>Ga0307413_10000240_pt1 | contig 16365 bp, 16 predicted proteins | sample DK1Ometagenome_3_FD_203714 | JGI IMG/M metagenome (GOLD analysis project Ga0307413, IMG submission 203714) | Maize rhizosphere microbial communities from greenhouse at UC Davis, California, United States - DK15-O-2 | ecosystem: Host-associated > Plants > Roots > Rhizosphere > Soil | place: USA... | reverse complement strand
GCCTGGGCCCGACGTCGCAGTACCAGACGTCCGTCGCACCGATCGCGTAATCCGCTACAAGCCAACGACCATTCCGTTTCTGCAACACGGCATCGACTCGAAGCCCGTCCATGTTGCCAAAGTCCTGGCCGAAGATCTTCCAGCCGTCGATCGGCTTGCCACCCTTGCGCTGAGGATCGGCGATGACGAATGCCCAGTCGTCCTCGACTCGGAGCAGAGCGACCACGAACTCGACGTCCGGACCAAGCTTCTTCTGGACCGGCGGGCGGAGCGCATCGAGCACTGCCTTGCGTTGGGAGGTCGCGGGACCGGGCGCGGTCAGGGCCAGCAATGCCAGGGCTGCTACTGCGCGCATTCCCTTCCCCTCAGTCGCCCGTTTCAGCAATCTTCCTGCGACGTGCAAGGATCCGCCACAAGGCGATTGTTCCGATCATCATCCAGATGACGTTGAGCACCGCCGAGGGAAGCGCGCCGTGCCACCAGCCGTTGACGATGAAACCGGCCGCGCCGGCGACGTTCATCGCTTGATAGACAAACGACTGACCTGTCAGCTTGCCCGCGGACAGGAACAGATAAGCGAGCAGGATCAAAAGGGCGCCGGCCCAGCCGGCCACTTCGACCGAAAGCTCGGCAGCAGTCAGGCCGCCAGCCTCCTCAGCACGTAATGCAGGATTCCGCCCGACTTGAAATATTCGAGCTCGTTGTAGGTATCGATCCGGCAGCGGGCTGTGAACGTGAACTCGCGGCCGTCATCCTTGATGACCTGCACCGCCACATCCTGGCGCGGCTTGAGTTCGCCGACGCCGGTGATGGTGTACTTCTCCGTACCATCGAGGCCGATCGTATCGGCGCCCTCGCCCGGCTGGAACTGAAGCGGGAGAACGCCCATTCCGACGAGGTTGGAACGGTGGATCCGCTCGAAACTCTCGGCGATCACCGCACGAACGCCGAGGAGCACCGTCCCCTTCGCCGCCCAGTCGCGCGAGCTTCCGGTGCCATATTCCTTGCCGGCAATGACGACCAATGGCCGCTCGTCCTGCTTGTAGAGCATTGCCGCGTCGTAGATCGCCATCTGCTCGCCGCTCGGCGCGTAACGGGTGAACCCGCCCTCGACGTTGTCGAGCATCTTGTTGCGGATTCGGATGTTGGCGAACGTACCGCGCATCATCACTTCGTGGTTCCCGCGCCGCGAGCCGTAGCTGTTGAACTCACCGCGGCTGACCTGCCGCTCCAGCAGGTAGCGTCCAGCCGGGCTGTCGGGCTTGATCGCGCCCGCTGGAGAGATGTGATCGGTCGTGATGGAGTCGCCGAAGACCGCCAGCGGCCGTGCCCGGTCGATGTCGCCGGGAGAAACCGCCTCCATCGTCATGCCCGTGAAGTAGGGCGGGTTCTGGATATAGGTTGAGGTCGCCGGCCAGGCATAGGTTTCACCGCCCGACACCGGAATCTTCTGCCAACGCTCGTCGCCGCGGTAGACGTCGGCATAGCGTCGGCGAAACATGTCGGAGTGGACGTGCGCGTCGATCAGCGCGCGGATTTCCTCATTCGACGGCCAGATGTCCTTGAGGAAGACGTCCTGACCATTGCGCGACTTTCCGATTGGCTCGTGCACGAGGTCCGCGCGGACCGTCCCCTTCAGCGCATAAGCGACGACCAGCGGCGGAGAGGCGAGATAGTTGGCTCGGCAGTCCGGCGACACCCGGCCCTCGAAGTTGCGGTTGCCCGAGAGGACGCTGACGGCGACGAGGTCGTTCTCGTTGATCGCCTTGCTGATCGGCTCCGGAAGTGGCCCCGAATTGCCGATACAGGTGGTGCAGCCATAACCGACGAGGTCGAAGCCCATGGCGTCGAGATCTTCCTGCAGGCCGCTGGCCTTCAGGTAATCGGTAACGACCTGGCTTCCTGGGGCGAGGCTGGTCTTCACCCACGGCTTGGGCTCGAGACCGAATTCCCGCGCCTTACGTGCGACCAGTCCGGCTGCGACCAGGACCGACGGATTGGACGTGTTCGTGCAACTGGTAATGGCGGCAATGACGACGTCGCCGTTTCCGAGCTCGAACTGCTCGCCCTCGACGCTGACGGGCGGGTCGTTGTGCTTCTTGTAGGTCTGTTCCAGCTCTGCGTTGAACTGCTCGTCGACCTCGGTCACAAGCACGCGATCCTGCGGCCGCTTCGGACCCGCGAGCGACGGCTCGATGGTGCTCATGTCGAGCTCGAGCGTGTCGGTGAACAGCGGCTCCTGCGACGTCTCGTCATGCCAGAGCCCCTGCGCCTGGCAGTAGGCGCGGACCAGCTCGACCGTCTCCTCCGGCCGTCCGGTGAGCTTCATATATTCGATCGTTCGCTCGTCGATCGGGAAGAAGCCGCAGGTCGCGCCATATTCGGGCGCCATGTTGGCAATGGTCGCCCGATCGGCGACGCTCATCGTCGCAAGGCCGGGACCGTAGAATTCGACGAACCGCCCGACGACTCCCTTGGCGCGAAGCATCTGCGTGACGGTCAGGACCAGGTCGGTGGCGGTGATGCCTTCCTTCAACGCCCCCGACAGACGGAAGCCGACGACTTCCGGGATGAGCATCGACACCGGCTGGCCGAGCATTGCCGCCTCCGCCTCGATCCCGCCGACGCCCCAGCCCAGCACTCCAAGGCCGTTGACCATCGTCGTGTGGCTGTCAGTACCCACGAGCGTGTCCGGGAATGCGACGCTGGTCCCGTTCGCATCCTCATCCGACCAGACGCCGCGCGAGATATGCTCGAGGTTCACCTGGTGGCAGATGCCGGTACCCGGCGGCACGACCTTGAAATTGTCGAACGCCCCGCTGCCCCACTTGAGGAACTCGTAGCGTTCGCCGTTGCGTGCATATTCGAGCTCGACGTTGCGGTCGAAGGACCTGGGCGTGCCGAACTCGTCGACCATGACGCTGTGGTCGATGACGAGGTGCACCGGTACCAGCGGATTGATCTTCTGCGGATCGCCGCCGAGGGTCTTCATCGCGTCGCGCATGGCGGCGAGATCGACCACCGCCGGGACGCCCGTGAAATCCTGCATCAGCACGCGCGCCGGCCGGTACTGGATCTCGCGGGCGATGCTCCGCTCCTTCTGCCAGTCGACCATGCATTGCAGGTCCTCGCGGGTGACGGTCGTCCCGTCCTCGAACCGCAGCAGGTTTTCGAGGAGAACCTTCATGGAGAACGGCAGGCGGTCGATATTGCCGAGCTGCCCGGCGGCCTTCGGAAGCGAGTAATAAGCGTAGCTCTTGGCCCCGACAGTCAGTGTTGAACGAGTGTTGAGACTGTCCTGTCCGGCCGGGATCATCGAATTGTCGTCCTGTGAAAATTGGTTCTGGAGGGCAGCCGCTAGATGGGCAGCCCGGGCGCCCTTAGCAACCGGCGCGCCGCACTGGCAAACCCGTCCCGCCGATCAAATCCACCGCAGGCGCTTCAGGATGACGAACGGAAGCACAGCGCTCAGTGCGATCGAGACCAAGGCGATCGGATAGCCTTCGAACCACTGGAGCTCGGGCATGTGCTTGAAGTTCATGCCCCAGATCCCGGCCAGCAAGGTCGGCGGCATCAGCACCACGGCGACCCATGAAAAGACCTTCATCGCCGCGTTCTGCTCGATGCTGATGAGTCCCAGCGAGGCGTCTAGTAGGAAGGTGAAATTGTCGCCGAGATAGGAACTGTATTCGATAAGCGAGTGAACGTCGTTCGAAAGGCTCGAGATCCGGTCTCGCGCCGTGTCGCTGGCCGACTTCAGCCGCGCCGACCCTGACAGGAAGCCCAGCATCCGCGACGCGCTCACCGACGTTTCGCGAATCTTCGCCAGCAGCGTTTGCGCGCGGCCGATACGAGTGAGCAGCGCTGTCAGCCGGCCCGCCGGAATACGCCTTGCGTCCGCCTGTTTGCTGAAGATGTGGGCGGAGATCTTCTCGAACTCCGACGCCACACCTTCCAGTTCGTCCGCGAGCCGGTCGACGATGGAGTCGAGCAGGTTGTACAGCGCCGTCCCCGCATCGTGGACCAGGCTCGGATCGCGGCGCGCATGGTACTCGAAGGCGCGCAGCGGCTTTGGAGTGACGTAGCGCACCGTCACCAGGTGGTCACCGGTGAGGACGAAGCTGATCGGGTCGCTCTTGGGATGCCCGTCCTCGACCCCGTAAAGCGCGCTCATGGTCATGTAGAGTGCGCCGTTCTGCTCGTAGAGCCGGCTCGACGGCTCGATCTCGCTCATGTCCTCACGGGTCGGAACCTCGACCTTCATGCATTGCTCGACGAGCTTGTCTTCCTCGCGCGTCGGCTCTTCGAGATCGATCCAGGTGGCATCGTCGGGAATCCGCTGTCCCTTCGACGCCTCGATGATCTCGCCGTGACAGTTGGAGCCGTAGGCGCGCAGCATGGCGCGTTTGATCGCCCCGACGGCAATGCTTTGCAAGCCGCATTGCTCTGCTAAGCCTTCGGCAATGACCCGCCCGACGCGCGCGGCCGCCGCCGCTTTCCTGATGATCGCAGTTACGGTCGCACTGCTCTTGCTGATGGGCCGCCCGCCCATCTGCACCTGCGGGACCGTCGACCTCTGGGTGAACGAAGCGAACAGCTCGCGAACCAGCCAGATGCTCGCCGACTGGTACAGCTTCAGCCACATCGTCCACGGCCTGCTGTTCTACGCGGGCCTGTGGCTGATCTTCCGCAAGTGGCCGGTCGAAACGCGTTTCCTCGTCGCGCTCGCGATCGAGGCGGCATGGGAGGTCGTGGAAAACACGCCGATGATCATCAACCGCTACCGCGAGGAAACTGCCGCGCTCGGCTACACCGGGGACAGCGTTCTCAACTCCGTGTCCGACATTGCGATGATGGCGCTCGGCTTCCTTATCGCGCGCAGGCTTCCATTGTGGTGGGCGGTTGCGAGCGTGGCCGCGCTCGAGCTGATTCCTTTGTGGGTCATTCGCGACAATCTGACCCTGAACGTGTGGATGCTGCTTGCCCCGAACGACGCGCTGAAGGCGTGGCAAGCAGGCTAGTGCGTCATCGCGTTGCTGGCGACGTTTCCGATCATTGAGTCTTGGGCGATTCCGGTGCACTTAGCGCAGCGCTGCCTGCTCGTTCATCAGCGCAGCCATGGTTGCAATGACGCGTGGTGAGCGCGCCGATCGTAATCGTGCGGGAATTGGAACTCATTGGTTTGGCGGTCATTCGTGACAACCTGACCTCAAGCCTGGGAACTGCCTTCAGCGATGATTTCAAGCCGCACGATTTCGGCCCTCTTCGCCGTGTTCCTCGCCTGCCTTTATCCGGCTCCGGCTCAGGCCGGCGAAATCTTCGGCGGCCTCTACGTCCATGACATCGAATCACCGCTTACCAAGAGCGGCGTCGAGGGGGGCATCGACCTGCAGCTCGGATGGCGCGGGGAACCGCTAACCTCACTGAGGATTCAGCCGCACGCCTTCGTCTCGGTTAATTCCGCCGGAAACACCCATTACGCCGCCGTCGGCATCTCCCGGAAGTTCGGCGACCGAATCTACGTCCGCCCCGGCGTCGGTGTCGCCGTCCACACCGGCTCGGCCGGCAAACATCAGATTGTAGGCAACAACGATATCGAATTCGGATCGCGCCTGCTGTTCGAGCCCGAGCTTGCCGTCGGAATGAGGCTCAACGAGCGGATGACGATTGAGGCGAGCTGGGTCCATCTCAGCCATGCCCAGCTGTTCGCGAAGCAGAATCCCGGGATCGACAATGTCGGATTGAGGCTGAACTACAGGTTCTGACCTAAAGGCAGCGCGTGACCTGCGGCGGAGCACCGAGAGCCAGGTCGAACGGCCCAAGCACTTCGCCATCCTCCAGCGTCACCGACATCGTCATGGTCGTCTTGGTCGCGGTCCCCGAATAGGTCGCGCGCTTCGCCGTGAAGATCTGCCCGACGCGTACCGGCCCGGCCGCTCCCTCGCGATATGTTCCCGGGACGCTGAACGAACCGCCCGAAATGATCGGCTGATCGATCGATCCGGCCGCGCAGTCGAACTGCACCGAACCAAGTCCGCCCTCGAGATCAACCCCGATGTGCGGTCCGCCCCACATTCCCTTCAGAGCCATCGGGCCCTGATCGAACGCAGTGCAGCCGGTCAACGCGATCAACGGAAGTAGAGCCAGCCCCCTCATGCGACGCCCTCCTAGCTTCCGACCATATTCTCCGGCTTGACTACCCGGTCAAACACTTCCTCGTCGACCAGTCCCAGCTCGAGACCCGCTTCCTTCAGGGTCTGGCCATTCTTGTGGGCGTGTTTGGCGATGGCGGCGGCATCATCGTAGCCGATCTCCGGGGCCAGCGCCGTGACCAGCATCAAGGACCGGCTCATCAGCTCGGCAATCCGCTGCTCGTCCGGCTGTAACCCTTGGAGCGTGCGCTTGGTGAAGCTCTCCATTCCGATGCTCAGAAGATTGATCGAGCGGATGACGTTGGCGCCGATCAGCGGCTTGAACACGTTCAGTTCGAGGTGGCCCTGGAGCCCGCCGACCGTGACCGCGACATGGTTGCCCATCACCTGGGCGGCGACCATCGTCAGCATTTCCGCCTGCGTCGGGTTGACCTTGCCCGGCATGATCGAGCTTCCCGGCTCGTTCTCCGGAAGTTTCAGCTCGCCGAGGCCGGAACGCGGGCCGGAGCCCATCAACCTGATATCGTTGGCAATCTTGGTCAGCGAGACGGCGATCGTGTTGAGGATGCCCGACAGCTCGACCATCGTATCGTGCGCGGCCATCTCGGCATATTTGTTGGGCGCGCTGGTAAACGGCAACCGAGTCAGGTTGGCCACTTCCTTGGCGAACGCGACGGCGAAACCCTTGGGCGCGTTGAGCCCCGTCCCAACGGCGGTTCCGCCCTGCGCCAGCTTGTACACTCGCGGAAGAACCTGCTCGACCCGCTCGATATTGTCGGCGACCTGCTGCGCGTAGCCGGAGAATTCCTGCCCCAGCGTCAGGGGCGTTGCATCCTGCAGGTGCGTCCGGCCGATCTTGACGATGCCCTTCCAGCGGTCCGCAAGCTCGTCCAGCTTGCCGTGCATGGTCTTAAGTGACGGAAGCAGTCTCGCGACAATCGCCCGTGCCGCCGCGATGTGCATTGCCGTCGGGAAGCTGTCGTTCGACGACTGGCTGCGATTGACGTGATCGTTGGGGTGGACCGGCTCCTTGCCGCCGCGACTGCCGGTCAGCTTTTCGTTCGCCCGTCCGGCAATCACTTCATTGGCATTCATGTTCGACTGGGTGCCCGAGCCCGTTTGCCAGATGACCAGCGGAAATTGGCTGTCGAGGTCGCCGCGAGCGACCTCCGCCGCAGCCTGCTGGATCGCCTCGGCTATCTCCGGGTCGAGCAGTTCGAGACGTGCATTCACCCGAGCAGCGGCCTGCTTGATGAAGCCGAGCGCATGGACGATTTCCAGCGGCATCTGCTCGCGCGGACCGAACGGAAAATTCTCGACCGAACGCTCCGTCTGCGCTCCCCAATAAGAATCCGCCGGCACTTCGATCGGTCCGAAGCTGTCGGTCTCGGTACGGGTAGTGGTGCTTGGCATCGGTCCGCTCGCTGTGACGCGGAGGCTCCTGCTATTTCTTGCGCGTGAAGTCCACCGAGACGACGTTCGAGCCGTCTTCGCCCGGCTCGGCCTGCGGAGCATCGTTTTCGGCGGGCTCGTGCTCCTCGTGCAGCTCGTCGCCCGTGTTCGCCTGGAACTTGAGGCTGAAATCGACGGCCGGATCGACGAAGTCCGTAACCGCGTTGAACGGAACGTGCAGCGTCGAGGGAACTCCGCCGAAGGACAAACCGACGCTGAACGCGTCATCCTCGACCTTGAGATCCCAGAAGCGATGCTGAAGCACGATCGTCATCTCGTCCGGGAAGCGTTCGACGAGGTGCTTCGGGATGCTGACGCCCGGAAGCGTCGTCTTGAAAGTGATGTAGAAGTGATGGTCGCCCGGGAGCGCGCCTGTCCGCTCGACCTGCCCGAGCACTCGCCCGACCACGTCGCGCAAAGCCTCCTGCACGATCTCGTCGTACGGAATCAGGCTTTCCGGAGTCTCCTCGCTCATCGCCTCCGGTGGTAACGAGGCCTCGTTCACGGTCAAGCGGAGTCAGCAATGCCCATCGATGCGACCCAAGCTTATGACGAAAGCAATATCTTCGCCCGGATCCTTCGCGGGGAGCTTCCGTCGAAAAAGGTTTACGAGGACGATCATGTCCTCGCCTTTCACGACATCAACCCGCTCGCGCCGGTACACATCCTCGTCATTCCCAAGGGACCCTACGTCTCCTGGGACGATTTCTCCGAGAAAGCGTCGGACGCGGAAATCGCGGCATTCGTGCGTGCCTCGGGGAAGATCGCCCGGGACGAGGACCTTGTCGCGCGCGGCTATAGGGTGCTCGCAAACACCGGGCTCCGCGGTGGTCAGGAGGTGCCGCACCTTCATCTGCACATCTTCGGCGGAGCGCCGCTCGGCCCGATGCTTGCGCGCTAGTCGAAAGAGGATTGCCCTCTGAGGCGGAGCCGCTAGGTTCGCGCCAACCCACGCCATCATAGGGGAACAATACATGGCGACTGCCGCACCGCGGGGAGGTCTTCTCGGCCGCGTCAAACCTTTGGACGCGATCCTCGCGACCGCAGAGAAGAAATCACTTCATCGTACCCTCGGCTGGTTCCAGCTCACTTTGTTCGGCATTGGTTGCGTCATCGGCACCGGCATCTTCGTGCTCACCGCCGTAGGCGCGCAGAAGGCCGGGCCGGGCCTGATGCTCGCTTTCGCAATCGCCGGGGCGGTCTGCATCGTCGCTGCGCTATGCTATGCCGAGATCGCCGCCATGGTCCCGGTTGCAGGCAGCGCATACACCTACAGTTATGCGACGATGGGCGAGTTCCTTGCCTGGACCGTCGGATGGGCGCTGATCATGGAATATGCGATCGCCGCCTCGGCCGTTTCGGTCGGCTGGTCGGGCTATTTCACGGGGACGATCCTCAATCAATTCCTCGGGATACACTTGCCGCCATGGCTGAGCGCGGGGCCCTTGGCCTTCGGTGGCGCCGAGGGCGGTGTGATCAACCTGCCCGCATTGCTCATCGCCTTGTTGGTCACTGCCCTGCTCGTCGTTGGAACGAGCGAAAGCGCCAAGGTCAACGCGGTTCTCGTCGCCATCAAGGTGGCGGCGCTCACGGCCTTCATCGCGCTGACCTTCACCAGCCCCGAGTTCGACTCCGGCAAGTTCAACCCGTTCCTGCCGGCGGGCGTATTCGGCGGCTTCGGCACCGGTGTCGGAGCGGTTGGAGCCGCCGCGACGATGTTCTTTGCCTATGTCGGGTTCGACGCCGTGTCGACCGCCGCGGAGGAGACCAAGAACCCTCAGCGCAACGTACCGATCGGTCTCGTCGGATCGCTATTGTTTTGCACTGTATTCTACATTCTTGTCGCTGCCGGGGCGATCGGAACGCTGGGCGGTCAGCCGATCATGGGCGCACCGGGGATTCCGCTGGAGGCTGGTTCGCCGGAACTGGCGCGCCAGTGTGCGATGCCTCAATACGCCGATGCCTTGGTCTGCTCGAACGAGGCGCTGGCGCACGTGCTTCGGAACATCGGCTTCTCGGGCGTCGGCAACATGCTCGGCATCGCGGCCTTCCTCGCGCTGCCATCGGTGATCCTCGTGCTGATCTTCGGCCAGACCCGCATCTTCTTCGTGATGAGCCGCGACGGGCTGCTCCCCGAAGTGCTCAGCCGGGTTCACCCGAAGTTCCGCACGCCGCATATCGTCACCATGATCACGGGCTTCGCCGTGGCGATCGCGGCGGCGTTCTTCCCGGTGGGTCAGCTAGCCGACATCTCGAACGCCGGGACGCTCTACGCCTTCATGATGGTGGCAATAGCCGTCATGGTCCTGCGCAAGACCGACCCGGGCCGCCTGCGGAGCTTCCGTGTGCCTGCCGTCGCGGTGATCGCTCCGCTGACCATTCTCGGCTGCGTCTTCCTGTTCCTAAACCTGCCCACCGCCGCGATGCTCTTCCTTCCGGGCTGGAGCGTCCTCGGGCTCTTCGTCTATTTCCTGTACAGCCGTGGCCGGAGCCATCTCGGCCGCGGAATCGTCGAGGTGCACGAACCGGAGTATGCCGACATCGAGCCGGACATTCCCGGTATCGAGGATCGCGGCCGGCCGTAACCGGCAGTTCCAAGAAACTAGGGCGGTCCTTCGGGGCCGCCCTTTTCTTATGCGAGGACCGCGCCGGCGAGCGCCTTGAGGTCGGCTTCGGGCCGCGCCCCGTAATGCCCGATGACTTCCGCCGCCGCGATGGCGCCCAGCTTCAGCGACTGCTCCAAGCCCAGCCCGCGAGCTTCGCCCGTCAGGAAACCAGCCGCGAACAGATCGCCGGCTCCGGTCGTGTCGACAACTTTTTCCACAGGCTCGGAAGGAACGTCCGCCCGCTCGGAGCCTCGGATGGCGAGCGCACCATGCTCGCTCCGGGTCACGACCAGGGTGCCGACCTTGTTGCGCACCGCTGCGACAGCCGTTTCCAGATGAGGCACCATGGCAAGCGCCTGGATCTCCGCCTCGTTGGCGAAGAGAATGTCTATCTTCCCCTCGTCGATCAGCGCATTGAACCCGTCGCGGTGACGATCGATGCAGAAAGTATCGGAAAGCGTGAAGGCGACCTTGCGGCCTGACGCACGAGCGACCTCGATCGCCCGCACCATCGCGTTGCGTGGAACTTCCGGATCCCAGAGATAGCCTTCGAGATACAGGATCGCAGCGGAGCCGATTTGGTCTTCGTCGAGGGCCGTGGGCGGGAGATTCTGGGCGGCGCCGAGGAACGTGTTCATGGTCCGATGGCCGTCGGGCGTCACCAGCACCATCGACCGCGCCGTCGGAACGCCGAAGTCGGTTGCCGGAGTCGTAAACTCGACCCCAGCCGACGTCAGGTCGTGACGGTAGAAGCCGCCTAGCTGGTCCGGAGCGACCTGGCCGATGAAGCCGGCACGGCTACCTAGCGCCGCGACTCCCGCCGCCGTGTTCGCTGCAGATCCGCCGCTGATTTCGCGCGCGGGCCCCATGTGCGAATAAAGCCGCTCCGCCTCTTCCGCGTCGATCAACCGCATCGAGCCCTTGGTCAGTCCCTCCGCGTCGAGGAAGGCATCCGTCGTGTCGGAAATCACGTCGACGATGGCATTGCCGATACACAGGACGTCGAGACGGCAGTCGGTCATTCGGGTACCCGTTCATGCTTGGAGAAAGCGCGCCTAGCCGCGTCCACGAATAGCGGCAAGCTTGCCTCTCCGCTGGAGCGACGCCATGACTGGGCGATGCGCCGCATTCTTCCGATCACCGCTTTGTTGCTTGCCGGCTGCGCCGCGCGAGTTCCGGAGACAACCGGACCCGTGCAAGCCACGCCCGCTCCGGCCAAGCGCGAGATCCACACCAACCTCTCCGGCGCGACCGCTGGTGAGTTGATGCAGCTTCTCGGACAGCCCGCGCTGCAGATCCGCGAGGGTCCGGGGCTGAAACTTCAGTTTCGCGGCCGCTCCTGCATCCTCGACACTTACCTCTACCCGCCGCAACAGGGCTCGGGACCGGAGCGCGTCACTTACATTGATGCGCGGACCTCGTCCGGTGGCTCGACCGACAAGGAGGAATGCGTCCTGTCGATGGTCCGGCGCTGAAGCCGCTCCATCGCCCACCTTGCCGCCTCGGCCACCACCGGATCGGCATCGCGCAAATGCGGCTCGACGCTTCCTGTCAGCTCCGCTGAACCGCTGTTCCCCGCCGCAACAAGGCAATTTCGGATCATCCGGTTGCGCCCGATCCGCTTGATCGGCGAGCCCGCGAACATCTCGCGGAAGGCCGCGTCATCGAGCCGCAGCAGATCGGCAAGGCTCGGCGCTGCAAGCTCGGCCCGAGGCAAGAATGCGCGGTTGGCCGCAGCCGTCTCCGCGAAGCTGTTCCAGGGACAAACTGCAAGGCAATCGTCGCACCCGTAGATGCGGTTTCCCATCGCCTCCCTGAATTCGTCGGGGATCGGCCCGTCATGCTCGATGGTGAGGTAGGAGATGCACTTGCGTGCATCGATCCGGTGCTCCGGACCGATCGCGTTCGTCGGGCAAGCCTGAAGGCAGCGCGTGCAGCTTCCGCAATGCACCCCTTCTTGGGCCGGTTCGTCAGGCTCCAGCTCGAGCTCGGTCAGGATCACGCCGAGGAACAGCCAGCTGCCATGCTCGCGGCTGACGAGATTCGTGTGCTTGCCCTGCCAGCCGATCCCCGCAGCCTGCGCCAGCGGCTTCTCCATCACAGGAGCCGTATCGACGAAGACCTTCAACTGGCTTGGCACCGCGTCCACGATAAATCGGGCAAGCGCCTTCAGCGCCTTCTTGACAGTCTTGTGATAGTCGCCGCCCTGCGCATAGACCGAGATACGCGCACGCTCCGCCTCATTCGACAGCGCAAGCGGGTCCGACGACGGCGCATAGCTCATCCCCAAAGCAATCGCCGACTTTGCCTCAGGCCATAGCGCTAGCGGCGAAATGCGATGATGCGCCCTGGTCGCCATCCAGCCCATCGTCCCGTGATGGCCGGCTTCGAGCCAGCTTCGGATTTCTGCCCCAGCGGCATCCGCAGCATCGGCACGAGCGAAACCGCATGCAACGAAACCGAGACGTGTAGCCTCCGCGCGTATTGCCTCCTTAAGGGTTTGGCTCCTATCCACGCCCGCGCCATACACCGCATCGCGCGCCTTTCTGTAGGGAATTCCAGTGCTTCGACAGGCATCGGCTCCATCCTGGTCCAGCGAATTTGCCGTCGAAGCCAAGGACTTGGTCAAGGACTTCGGAGAGAAGCGTGCCGTCGACGGGGTCAGCCTGACCGTCCCGGCCGGCACGATTTTCGGCCTGCTCGGCCCCAACGGCGCCGGCAAGACGACCGCACTCCGAATGCTTCTGGGGATTATCGACCCGTCCTCGGGAGAGCGCTGCGTCCTCGGCCACACCCGTCCGCTCGAAGCCGCGAGCAGCATCGGTTACCTGCCCGAAGAGCGCGGCCTCTATCCGTCCATGACTGCGCGCGAGGCCATCGCCTTCCTGGGAGCACTCCGTGGAATGCCCCTCTCCGCAGCACGGCGCGGTGCCGACACGCTTTTCGAAGAGAACGGCCTTTCCGACTGGGCGAAGAAGCCGATCCGGACTTTGTCGAAGGGCATGGCGCAGACGGTCCAGCTGCTCGGCACCCTGGTTCATGACCCCAGGTTGATCATTCTCGACGAGCCCTTTTCCGGCCTCGACCCGATGAACCAGGGCAAGCTCGAGCGGATCATCCGGAATCGGGCGGCCGACGGAGTGACTGTCATATTTTCGACTCACGTGATCGCCCATGCCGAGCGGCTGTGCGAGCGGATCGCGATCATCGCCGCCGGAAAGGTCGCCTTCGAAGGCCGTGTCGACGAAGCGCGCTCACGGCTGCGACAGATCGTCCGGCTTCGGACGCGCGAAAGCGAGGGCCCGTGGCGCTCAGCGCTTCCTCAGAGCGCGCGGTCCGAGAATGGCGAGTGGATTTTCGAGCTTCCGGACTCGGGGCCGGAGCCATTGCTCAAGGCGCTGATGGACGGCGGCGCCGGGATCGAGAGCCTGTCGATCGAGCGTCCCGGCCTGCACGAGGCGTTCGTGGCGATCGCGGGCGCTGCGGCGGCTGAAGCCATGGGCGATCCGGAGCTGGGTGAGTGAACCGCACCCGCGCCGCCTTCGTCATCGCTCGCCGCGATTTCACGGCGACCGTCCTCTCGAAGACGTTCTTCTTCTTTCTGCTCGGACCGCTGTTCCCGCTCCTTCTGGGCAGCGTGTTCGGCGGGATCGGCGCCCGCGTCGCTTCGCAGACGGCGCAGCCCGTCGTCGCGGTCGTCATGAACCCCCAGGAATATGCAGCGCTCGCCCAGGCACGTCACCGGCTTGCCGACGCGGCGGGCGAGGATTCGGTCGTGCGTCTCGCTTTTTATGCGAAAGAGACGGATGCGGACGCGCAGGTAAAGCGGCTGCTTCAGAGCAGTCACCCGCCGATCCGGGCCGTCCTGACGGGCTGGTTCGGCGATCCCAAGCTGATTGGCGACGTGCGGTTCGACAGCGCGGTTGAGCGTCAGCTTCAATTGATGTTGCGAAGCTCGCTCGTTCCGGAATTCCCGGCTCCCAAGATCGATGTCGTTCGAACCGCTCCGGCCGCCGGGTCGATGGCCAGGGATCGGGCGACGACTGCGCAGCTCGGCCAGATGTTCCTGTTCTTCCTGACCATCCTGCTCGCCGGAATGCTGCTGTCGCAGATGATCGAGGAGAAATCGAACAAGATCATCGAGGTGATCGCGGCCGCCGTCCCGATCGATGCGATGTTCCTTGGCAAGCTGTTCGCAATGCTCGGCGCCTGCCTTCTGGGCCTGCTGGTGTGGGGAAGCGTCGGGGTGGGCGCCGCGGCCTTCCTCAGCGGCGGCCATCTGGGCGCGATCCCGGCACCCGCCGTGGGCTGGCCAGGCTTCTTCACTCTGGGCGTCATCTACTTTTCGATGAACTATCTTCTGCTGGGCGCCCTGTTCCTCGGCATCGGGGCCCAGGCCTCGACCGCCCGCGAGGTGCAGATCCTGTCCATGCCGGTCACCTTCGCTCAGGTCCTGATTTTCGGCCTTGCCGCGGTGGCCGTCGGCGCACCCAATACTCCCGGCGCCATCGCCGGCGCGATCTTTCCGCTTTCGTCACCGCTGGTCATGCTCGCACGTGCCGCCGAAGAGCCGGAGCTTTGGACCCACGGGCTTGCCCTCGCGTGGCAGGTTTTGTGGGTCGGGATCATCCTGGCCGTGGGCGCCCACCTGTTCCGGCGCCGGATTCTCCAGTCCGGGCCGGCGGGCGGGTTCTGGCGCCGCCGAAAAGCCTCCTAGGCGATCGCCTCCCGCGCCATTTCCTCGAGCTTGGCCATCAGCGCGCGGTGGGGAAATGGGCCGTGGCTGATCCGAGCCACGCCGGCGTTCGCCCATTCCTGCTTCGACGGCGCGCCCGGGAACGCGATGACGTTGAGCGGCAGCGGAACCTCGCGGACGATCCGCTCGATCTGCCGCGAATCCGACAGGCGCGGAACGAAGAACCCGCTTGCACCGGCCCCGGCGAACGCCTTGCCGCGCTCGATCACTTTGTCGATCAATGCATCGTCATAGGTCTGGGTCTTCAGGAAGGCATCGGTCCGCGCATTGATGAAGAAAGCCGCTCCAACCGCGCGGCGGATCGCCTCGATCCGGCGGACCTGCTGGTCGAGCGGATGAAGCCCTTCGCCACCAATGACCTGATCCTCGAAATTGCATCCGACTGCGCCCGTCTCAGCGAGCCGCACGACATTTGCTGCGCCCTGTTCTGGATCCTCGGAATAAGCGCCCTCGAAGTCGACCGTCAGGGGCATCTCGACGGCGTTCACGATCCGCCGCGCATTATCGAACACGACGTCGAGCGGGACTTGCTGCGCGTCCCCGAAGCCCAGGGCGTCGCCGACCGGATGGCTTCCCGTTGCCAGCGCCTTGGCGCCGGACTTCGCGACAGCATTGGCGCTTCCGACGTCCCAGATGTTGTAGAGCACGACCGGGTCGCCCGGGACGTGGAGAGCGGCGAAGGTCTCGAACTTCGAAGTCATCAGATCTTGTCCGGATAGTGCGGCCGTATGTCGACCGGGATGTGGGTCATGGTCCCGATTACCTGGCTCGCCTCGGCATCGAGCACGCCCCATTTGTCGAGAAACGCCTTCGTTCCTGCATAGTCGCCGTTGCCCTGCAGGCGAACGATCTGGCCGACGAGGTCGCGGATCGCCCCGTCGATCTTGCCCTCGTCGATGCGGAAGCGCTTGGCCTGCGCGTCCCACACGATGGCGCCCTTGTCGCGCAGGTAGCGGTACTGCATCGCCGCGCCCTTGCCGTGCGCTTCCTGAACCCCGAAGCGCATCGCCCGGAACAGCCCGGCGACATAGGTCGCGCGCATCTGCGCCCGCTCCGAATTGGGGATGACGCCCTCGTCCATCATGTGCAGGACGTTAAAGGCGCCCATCACGTCGGCCTTCGCCTCCTCGAAGCCGCCGGCGATCTCCTTCAGCTCCTGGTCGACCGTCGTCTGCCGGCCGTTCACCGTGATGCTTCCCGGCCCGAGGCTGTGCGACAGCTCATGGAAAAGCGTCTCCAGGAACATGTGGCGCTGCGTCACCTGACCCGCCTGATCGGACACCAGGACGAGGTCGGCCATCGGCTTCAGGATCCGCTCGTACTTGGCGCCGAGCACGTTCCTCAGGATGACCTTCTTCGCGCCCTTGGCTTCCCGAACCCGCTCGTCGTTGGGCAGGTT
>Ga0307413_10000239_pt1 | contig 16377 bp, 12 predicted proteins | sample DK1Ometagenome_3_FD_203714 | JGI IMG/M metagenome (GOLD analysis project Ga0307413, IMG submission 203714) | Maize rhizosphere microbial communities from greenhouse at UC Davis, California, United States - DK15-O-2 | ecosystem: Host-associated > Plants > Roots > Rhizosphere > Soil | place: USA... | reverse complement strand
CGCGTCCAGCAGTTCGGCCTTGTTCGCGGGCCGCGGCAGCTTCGCCTGGCCCACGGTGAGCCCGTCGGCATCGAGCCGCACTTCCAGGCACTTGCCGAAGCCGATGAAGGAGTAGCGCGCGAGGCGCTCACCACCCTCCACGCTCTCCAGCAGGAAGCGCGGATTGAAGGCACCCAGCTTGGCGAAGGCCGACACCGGAGTGTCGAGATCGCCGGCGATGTCAAAAGGCGGTTTCACCGCGTGTGCTCCATTTCGTTTCGCATTGCATTTCTTCGGGACAACAAAAAACCCATCTCTGGTCTCACCGGAGATGGGTTCCCTGAAAACTCGTGCTGATCAGTTCAGACGTGCAAAGGCGTAGCCCCTCTCCTTACGGGAGGCGCCACCACCAGACTTTGCGGATGCCGTTGTTGATCATGAGGGCGGCGAGTATCGCCAAGCGCCAAAGGCGCCGTCAAGGGCGTAGGATGCCCGTCCCCGCGACAACAGGCACTTTCCAGGGAGAGATTTCATGGCGCGCCGGCTGATTTCCTCGGGTTCCACGTTCGAAAAGAGCATCGGCTACTCGCGCGCCGTGGTGGATGGCGACTGGATCTTCGTCTCGGGGACCACCGGCTTCGATTACGGCACCATGACCATCCAGGACGACGCCGTGGCGCAGTGCGAGCAGGCCCTGCGCAACATCGAGGCCGCGCTCGCGCAGGCCGATTCCGGCTTCGCCGACGTGGTCCGGGTGCACTACCTTATGACCAATGCCGCGGACTTCGAGCGTTGCTGGCCCGCGATGGGCAAGGCATTCGGCGAGGTCAGGCCCGCCGCCACGATGATGGTGGTCGGCCTGGCCGATGCGCGCATGAAAATCGAGATCGAGGTGACGGCGCTGCGCCGGCGCACGGCCGCGACGGCAAGGCGCGCGCCGCGCGCCAGGCCCCGGCCCAGGGCGAAAGCGAAGGTCGCGCGCCGCAAGAAATAGGTGAGCCCATGGCCGCGGATTTCGAGAAGTTAGGCGTGTTCTACCTGGGCCGGGAATACGACCCGGCCGGCGACGCGTTGAAGGACGACCTGGTCCTGTACGACTCGCAGGACCTGACCACGCATGCCGTGTGCGTCGGCATGACGGGCTCGGGCAAGACCGGCCTGTGCCTTTCGCTGCTCGAGGAAGCCGCCATCGACGGCGTGCCGGCCATTTGCATCGATCCCAAGGGCGACCTCGGCAACCTGTTGCTGACCTTTCCCGATCTCGCGCCGTCCGACTTCGAACCGTGGATCGACGCCGGCGAAGCGCAGCGCAAGGGCATGGGAGTGCCCGAGCTCGCGGCGAAGACCGCCGATTCCTGGAAAAAAGGCCTGGCGGAGTGGGGCCAGGACACGGCACGTATCGGCCGGCTGCGCGCCGCCGCCGACGTGGCTATCTACACGCCGGGCGCCGAGACCGGCTTGCCACTCTCGGTGTTGCGCTCGTTCGCCCCGCCAGCCGCCGCCGTGCAGGCGGACTCCAGCGCGCTGCGCGACCGCGTGACTTCGATGGTCTCGGGGCTGCTGAGCCTGCTGGGCATCGAGGCGGATCCCATCGGCTCGCGCGAGCACATCCTGCTGGCCAATCTCGTGGAAGGCGCGTGGCGCCAGGGCACGGCGCTGGACGTGCCCGCGCTGATCCAGGCGGTGCAGAAGCCGCCCTTCGACAAGCTCGGCGCCTTCGACCTGGAGACCTTCTTCCCGGCGAAGGACCGACTCAAACTCGCCATGGCGCTCAATTCACTCATCGCCTCGCCCGGCTTCGCCACCTGGATGACCGGTGAGCCGCTGGATGCGCAGCGCCTGTTGTTCACGGCCGAGGGCAAGCCGCGCATCTCGATCATCTCGATCGCGCACCTCAACGACGCCGAGCGCATGTTCGTCGTGACGCTGGTGTTGAACGAGCTCATCGCGTGGATGCGCGCGCAGTCCGGCACTTCTTCGCTGCGCGCCATCTTCTACATGGACGAGATCTTCGGCTATTTTCCACCCACGGCGAACCCCGCCTCGAAGCCGCCGATGCTCACGCTGCTCAAGCAGGCGCGCGCCTTCGGCCTCGGCTGTGTGCTGGCCACGCAGAACCCGGTGGATCTCGACTACAAGGGCCTCGCCAACTGCGGCACCTGGTTCATCGGCCGGTTGCAGACCGAGCGTGACAAGCTGCGGGTCATCGAAGGACTGAAGTCGGCGCAGGGCGGCGGCGGCGACACGAACCTCGAAACGCTGATGTCGAACCTGACGCAGCGCGTATTCCTGATGCGCAACGTGCACGAGGATGCGCCCGTGCTCATGAAGACTCGTTGGGCATTGTCCTTCCTGCGCGGGCCGCTGACCGGCCCGGAAATCTCGCGCGCCATGGCCGCACGCAAGGCCGCGGCGGCGAGTGCGCCGGGCACCGGCCGGGCGACGAGCGCGGCGCCGCCCGTGGCTTCCGGCGCCGGCGCGCGTCCGCCCATCGGCGCGGGCATTGCCGAATATTTCCTGACGGCGTCCGCAGGCGACGGGCCGCTGCTCTACAAACCCATGGTTGCCGGCTTTTCCAAGCTGCACTTCGTCGATGCGAAGCTCGCGCTCGATGCCTGGGAGACCACCGGCTGGCTGGCACCACTGGACGACGGCGGCGGCAATGCCTCGTGGGAAGACGCGACGGCCGATGCGCAGTTGAAGTCACGCCTGACGACCTCGCCGGCCGGCGCGGCCCAGTTCGCCGAGATCCCGGCCAGCGCGCTGCGCGCCGCGAGTTACGCGGGCTGGGCGAAAAGCCTGCAGGCGCGGCTGTACGAGACCGCGCGCGCCCGCGTGCTGGTCTGCGAGGCCTTCAAGGCCGCCTCGAAGCCGGGCGAAGCCGAGGGCGATTTCCGCGCGCGCCTGGCACTGGCCATGCGCGAGAAACGCGACGCGGCGGTGACCGAGCTGCGCCGGAAATGGCAGGCCCGGCTGCTGCAGCTGCAGGACCAGGTGCGCCGCGCCGAGGAGCGCCGCGCACGCGAGCAGTCGCAGCTCGCGCAGCAGAAGATGCAGACCGCGGTAACCATCGGCAGCTCCATTCTCGGCGCGTTGCTCGGCCGCAAGGCGATCTCGGCCACCAATATAGGCCGCATCGGGACCGCGGCGCGATCTGCCACGCGTATCGGGCGCGAGTCCGAGGACGTGACGCGCGCCGCGGAAGGCGTGGAAGTCCTGCGCCAGCGGCTCGCGGATGCGCAGCGCGACGTGGAAGCCGAGGTGGCCCGGCTCGAGAGCACGCTGGATCCCGCGACGCTCACGCTGACCGCGGTCGAGGTACCGGCGCGCAAATCGGACATCGCCGTGGGCGAGGTCGCGCTGGTGTGGGCGCCGTGGCGCAAGGGCGCGGACGGATTTCCGGCTCCGGCATTCTGAGGGGACATATGAAAGAGCTGATCGACATGTTGACGGGCGCGCTGGGCGTCGACGCGAAGCAGGCCGAGGGCGGCGCCGCGGTGTTGTTCAAGGCCGCGAAGGACAAGCTCGGCGACGGCGAGTTTTCCCAGCTGCTGGGCGGCGTACCCGGTCTCTCCGACCTCGTGAAGAAGGCGCCGGCCGCCGGCGGCGGGCTCGGCGGGTTGCTGGGCGGCCTCGCCGGTGCGGTCGGCGGCAACGCGGCGCTGATCAGCACCGTGGTCGGTGGCTTCGGCAAGCTCGGGCTCACCACCGATGACGCCAAGCGCTTCGTGCCGGTGATCCTGGACTTCCTGCGCAAGAAGGCCGGGCCGGACGTCGTGTCCAGGCTCGAGAAGACCCTCCGCGGTAGTTAGTCAGGATCTCCCATGCCCTCCTTCGACGCCGTCTCCGAACTCGACAGCCACGAGCTCACCAATGCCGTGGACCAGGCCAACCGCGAGCTGACGCAGCGCTTCGACTTCAAGGACACCGGCGCCACGTTCACGCTCAAGGAAAAGGAATTCACCGTGAGCATGAAGGCGCCGGCCGAGTTCCAGCTCCGGCAGATGCTCGACATCCTCACGCAGCGGCTGGGCAAACGCGGCATCGAGGCGCGCTGCATGGAGAAGAAGGATCCGGTGACCAACCTGGCCGAGGCCCGCCAGGACATCGTGCTGCGCCATGGCATCGACATGGAGACCGGCAAGAAGCTGCAGAAAATCCTAAAGGAATCAAAACTCAAGGTGCAGGCGCAGATCCAGGGCGAGCAGCTGCGCGTGACCGGAAAGCAGCGCGACGACCTGCAGGCGGCGATGGCGATGCTCAGGAAGGCCGAGGTGGACCGGCCGCTGCAGTTCAAGAACTTCCGCGACTAGTCAGGCCGCGCGAAGCTTGATCGCAAAGGTGTAACGCGCGACCGGACAGTTCCGGTTCGGCGGTTTGCCGGCGTGCCGGATCGCGCCGTCGAACAGCAGCAATCGCCCCGGCTGCGGCGACACGGCGATCTGTGCATCCCCGGCGTCGTCGTAGAACAAGGTCTCACCGCCCCACTCCGTATTCCAGCTCTCGCACAGGTACCAGAGCGCGGTCAGCTCGCGGGAGCCTGCGACCGCGTCGACGTGCGTGAGCAGCGTGTCGCCGAACGACGAGTAGTTGGTGTACACGCGGTACGGCAGGAAGCGCTCGTCCGGACGCGCCCGCAGCACCGCCTGCTCGGTGGCGGTCCACAAAGAAGTGCGCGGCAGGTTCTCCAGCGGCATCTCGCAGACCCAGTGGCGGTATTCGAGCGAATCGGGCCGCGCGCTTTCGGTACGCTTGAACGACGCCTGGGAAATCGCCGCGTAGTAGCGCGCCGACTCCTCGACCGGTACCAGCCCGTCGAACACGAACACGTCCCGGTCGGCGACCCTGGCAGCGCGCGTTGGCGTCACGCCATCTTCCCCATCTTCATGGCGTCGGAAGCGCAGTTCGCCCGGATCCAGTCGTCATGCAGCGGAAAGGTCCTGACGCGTTTTTCGACGTCGGTGCTCATCAACGTGAAGCGGCGCGCGAGCTCGGCGTCCGACGGAATATCGGCGAACGGGTGATAACTGCGCGGCCGCAGGCCCTGCCCGTGGCAGATCGCGAACCAGCTCGGCTCTTTGAACAGCTTGCCGGCTTCGATGATGATGTTGCCGCTCTCCTCGTACATCGCCCAGCGTTGCCGCAGCGACTCGGGCTTCGGGATGGCGCGGCAGTGCCGCCAGAACGGCGTGTCCTCGCGCTCGGTGGCGGTGTAGTGCAGCACCAGCAGGTCGCGGATCTCCTCGATCTCCACGCGCGCGAGCTCGTTGAATTTCGCCACCGTGGCCGGATCGAAGCCCTCGCGCGGCAGCATGAACATCAGCCGCGCGGCCATCGACTGGATCAGGTGGATGCTGGTCGATTCGAGCGGCTCGAGAAAGCCACTGGCAAGGCCGATGGCCGCCACGTTTTTCTTCCAGACTTCCTTGCGGCGGCCGGCCACGAAACGCAGCGGACGCGGATCCGCCAGCGCGGCCCCGTCGAGCCGGCCCAGCAACTGGCGCGCCGCCTGGTCGTCTTCGAGGAACTGGCTGCAATAGACATAGCCGTTGCCGGTGCGATGCTGCAGGGGAATGCGCCATTGCCAGCCCGCCTCGCGCGACGTCGAGCGCGTGTACGGCGTGGTCGCCGCGCTGCGCTCGCAGGGCACGGCCATGGCGCGATCGCAGGGCAACCACTGGCTCCAGTCTTCGTAACCCGCGTGCAGGGTCTGCTCGATCAGCAGGCCGCGGAATCCGGAGCAATCGATGAAGAAGTCGCCTTCGACGATGCGGCCGTCCGCGAGCTGCACCGACTCGATGAATCCATCCTCGCCGTGCTGCCGGACCTGCACCACCTTGCCTTCGGTGCGCCGCACGCCATCGGCTTCGGCCATGCGGCGCAGGAACGCCGCGTAGAGACCGGCGTCGAAGTGATAGGCATATGACATCGGCGGCAGCGGAATCCGGTCATCCGGCCGCGGAAGGCCGTAGCGACCCTCGCGGCAGGCGACGATGTTCATGTTGAACGCATCCGGCGACATCGTTCCGCCCTGGGCGGCGTGGCGCAGCCAGAAGTGGTGGAAGTAGATGCCGTGCATCTGCACGCCGTAGTAGCCGAAGGGATGGATGTAGGACTCGCCCAGGCGATACCAGTCCACGAACTCGATGCCGAGCTTGATGCTCGCATGCGTGGCGCGCATGAACTCGTTCTCGTCGATCTGCATCAGCTTGTTGAATTCCAGGATCGGCGGAATCGTCGCCTCGCCCACGCCGACGATGCCGATTTCGTCGGATTCGACGAGCTCGATGGAATACCCCACGCCTTTCGACATGCGTGCGAAGGACGCCGCGGTCATCCACCCGGCAGTGCCGCCTCCCACGATGACGATCTTGCGGATCTTGCGCTGCATGCCCTTGCTCATCCCGGGGTGCGCGCCGCCAGCGTCGCGTGGCGGCGCACGAATTCCATGTGCGGCGGCATCGACGCCGCCACCTGCTGCACGTGCGTGCGCAGCGCCGCCACGTCCCCGGCAGCGACCTTCATCATCTGCGTCCGGTACTGCAGCTCGAGGGCCTGGAGTTTCAGGCCGCTGCCCATGAGCAGCCACGCCCAGTCGAGTTCCTCGAACGACTCGTAGTCGAGCAGCGTGATCCTGCCGCTGGCCGCGTACAGATCCAGCTTGTGGGCCAGCCGCGCGGGCAGGGCCTCGGCGCGCAGCGCGTTCCAGAACTCGCCGGCGCGCGCGCCGCCCGCGCGATAGTGGGCCAGCGTGAAATCGCGCAGCGCGTCGGCGTGTTCGGCCATGACGCGATTGTATTCAACCGCCTCGATCCGGCTTTCGCGCTCGCGCGGCAACAGCTCGATGAACGTGGCGAGCCCGATCATGGCCAGGTGCAGGTCCGCTCCGGCGAGGGGTTCCAGCTCCACCGCCGCGGCGCCAATGGCCAGGCAATTGCGTTCCCAGAAACGGCGCCGGCGCCCCGCCTGGAAGCGGGTGAGCACCGCCTCGCCGCGCAATGCAGGCTCGAAAGACGCGAGCGCGGCGCGCGCCTGGTCTTCACCCTGGTACCGGGAGCTGAACACGTGACCAACCATCGATGCCTGGGCGAGCGGTGCTCGCCACTGCCAGCCGGCCGCGGTGGCGGTGATTTGCGTGACGGCCGGCGGCTCGCGCTGCGGCGGAGCCAATCCGGACCACATGCGATCGCAGGGCAGCCAGCCCGACCAGTCCTCGCGCCCCTCGGTCGCCACGCAGGCCAGCAATCGCGCCTCGGGACCGGAGCAGTCGAGGTAATAGTCGGCGCTCAGCGTCGATCCGTCCGCCAGTTGCAGGCTGCCGATGCCGCCATCGCCGCCGCGCACCGGCGTGGCCAATGGTGCCGCGGATTCGCGCACTCCCTGGCGCAGGGCGTGCGCGCGCAGGTAGCTCGAATAGGCCGCGTCTTCGACGTGGAAGCCGTAGGTGAAGCTCGAGGTCAGCGAGCCGCCCTCACCCATCGGGCGCGCGAATCTTCCAAGCCGCGCCGCGGCGCCTGCCAGTGAGAACGTTTCGGGTCGCTCCGCCCGACCGGCCAGCGATTCGTGTTGCAGGAACTTGTAGAAGGGCGTTCCGCTCAGCGGCACACCGATGTCGCCGTGGGCGTGCAGGAAGCGGCTGCCCTCGGCCTGCCAGCCCAGGTGCTCGGTGGCGAGCTTGAAGGTCGCGCCGGTCTGATGCACGAGGTGGGGTTCCGCGACCCCGAGCAGGCCATGGATGCCGCGCTGCGAAGGCAGGGTCCAGCGTCCGATGCGGTTATCGACGCTGGCACCGGTGTCGACCACGGTGACCTCGAGCGCACGATGCTTGAAAGCCCGCAGCAAGCCAGTGGCCGCGATCCACGCCACCGGTCCGCTCCCGGCCACGATCACGCTGCGGATGCTCATGCACCGCTCCGCGCCGTGACCGGCGCAGTGGCGGGGCAGTAACGCTCGAGAAAAGCCTGGTGGTCCGGCATGCGCGCCACGGCCCCCTGGATCTTTTCGCGCACGCGCGCGAGCTGCTGTTCGGCGTCCGTCGCCTCCACGGCATCGGCGCGCGGGTCGTGGCCGGTTGGCATCACGCGCTGACCGAAGTACACCGCGAGCCAGCTGGGCTCGAGGAACAGTCCGTCCTTGTAGGTGACCACGTGCGCGCGTGCGCGGAACAGTTCCATCTTGTGTTGCAGGCTGTCCGGAATGCGCATGGTGCGACAGTAATTCCAGATGGGCGCGTCGTCGCGCTCGGTGGCGTGATAGTGCAGGACCAGGAAGTCGCGCACGCGGTCGTACTCCATCTCCATCCAGCGGTTGTAGGCCTCGACGCTGCGCGGGTCGTATTCACCGGTGGCCACGGCGCGGTCGGTGAGATAGTCGATGAGCGTGGTGATGGCGATCTGGATCAGGTAGATGCTGGTCGACTCGAGCGGCTCGAGGAATCCGCCGGCCAGCCCGATGGCGACGACGTTTCGATTCCAGGTCCTCTTGCGACGCCCGGTCACGAATCGCAATGGCCGGGGCGTCGCCAGCGGCTTGCCTTCGAGGCGTGACAGCAGCTTGGCGGCCGCCTCGTCGTCGCTGATGAAGTTGCTGCCGTAGACGTAGCCGTTCCCCATGCGATGCTGCAGCGGGATGCGCCACTGCCAACCCGCTTCACGAGCCGTGGCCCGTGTGTACGGCGTCAGCGGTCCGGAATTCTCGCAGGGCACCGCCATGGCGCGATCGCAGGGCAGCCACTTCGTCCATTCGTCGTAGCCCGTCTCGAGGGCCTGCTCGATCAGCAGGCCGCGAAAGCCGGAGCAGTCGATGAACAGGTCTCCGCTCACCACTTCGCCGCTCTCGAGCTTCACCGATTCGACCCAGCCATCTTCGGCGCGCAGCTTGACGTCGACGATCTTGCCGTCGGTGCGTTGCACGCCGCGGGCCTCGGAGAAGCTCCGCAGGTACACGGCATACAGCGACGCGTCGAACTGGAAGGCGTAGCCGAACGTGGACATCACGTCCTGTGGGTCTTCGGCCGGCAGCGCGAACTTGTTGGCGCGCGACGCCATGATGGGCAGCGAGTACTCGGCGATGTCGGTGCCGTTCCCGGCGGCGCGCTGCCGCAGCCAGTAGTGATGGAAGGGAACGCCGGCGATTCGCGAGCCGAAGGTGCCAAAGGGATGGATGTAACTGTCGCCGACCCGCGCCCAGTCGACGAACTCGATGCCCAGCTTGAAGGTCGCCTGGGTTCTGGCCATCAGCTCGCGCTCGTCGATGCCGATGCGGCGGTTGAAGAACCGGATGTGCGGCAGCGTGGCTTCACCCACGCCCACGATGCCGATCTCGCTCGACTCGATGAGCCGGATGTGCCGGTGGGCAGGTCCGAACACCGCCGCGAAGGCCGCCGCGGTCATCCACCCGGCAGTGCCGCCGCCGACGATCACGATCCTGAGCGGTGAAGGCAAGGCTGTGGTCCTCCGGGGCCCTAAAGAAAAGGGCGCGCCGTATGGTATACGGCGCGCCCGATCAGCGTCTGAAACGCGATTTACTGGAAGCGATAGCGAACGCCTAACTGCAGACGCATGTCGTTCGTGAACCACGACCGCGGCAGCGTCAGACCTTCGTTGTTCACCTGCTGGCGCAACACCGTTTCCTCTTCGGTCAGGTTCTGGGCGTCGAGGAAGATGTCCCAGCTGGAGCTCGGCTTGAAGTGCACCGAGGCATCGAGCTGGCCATAGGCCTCCTGCCAGACCGGCAGCTTGATACAGCAGTCGGCCTGGCTGATGAGGTATTCATCGCGCCAGTTGTAGGCCAGGCGCGCCGAGAACTTCGCCTTCTCGTACATCAGCACCAGGTTGTAGGCCCGGTCGGAGAAGCCTTCCAGCGGAAGGTCGGTGAACGTGATCAGGTCGTCCTGGTTGATGCTGCCATCACCCGAGACGATGGTCGTGCCGCCGTTGCTCACGCCCTGGTTGTCGACGTAGGTGAAGTTGGCCTGCACACCCAGGCCGTTCCACGGCTCGGGCAGGCGGTCGAAGAACGTCTGGTACGCCACTTCGAAGCCGCTGACCTTGGCACCGTCGGCATTCACCGGCTGTGTCAGGCTGACCGTGCGCGTCACGCCGTTGTTGGTCAGGTCCTGGTCGTGCGAACGCTTGACGATGTAGTCGTTGAACTTCTTGTAGAACACCGCCGCCGTGAAGGAGCCGGCGCTCGAGAAGTACCACTCGTACGTCAGGTCCAACTGGTCCGCGGTCGTCGGCTTGAGCTCGGGATTACCCGTATCTCCGCTGTACCGCGGCGTCCACGACACGGGCGCGCTGGTGCAGTCGCCCGGAACCGTCCAGACGACCGTGCCATCGGCGCAGCTGCCGTCATCCGCTTCGACGGTGTAGTAGAACTTGTACAGACCCATGTCGGCGCGCGACAGGGCGCGCGACGCGGCAAAGCGGACGAACTGATCATCCGTGAGGCCGAAGCGCACGTTCAGGCTGGGGAGCCAGTTGGTGTGCTTGGCGCCCGCCTGATCTTCGTACGAGCCCTGGTTCTGGAACGCCAGGTCATCCGCCGAAATCAGGCTGCGCGGATGCGCGTTGCCATTGGTACCCGCGCCCGGCGCGACATAGCGCGTGAACTGCACGCCACCGGTCGAGAACACGTCGGTGGTCACCCAGCGCACGCCCACGTTACCGCGGACGCTGATGTTGCCGAGCTTGGTGTCTTCGCCGCCGAACTTCAGCATGACGTACGCGGCACGCGTGTCTTCGCTGACGTTCATCATTTCGGCCGGGCAGTACAGGCTGCCGTCGACCGCGCATTCGCGTTCCGCCAGCGCAATCCACGAGTTGCTGCGACCGCCGCCGTACAGCGACTTGGTCGTGTCGTAGTTGTCGACGTTGTCGAAGCGCGGATGCAGGAAGGTGCCGCCCGCGAACACGCCGCCACCCACCAGGTTGGAACCCAGGTCCTTGGCGATGTACGTGTCCTGCCAGTAACCCTGGTTCAGGAAGAACGGAACGTCGGTCTGCAATCCCCACAACGGCTGCACCGAGCCCCAGTTGTAGGTCGACCAGTTGACGTCCTGTTCGCGATCCGCGCTGCGGACGCCGACGCGCAACGAGTCGAGCCAGCCCTTGTCGAGCTGGATGTCCGCATCGAGGCGCACCGCGAGCTCGTCACCCGTGCTGTTCTCGGCGTGCTCCATCGTCCACTCGTGGAACCAGTTCTGCGGATCCGCGTAGCCACCCGCCGTCCAGCCGTAGCCGGTGGGCTGCAGGAAGTTGAACTTGGGCTTGCCGCCGCTGATGTCGAGATCGAGGTTCGTCGCTGACTTGTTGTTGGCGCTGTTGTCGAAATTGACGACATCGGACCAGATCTTCTGGATGTCGAAGTTCAGGCCGAAGTTTTCGGTGACGTCCCAGCGCAGGTTCAACGACGCATCTTCGGTGGTGTTGGTCTGCTTCGACGAGCGCGTGTCCGCGCTGAGTCCCGCGCCGCGGGTGCTCGGACAGGTCGCCGTCGTCCAGTTGTAGCAGACCCAGGTCGGCTGGCCGTTGGGGTTCGTGGTGAAGCCGACGTAGCCATTCGGATGGACCAGCGTGTCGCCGACCACGGCCGGGTCGCCGACCCAGCCATTGCCCACGTCGTTGATGAGTCCGCGGACGAATACGCCGCGGCTGTCGAACTCGTAGTTGGACGAACCCGTGGGATGGGTCGCGAACTCGTTGGTGAGGATCAGGCCCTGCGGCTGCTGCGAATCACCCACGCCCGCGGTCAGCGAATACTCTTCCCAGTTGTTCTCGTACTCGGAGTAGTTGTACTGCAACGTGGCGAGCAGCGAGTCCTCGGGACTGCGCCATTGCGTCGCGAACGATCCACCCTTGCGGGTGCGGTCATAGGTGTTCGACCGGATGTCGACACCGCCCGGGATCCACTTGGTGCCGCCGCCGTAGCCGGCGACGTCGTCCGCGCGGAAGAAGCGCAGCAGCTGAACGCCCTGCGACTCGGTGGTCACCTCGGAGTAGGCGGCATTCAGCATCACGCCGAATTCGCCGATCCCCGTGTCCCACCGGTTGCTCACTAGCAGCGAGCCGGCCGGCCTGGCTTCCTCGGCCAGCGTGCCGTAACCCATTTCGGCCGACGCGGCCAGCGCGAAACCTTCGGAGTCGAAGGGCACGTGCGTACGCAGGTTGACCGTTCCGGCGATGCCGCCTTCGATCATGTCGGCGGTAGCGTTTTTGTACGTGTCGACGCCCGCCATCAGTTCGGGCGAGACGTCGCCGAACGACAGGCCGCGCGAGCTGTTCGCGTTGAAGCTGTCACGGCCGTTGAACTCGCTGCGCACCTGCGGCAGGCCGCGGATCACGACGCCCGAGGGCTCGGCCGAGAAGTGCGTGGTATCGCCCGAGGCGGCGAAGCGCGTCACCGTGACGCCGGTCATGCGTTGCAGAGCTTCGGCCACCGACTTGTCGGGGAAAGCCCCGATGTCGGTGGCGGTGATCGAATCGATCACCGTGTCGGCTTCCTTCTTGAGCTCCTGCGAAGTCTGCAGTGCCTTGCGGATGCCGGTGACGAGGATCTCGGTCATCTCGTCGTCGGACTTGGTGGTCGTGGCCTTGGTGTTGTCCGCCGGCGCGGCGGCGTCCTGGGCCATTGCGAATGGAGCGAGTAGCGTGGCTCCGGCTACGAGTATGGATAATTCAGTCGCGCGCGACTGCTTCACGGCTTCACGCCGCAACCTCTTGGATGCTTTGGACACTTGGATGCCCCCCCTGTATAGAAAACTAGTACGGTCTGAATTCAACAACCGATTGTTCGAATTTTTTCGGAGTGTAACCAGATCGCGTCGCCGCGCAAGAGTCGTTTTGCCAATAGTTGCTGCCGGGCCGCATGTCTCGGCGAGCCATGTGATGTCGCGTCATGAATGAGAGTCCGGTCACCGGCACGCCCGGCCCGGACGCCGCGTCGCGCGTCCAAGCCATTGTTTCGCTTGCTTCCAGGGGAGATGTGGCCGGAGCCATGGCCGCAGCCGACGCGATCACGGACAGGGCTGTCGCGATCGAGGCATGGCGGCGCCTCAGTGAAGTGAATGCAAATATGCAACGCTGGGACGAGGCGATTTCGGCTATCGAAAAAGCGCTGTTTCGCGCCCCGGATTCGCGCCATCTGCGGCTGGCGCGCGCGCTGCTGCTCGGGCAGCAGGGAAACGACGCGGCGGCACTGGCCGCCCTAGAATCGCTGGCGCGCGAAGCGGCCGACTCGCCCGGATTGATGGCGCATCTCGCGGCACAACTGGCGGCCGCCGGCCGTGTCGACGAGGCGGAGGCGCAGCTGGTCGGCGCCCTTGATCGCTGGCCAGTGGAAGCTTCGCTGCACACCCAGCTCGCGCGGCTGCGCTGGCAGCGCGGCGACGGCGACGCGGCGACGCGCGACGTCCTGCAAGCCATCGAGCGCCATCCGCGCGAGCTGCACCTGCGCCTGGTCGCCGCTGACCTGCTGCGCCATGCCGGCGACATCGACACGGCGCTCGCCTTGCTGGAGCGCGGGCTCGAGCTGGCGCCGGACTCACCTATCTTTCGCACCTCCATCGGCGTGCTGCTCGAAAATGCCGACCGGCTCGACGCCGCGCTGGTGCAATTGCGCGAAGCGTTCCGGCTGGCGCCACGCTCGGTGGCCGTGCGCCGCAACCTCGTGCCCGCGCTGCTGCGCACCGGCGCGGCCGCCGAGGCGCGCGACCTGCTCGACAGCCTGCTGGCGCAGTTCCCCGACGATCAGCTGCTGATCGCGCAACGCGCCACGGCGCTGCGCCTGCTCGGCGACGCGGAATATCACCGGCTCTACGACTACGCGCGGGTTGTGAAATCGTTCGCGCTGCGCCCCGTGGCGCCGTTCACGAACATCGCGGAATTCAACGCCGCGTTCGCGCGCGAGCTGGCGCCGCTGCACCGCGGTGCGCGGCATCCGCTGGAGCAGTCGCTGCGCGGCGGCTCGCAGACCGAGCGCCACCTGCCGCGCGACAACCCGGTCATCGCCGCCTTCTTCTCGATGCTGGACGAGCCGATCCGCGAGTACGTGCGCGCGTTGCGCGACGCGGATGCCGCGCACCCGCTGGACCGGCGCAAGCGCGCGGGCTACAGGATTTCAGGCTCGTGGTCCGTGCAGCTGCGGCCCGGCGGCTTTCACACCGACCACGTCCACCCGCGTGGCTGGCTGAGCTCGGCGTACTACGTCGCGCTGCCGGATGTCTCCGATGCGCAGGGCCGCGGGGGATGGCTCAAGTTCGGCGAGCCGGCGATGCGCATTCCCGGGTGCGGACCGGAGCTTTTCGTGCGGCCGGCGGAAGGGATGCTGGTGCTGTTCCCGTCCTACCTGTGGCACGGCACCGTCGCGTTCGACGCCGGGCCCACGCGCCTGACGGCGGCCTTCGACGTGCTCCCTGCCTAACTACCCTGGCGCTTGCGCGCCACCGCCTGGCCGTCGAGCACCTGCGCGTCGGTGCCCAGTTTGTAGAGGTATTCGCGGCGCTCGTCGCTGCCCTGGGGCAACTTCGACAGCGTGGCGCGCTGCTCCGGTGTCAGCTCGAACTCCGTGTAGCCGCGGTTGCTCAGGCAGGACTTGAGCGCGTCGTTGCGCGCACGCTGCGCGGCCATCTCCTGGCTGCGTTGCTGCTGGACCGCGCGGTTCACGAAATCGGCCGAGGCGCTCTCGCGATAGGTATTGCCACTGGTGCTGCGTGGCGTGGGCGTGGGATTCGGGCTGGTGCCGGGAATGTTTCCCGCCGACACGCCCGAGCCGGAAGGACCCTGCTGCGGGACCGTGGCATTCTGGCCGCTGATGCCGCCGGCCGTGTTGGCGCCGTTTTCCTCGGTCGACAGGGTGACGGCGATCAACGCGCATTGGCCCGCGTCGGTGCGGTAGTCGAGCATGCTGATGTCCTTCTTGCCCCAGGCGGTCAGGGGCGTGCTGCCGTTCATCGAGCAGCCCGTGAGCGCCACCAGCATCACCATCGCCATCGCCATCGCCATCGCAATCGACCGGGTCGACTTCATTGGAGCATCTCCTCGGCCGCGGCTTCGACGTGCTCCCGCCGCGATCGCTACTTCGTCACGGATTGCTTCGACAGCACCTGCTCGTCGGTGCCCAGCTTGTAGAGGTATTCGCGGCGCTCTTCGCTTCCCTGCGGGAGCTTGGCCAGTTCCGCGCGCTGTTCGGCGGTGAGCGTGAATTCCTGGTAACCGCGGCCCGCGAGGCAGGACCTGAGCGCGTTGTTGCGCTGTTGCTGCTCCGCCATTTCCTGGGTGCGCTGCTGCATGGCGGCGCGATTCACGAAATCGGCCGGGGCGCTCTCGCGATACGTGCCGCCACCGACCGGATTGGTACCGCCCGCGGCGCCGGAGCCGGCCGAACCTGCCGAGGCCGAGCCGGAGGCCTGCTGGGTGGGAGCGCCGGAGTTCTGGCCGCTGATTCCGCCCGCCGACTTGGCGCCGTTGGCATCCGTGGAGTGCGTGGCCGCGAGCACGGCGCACTGGCCCGCATCCGTGCGGTACTCGATCATGGAAACGTCTTTCTTGCCCCAGGCCGTCATCGGGGTGCTGCTGTTGACCGAACAGCCGCAGACCACCGCAGCCGCGCACACGACTAACGAAATCGACTTCATCTGATAACTCCCTGGCGCGTGAGGCGCTCAATCCTGTGACCGCGCGACGCCGGAAAAGATTCCGCGCCGACGGGTTGCGGAATTTACCCGCCCGGTGCGGCGCGGTACAGCCGTGACTCGATTCACGCCGCGGATCCAGCTACCGGGCGCCCGGAACCGCCCGCGCGCGATCGATCACCTCGCACAACCCGGCCGTCGCCTCGACCACCGACGGCCCCATGCGATCCATGCGCTCGTCCGTATAGGCCACGACGCGGCCGTTGCGCACCGCGGCCAGCGTCGGGAAACGCGCCCAGGCAGCGCGCCATTCCTCGGCCGAAGGCGGCGGTGCGGACACCAGGATCAGGTCGGGATTGCGCAGCACGCTGGCCTCGCGCGTCACGGCGGGCGCGGCCGTGGCGAGGTCGGCGAAAATGTTGCTGGCGCCGCACAGGTTGAGCGCGTCGTTGATCACGTGCCGGCCGCCGATCGTGTAGATAGGCTGGTCCCAGATCTGGTAGAGCACGCGCACCGGCGCGCGTCCCTGGTAACGCCTGGCGAGCGCCGCGAGCTCGCCGGACAACCGCCCGGCTTCGCGGTTCGCGGCCGCCTCGGTGGCGGTGAGCGTTCCCAGCCGGCGGATGGACGCGGGCATCTGAGCCAGGCTGGTGACGTGCACCTCGTAGACCGGCATGCCGAGCGCGCGGATGCGGTCGATGCGCACCCGCTGCACGACGTCCACCGCCACGACCACCACGCTGGGCCGCAATGCCAGCAGGTTCTCG
>Ga0307413_10000238_pt1 | contig 16420 bp, 12 predicted proteins | sample DK1Ometagenome_3_FD_203714 | JGI IMG/M metagenome (GOLD analysis project Ga0307413, IMG submission 203714) | Maize rhizosphere microbial communities from greenhouse at UC Davis, California, United States - DK15-O-2 | ecosystem: Host-associated > Plants > Roots > Rhizosphere > Soil | place: USA... | reverse complement strand
CCCTGTCGGTGAACCGCGGACGCTGGATCACCGGCATCGACCGGTTCTTCTGCATCTCCGACGCTCAGCGCCGGATCCTGGTCGCCGCCGGCGTGCCAGCCGAGCGGCTCTCGGTCAAGCACCACTTCGTCCCGCAGCCCGGTGTGGTCCGAGCCGGCGCCGGCGAGTACGTGCTGTACGTCGGCCGGCTGACCGAGGAGAAGGGGCTGCGGCTGCTGATGGCCGCCTGGGACCGGCTCGCCGCGGCCGGCGGGGTCGGGATGCCGCTGTCGGTGGTCGGCTCGGGCCCGCTGGCCGCCGAGTTGGCGGCGTGGGCCGGCGGCCGCGACGACGTGCGGGTGCTCGGCCTGCGTGACGCCGCCGAGTGCGCCCGCCTGATGGCCGACGCCGCCGCGGTGGTGACGCCGTCGACCTGGTCGGAGCCGTTCGGGCTGGTCGTTGTGGAGGCGATGGCGGTCGGCGCGCCGGTTGTGGCGGCCGACGGGGGCGCCTTCCCCGAGTTGGTCGACGACGGTGTGACCGGGTTGCTGCACGCCTCCGGCGACGCCGAGGCGCTGGCCCGCGCGATCCGCAGGGTGGTCGCCGATCCCGACCTGAACGTCCGGTTCGGACTGGCCGGCCGGCTGCGGTGGGAGCGGGACTTCAGTCCGGCCGCCGGCCTTGCCCGCATGGTCGCCGGCTACCGCGCCGCGATGGCGGCAGCCAGCTGCGAGCCGGTGTGACCGCGCTGGTCGGCACCGAACCCCGACGGCTCGTGGGCAGGCAGGGAATGGTCCTCACACTCGCCGACCAGATGGTGTCCTCGGCGGCGAGCTTCCTGCTCGGCGTGGTGGTGGCGCGGGCCGGCGGCGCGGACGCACTGGGCGCGTTCGGCGTGGCGTTCCTGATCTGGCTGGCGGTGCTCGGCGTCAACCGGGCGCTGGTGAACGAGCCGATGACCGTGCTCGGCGCCGACGAGTACGACCGTGCCGAGGTGCGCGACGGCCTGCTCGGCTCGGTGTCGATCGGGGTGGCCGCGGCGCTCGCGGTGGCGGCGGGATGCGGCGCGGCCGCTCTCGGCGGGCTGGACCCCGGCGTGGTGCTTGGCCTGGCGCCGTGGCTGCCGAGTCTGCTGGCGCAGGACTACGTGCGCGCGCTGGCGTTCCGCCGGCAGCGCGCCGACCAGGCCCTGGCGATCGACCTGGTGTTCGGCGGCGTGCAGGCGGCGCTGACCGTGCTGCTGTTCCTCACCGACCGGCACACCACCGGCTGGTTCCTGGGCGCCTGGGGTGTCGGGGCGACCGCGGGTGCGCTGGTCGGCATGCTGCTGCACCGGTTCGGCGGGTTCGGCGGTGCCCGCGGCGCGCTGCGCCGGCTGCGCGCGCTGTGGCCGAAGAGCCGCTGGTTCCTCGCCGAGTTCCTCACCTCGTTCCCGGCCGACCAGGGCTACCTGCTGCTGCTGCCGCTGCTGATCGGCACCGCCGACTTCGGCATGTACCGGGCCGGCGCGAGTCTGATCGGTCCGGTCGTGGTGGTGTTCGTCGCCGGCGGCAACATCGGGCTGCCTGAGAGCGTGCGCCGGTTGCGCCAGGACGGCCTGCCGGGTCTGTCGAGCTACGCCACGAAGCTCACCATGGGCATCGTCGCGATGACGGTGCTCTACTGCGGCGCGGCGGCCGCGCTGGCCGTCCCGTTGCTGACCCTGAGCTACGGCGCGGAGTTCGCCGGCGCGGCACTGGTGACCTACTTCGTGGCCGGCCAGTACGCGATCTACGCGCTGTGCTTCGGCTGGGGCATCGCGATGAAGACGGCGGGCGCCATGCGGCTACTGTGGACGGTCCGGCTGGTGAGCGTCGTGGTGTCGGTGACGTCGGTGATCACCTTCACCAGCCTGTGGGGCCTCAGCGGGGCGGCCCTCGCCGGCGTGGTCGCCGCCACCGCCTACTCCACCGGCGTTCTCACCGGCAGCCGACGCCTCGCGAAGCACCTTGATCGTCCACAGTAGACCGCCGGGCAGACCTGTGGATATCCGATCCCGAGCCGAGTGGTGCGTTTCGATCTGAACCAGCACCTGTCCCGTACACCGAGCCGATGCCACCGCCGCAAGAAGGTCGATCAGTCGGGACCATCCCTGCTGTGCGGCGTTCCTGGACGAGACGGGTGCCATCTCTCGAGGGATTTCGGTGTCGCCGTCCACAAACACGGCGCTTGGAAGCCGGTCGAGGACTCCTGGGTCGAGGTCCAGTTCGTCAACTCGGCTTGACAAGCTTTCGACGCTTGAGCCATCTCGCACTCGTCGGGTGTGGGCCTCTGGCCGATAGCCCGTTCGGTTGGAGTGGCCCGGTCAATGACCGGGCCACTCTTGCGCCTGGTGCTCACCCCAACGCCCAGCGCCCAGTCCTTCGCGCCGGTAGCCCCGAACACCGACGAAGTCCTCGTGGACGGCGCCATGTGAGACGAGACGCGGGGTCGGACTGCGTCAGATGGCGACCGACCGTTCAGGCGTTGTACTGGCAAGGGTAGGCGACGATCGGCCGGACGACCCCGTTCGGGGCGGCGTTGTCGTCCAGGCGCCGCACCGGCCGGGCCGGTACGCCGGCCACCACGGTGTTCGGCGCCACGTCCTTGGTGACCATCGAGCCGGCGGCCACGATCGAGCCGGCGCCCACCGTGACGCCGGCCAGCACGGTCACGTTCGCGCCGAGCCAGGAGCCCGTCTGGATGACCACCGGTCGGCCGGTCACGACGCCGGCCCGCCGGGTGGCGGGGCCGACGGCGTGCACCGAGGTGACGATGGTGGTGCCGTGGCCGATCACCACGTCCGCCTCGATGGTGATCTTGTCGTGCAGGTCCAGGTAGCAGCGGCGGTTGACGAAGCAGCGTTCGCCGATCCGGAGGTGGCGCGGCCGGCTGAAGTAGGTGCCGCCGGCGAGGTCGGCCGAATGGGGGACGGTGGCGCCCGCCATTCGCAGGAGAACCCGGCGGACGGCGCGGCTCGCCACGTCGTCGCCCACGAGGTCGGAGAGCGAGTTGACCACATGAACCGCCACTTTGCGTAGCGTGTTGGTGACCCGCGATTTCGAACTCACGAGAAATCCTACCTTCGACTCATCAGTCCGTGACACGGAGGTGGCCGCGACTCGCCCGGCGGGGTGAGGAGCGTTCACCGGGGAACAGCCGTTCGGTCAGCACGGCGAACTGGTGGTCGAGCCGGTCGCGGTTGGCCAGGTTCCTCGCCCGCAGCGTCGCTCTGACCCGCTCGGTGTCGCGCTCCAGTTCGAGCAGCTGCTCCTGGAGTAGGGCCACGTCGAGGGTGCCCACCTGCTGGCAGAAGCCGGCCTGGCCCATGTCCTGCATGATCGCCTCGTTCTTCGCCGAGTATCCGACGGCGATCGTGGGTTTCGCGAGGCGCAGCGCCGAGACCACGTTGTGGTAGCGCGTCGCCACCACGATGTCCACGGTGGACATCTGGGTCATCAGATCCGGCAGTGTGCGGACCGGTTCGGTGATCACGTGCGAGCTGACCTCCGGGCGCTGGGCCCGCACGTCGGCCAGGATCTCGGCGACCACCAGCTCGTCCACCCTGTCGCCGGTGAACAACCGCACATGCCGACCGTTGTCCAGCAGCCATCGCACGAACTCCTGCATCTTGGTGACGTAGCCGTGGTGGATCTGCTCGGACCGCGCCCGGTCCTCGTCTCCGCCGTAGTAGGCCATCACCCCGAGTCCGATCACCGGGTCGTCGCTCAGGTACTCCGGCGGGATCGGCAGCGCGAACGCCAGGTCCGGGTAGACCTCGTCGGCCGAGGTGTCCACGCCCATGCCGCGCATCGCGTCCCGGGACAGCTCGTCGCGGAACGAGCGGTAACCGGCCAGCCGCGCCGCGCCGACGATGAGCGCGCGGGTCACCGGGTTGCTCGGCGCCGAGGCTCCGACGCTCACCAACGCCACTGGGGTCCGGGTCAGCCGTCCGGCCAGACACAGCAGGAACAGCGCGTACGGGTCCTGCCACGGACGCAGTGGCAGCGTCGCCTCCAGAATGCCCATGCCGGGCACGATCACCACGTCCTGGCCGGCCACGAACACCAGGGTGCGGACGGCGTCGAACACCTTGCCGAGCACCTTCACCAGCACGACCGGAAGCCGACGCACCCGGACTCCGGTGGAGTCGTACCAGTTCAGCGGCGTGGTGGCGAGCCCGTGATACTCGCGAACGGTCTGGTAGCCCTTGCACAGACAGCTCACCGTCGCGTGCGGCTGGGCGGCCTTGAGATAGTCCAGCACCGCCTGCATGGACCCGTCGTTGCCCAGGTTCCCCGAGCCGAGCAGCCCGAACAGTCCGACCCTCGGCGAGCGCGCCGGGGTCTCTCGCCGGGTTCTCACGACGCCTGGATCGGTCTGGCCTCGTCGGCCCTACCTGCGACGATGTCGTCGGCGTTCAGCAGCGGCCGGTCGAAGACCGACGGCGGCCGGTCCTCGATCCGGTGCGAGTTGCCCGGTATGGCGCGACTGGCCATCCAGGTCAGCAGATGTCGGTAACAGCGTCGGCGGTCCTTCGCGGACATCGGGGTCCGGCGGATCGCCGACACGAAACCCCACACGTACTCGGCCACCAGCCGAACGGTCGGGTGTCGCCACGGGCTCGCCCGGATCGGGTCCATGTTGATGCACCGGGCCCGCTTGCTCGGGTTGGCCCGCTCGGCCCGGTCCGGGTGGTCGCGGCGGAAGAACAGCACCTCGGGGACCTGGTGGAACCGGCCGAGCAGCGTGAGCTCGGCCATGATCGTGCGGTCCGAGTGGTGGTAGGAGCCGTTGCCCGGGGTGCGCCGCAGCACGTCCGAGCGCATCACGCCGTAGAAGTCGTCCCCGCCGACGCCGAACAGCAGACTGCGAAAGCGTTCCGGCGCACCCGGCGAGTCGGTCTTCAGCGGGTAGTCGACCAGCTGGGTCACCTTGCCCAGGTCGTCGATGAACCCCTGCCAGGCGTGTGCGAGCACGAGCTCCGGGTCGGCGTCCAACGCCTCGACGCAGCGCCGCAACAGGTCCCGGGCGTACAGGTCGTCGCTGGCGGCCCACTTGAACAGCTCACCGCGTGCCTGCTCGAAGGTGAAGTCGTGGTTCGGGCAGGCACCGATGTTCCTCGCCTGCCGGAAGTAGCGGATCCGTGAGTCCTTCGCCACGTACAGCTGGCAGATCTCGGCGGTGCCGTCGGTTGACGCGTTGTCCGAGATGATGATCTCGAAGTCCTCGTAGGTCTGGCCGAGGAGCGCGTCCAGGGACTCGGCCAGGTACTTTTCGCCGTTGTAGACGGGAAGACCGATGCTCAACCGAGGCACGGCGGTCATGGCTCGCTCCTGTTCAGGCGGGGTGGTGGCGGGGTCACGGCAGAGGTTGCGCGGCCGTCACGTCCTCGGGAGCGGCCTGCGGCAGCGGCTGGTTCGCCAGGTGGTCGCGCAGTCCCGCACGTAGCTGCACCCACGTCATCGTCGCGCCGATCAAGGTTGCTACCGCGCAACCCCAGGCGGATCCGCGCGCTCCGTCCAGCACCGCCCCGCCGACGCCCAGCACGACGTAGGCGGTGGAGCCGACCAGCTGTGCGGCGAGGCTGCGCCTGGCGGCACCGAGCGCGCGCAGCCCGGCAGCCGCACCGGTGGCCACGCTGGTGTTCATGAACCCGAGCATCGCGGGCAGCACCAGCGCGAAGGCGGCCGGCCACACCTCGCCGAGCAGCTCGTGGCCGATGCTGTCCGGCAGCAGGAACAGCAGGGCCAGCCCCCAGATCAGCGCGGCGACCGCCTGGCCGCCACCGAGCAGCGCGCAGAACACCGGCAGCTTGCGCGGCGCGCGTTGCAGCACCCTGGCCGCCTCCGGTACCGCGACCAGCCCCAGTCCCATCAGCAGCGCGAAGAACGGGCCGAGCAGCAGCTCGGCCCCGCGCACCGCGCCCACGTCGGCGAGACCGGCGATGGCGCCCAGCCCGTACATCCGGATCTGGCCGGCACCGGAGAGGCTGACGTTCTCGACCAGGTAGCGCGCCGCGAGGTCGCGCTGAGCGCCGAGCCAGGCCCGCATCTCGCTCGGCCGGGGCAGGACCTTCGCCTGCACGCAGCCGTGGACGGCGGCCACCCCGCAGGACAGTCCCCAGGCCAGCACGAACGCGGCCACGGACGGCAGCTGGACCGCGACGACCACGGCGGGTGCCAGGGCCGCGCACCAGACCAGGTCGTTGGTGAACGCCTTGCGGCCGTCGCCGGAGGCGAAGAACGCGAACCGCCAGGCGTCCTGCAGCAGCAGTGCCGGCATCACGATGCCGAGCGCGACGAACGCGCCGCCGAGGTCGCCGAGCACCAGCCCGATCAGTACGCTGAGCGCGCCGAAGACCACACCGACGGTGACGGCGGTGCCGGTCATCCGCGCGACCGCGGCCCGCCAGGTCTCGGTGGCCACCCCGCTGAACCGGACCACCAGCGGGTCGGTGGCGAGCCCTCGGGAGATGTTCAGTACGACGCCGAAGGTGACCCAGGCCAGGCTGAACATGCCGAAGTCGGCGGCGCCGAGTGAGCGGGCCACGTAGACGCCGACCACGAAGCTGCGCAGGCTGGACACCGCCTGGTCGCCGAGACCCCAGCTGACCCTGGCCGCGATCGAGCGGGCCGTTCGGCCGAACCTCGTGGGAGCCCTTGGCAACACGTCACCTTCGATCTGTTGTGTGCGTCGGGGCCTCGTGGACCGTGCCCGGTTCTCGCCACGTGACTGTTGGTCGTGCCGAGGGGCATACTCGTTACGGTCGAGACCGTCGTTGATGTTACTCGGTGTAACGACGCGAGGGGCGGGGACGACGCCCTGTCCGAGACGATTTCGCCAGGACGCCCTCGACCGGGTGAACCACACACCGGGCAGGTGAGGACCCCTGAACGGACAGCGGCCGGTGGGCTACGGCGAGTGAACGGGAGTACCGCCAGTGGAAGACGTCGCACGCCTGCCCGTGCTCGGTCAGATCGTCCGACAGCGTTGGCGGCTACTGATCGTGCTCGGCTCCCTGGGAGCGATCGTCGGCTTCGGGCTGTCCCTGCTGTTCTCGCCCGGCTACGAGGCGGGCAGCAAGGTGTTGCTCTACGGCGCGCTCGCCAAGGAGGAGCTGGCCAGCGAGGCGGAGATCGCGATGAGCGGATCCGTGCTGGACCGCACGGCGGCCGAGCTGCGCTGGGGCGTGTCCTCGGCGGTGCTGCGCGATTCGGTGCACGCGGCGGTGTCCGACGGCAACGTCATCGAGATCACCGGCACCGCGCGTAGCCGCGATCGGGCGATGCAGCTCACCGAGCGAGCCACCCAGGAGTACGTGGCGGTCTCCTCCAAGCTGAAGAACGACGCCGTCGAGGCGAGCGCCGTGTCGCTGCGTGACCAGCTGGACGCCGCGCGGAAACGCAAGGACGAGGCGACCACGCAGCTGGCCGAGGTGCAGGCGAGCCCGGTGCTCAACGAGCCGACCCCGGAGGGGGCACAGGCCAAGGCGGAGGTGCAGCGCCTGCAGAACGTGCTGGTCACCGAGCAGGCCGAGATCGACCAGATCACCAAGCGGACGCAGGACCTGTCCGGCGGCGCCACCGACGCCCGCTCCAGGATGGCGGTGATCGAACCGGTCGCGGTCCGCGGCGCGGCCACGCCGACGCTGCTGCACTTCGTGCTCGGCGGGATCGTGCTGTTCGTGCTGATCGGCGCGTTCGGTCTGCTGGTCGCCGCACGGACCGACCGCAGGCTGCGCGACAGCGCCGCCATCGCGGCCGCACTCGGCGCACCGGTACTGGCCACCGTGGACGTCTCGGTGGACGGCAGGGCGGTGTCCGCCGACGTGCCGAAGGTGGTGACCGGTCGAGGGGCGTGGCTGCGTGGGCTGCTGCTCGGCGAGTCGGGCAGACCGACGAGCGTCGCCTCCGAGCGCGAACGGCTGGACGAGGAGCTGCGCTTCCGCCGGGTGCTGGCTCGGCTGCGTCGCGCCGCCGCGGCCAACCTGCGGCTGCTGGTGGTGATCGCCGGCGACGACCTGCCCGCCCGACACGCGGTGGTTCACCTGGCCGCCTCCGCGACCGCGGACCGCACCCCCGTCACGGTGGTGACCGACGACCTGGTGCTCAGCGAGCTGGTCGAGCAGGTCGCCGAGGGAGCCAAGGAGGCCGAGGGGATGGCCGGCGGTGACGCGCTGCCGATCACGGTGCGGTCCAGCACCGAGCTCGCCCCGGTCGCCGGCCGGACCGTGCTGCGGGTCGTCGACGTGCTGCCGGCCCGGCCGACCGTGCCGGACTGCGGCCAGGTCGCCGGGACGCTCGTGGTGGTCGCCGCCGGCACCCGGACCGGCTGGGAGCTGGTCGGCATCGGCGAGGCGTGCCTGGACGCCGGGCATCCGGTGCTCGGCGCCATCGTGGTGTCCGGTGTGCACCTGGCCGCACCCGCGGAGACGACCGCGGCCACCGAGTCCGGTTCGGAGCCCGTGCGGGCCGGCACGAGCGGGGAGAAGGGACCGTGACGAATCCGCCGAACGCCGAGCAGTCGCCGCCGCTGCTTGACCTGAGCCGGCTGATCGCCGGCATCCGCTGGCGTCGCAGGATGGTGCTCGTCATGACCGCGCTGGGGGTGATCGTCGGCGCGCTGGCCCTGCTGGTGCTGCAGAACAAGGCGACCGCCACCGCCCGCATCTACGTGATGCACGAGGACGAGAAGAGCGCCGACCCGGCGGTGCTGGCCAAGACCGACGTGGTGGTGTTCCGGACCAGCACCGTCGCCACCGCGGCGATGACCAAACTCGGCGTCGTCGAGCCGGTGGACGACTTCCTCGACTCCTACGCGGTCGAGTCGGTGTCGAGCAACATCCTCGAGCTGACCGTCACCAGCAGGACCGAGGTCGAGGCCACCGCGCGCGCGTCGGCGTTGGCCGAGGCGTTCATCGCCAACCACATCCAGCGCAGTGAGGCCTCCACCAGGGCGAAGTCGCAGGCGGTGCTGGAACTGCAGACGGCGGCCGAGGCGGAGCGCACCAGGCTGAACGACCAGATCGCCGCGTCCTCGGCGAAGCTGCCCAGGCAGGGCAGCCAGGAGGCCGCCGACCTGGAGGCGCAGCTGGCCCGCCGGGCCGAGCTGTCCAAGCAGATCGAGGAACTGGCGCAGCGGGCCGCCGAGGTGAGCGTGAGCGCGCCGCAGGTGGCCGCCGGCACCGAGATCATCGACTCGCCGCGGGCCGAGATGGCCTCGCCGATCGTGTCCGCCGGGATGGGTGGCCTGGTCGGCCTGGTACTCGGGCTCGGGCTCGGCACGGTGTTCGCCGCGGTGGCGACGGTGGTCAGGGACCGGCCGGTGTTGCGCGCGGACATCGCCGCGCACCTGGGTGCCTCGGTGATCGCGCAGGTGCCGGCGCCGAGGCGGCGCTGGTGGGGCCGCTCGCGCGCCGACGACGAGGCCAGACGGGTGGCCGCGACCCTCGCCAGGGTGATCCGCGACGCTCCCGGGCCGGTGTCGCTGCTGGAGCTGGGCAGTCCGCAGGCGGCGGCGACGCTCGCCGTGGACATCGCCGACGGGCTGGCGCCGAGGCGCACCGTCCTGGTGGTGGACGACCTCGGCGACGGCTCGCTGCGCAAGGCCGCGGCGAAGCGCGGCAGCGACGTGCGGATCGTGGACGGCTCCGCGCGGGACTGACCTCCGGCGCGTCCGACGGTCCACTTCGGATCATTCCGGAGTGGACCGTCGTTTCCGTTGCGGCGTCAGGCCGTCCCGGTCAGGCGGGCGCGCAGCTCGGCCCAGGAGCCGGCCCGGCGATCCCGCTCGCTGACCGCGGTGACCTCCTGCGGCCAGGCGATGGCGAGGTCCGGGTCGTCGTAGTGGACCGCGATGTCCTCGCTGGGGTCGTGCTCGCTGTCGATGCGGTAGCACACGTCGGCGACGTCGGTCAGCGCCTGGAAACCGTGCAACATCCCCGGCGGGACGTAGAGGTGGGTGAACGACTCGTCGTCCAGCCGCACCGCGAGCTGGGCGCCGAACGTCGGTGACGACGGCCTGGCGTCCACCAGCACGTCGTGCACGGCGCCGTGCGCGCAGCGGACCAGCTTGGCCTCGCCGCGGCCGGTGCGGCCGTGCATGCCGCGCACCGTTCCGCGCCGCGATCGGGACTGGCTGTCCTGCACGAACGAGGCCGGGTCGAGCCCGGCCTCGCTGCCGGCCGCCGCGTCGAAGGTGCGGGTGAACAGGCCCCGGTCGTCGTGGACCGGGGTCGGTACGAACAGCAGCACGCCGTCGATCGCGGTGCCCTCGACGCGCACGGACCTAGGCCGTGTCCCGCGGACCCCGGCGGGCGCGCCTCGCGCCCGGCCGGCCGCTGACCGAGGTGCCGCGGAGCCCGGGTCCGCCTGGGACGAGCGGCTTCGCGCCGCCTCGTCCGGGAACCGGCCGGGTCACGACTTCGCCATCACGCGCTCGTAGGCGGCGAGCAGGGCCGCGCGAGAGTTCTCCCAGGACAACGGGCCACTGACCCGCTCCTTGCCCAGCCTGCCCATCCGGTCGCGCTGCTCGGGGCTGTCCAGCAGCTCGGCGACCAGCTTGGCGAACGCCGACTCGTCGTTGGCCGGCGCGTACAGCGCGGCACCGCCCGCGGACACCCTGGCCTCGCGCAGGTCGAACGACACGATCGGCTTCGACATGGCCATGTACTCCATGATCTTGTTCATGGTGGACACGTCGTTGAGCGGGTTCAGCGGGTCGGGTGCCAGGCAGACGTCCGCCGCCGACAGGTAGCGCAGCAGGTCCTCGTCGGACACCCGGCCGGTGAACTCGACCTGGTCGGACAGGCCCAGCCTCGTCGACAGCGCGACCATCTCGTCGAAGGTGTCGCCGCCGCCGACGAAGACCGCGTGCCAGTCGGTGCGGCCCTGCTCGGCGCGCAGCCTCGCCAGCGCGCGCAGTGCGTAGTCCACGCCGTCCTGTGGGCCCATCACGCCGAGGTAGCACAGCATGTGCGGCTTGCCGCCCCTGAGCTCGGGCTCGACCGGCACGTCGTGGAAGCGCTCCACGGCGGGCGCACTGCGCACCACGAACACGTCCTCGGGGGCCTTGCCGCCGCGGGTGAGCGCGACGTCGCGGTAGGACTCGTTGGTGGAGATCACCACGTCGGCCGCGGCGAAGGTGGACCTCTCCAGCCGGCAGACGGCCTTGTAGAGCAGGTCTCGGCCGCGGTCGAACCGCGATTCGTACAGCTCCGGCACCAGGTCGTGCTGGTCGAAGACGAACTTCGCGCCGAGTCGCTTGAGCCGGCGCGCTGTCAGGAAGAACAGGTCCGGCGGGTTGCACGCGTGCACCACGTCGATCCGGCCGCTGTCGCTGATCCGCCTGGCCAGCCGCCGGGTGTGGCGCAGCGCGTTGCCGTACTCCCGCAGGTAGCCCGCGGGGCCGCCGGTGGCGGCGGTGAGCGGGTAGCGGTGGATCCTGACGCCGTCGATCTCGACGTACGCCTCGGTGTCCCGCTTCGTCCCCTGTGGACAGATGACGTGCACGTCCCAACCCTCGTCGCGCAGCGCCTTGCTCTCCTGCCAGACCCTGCGGTCGAACGGAACCGAGAGGTTCTCGACGAGGATCAGCACACGTCCGGTGTTACCAGCCAAGGCCCACGTATCCAGGGTGTGCCCGGCGCGTCTCCGCGTCGGGGATGCGGACGAGGTCGATGATGTGGCGATCGCGTCCGTCGGCACCGTCGGAGCGCTCCAGCGCCGCCAGCACCGCCGGGTCCTTGCAGCCGATCACGCACACCTCGGCGTGCGCGTAGACGTCCTCGACCGAGCTGGACAGCAGCTCGCCGAGGTGCGGCAGCCGGGAGTCGATGTACTCCCGGTTGGCGCCCATCAGCCGCGACATGGTGACGTTCGCGTCGTAGATGCGCAGGTCGAAGCCCTTGCCGAGGAGGCGCTCGGCGAGCTCCACCAGCGGGCTCTCACGCAGGTCGTCGGTGCCGGGCTTGAAGGACAGTCCGAACAGGCCCACCTTTCGTCTGCCGGTGGCCGCGACGAACTCGAACGCGCGGCGCAGGTGCTCCTCGTTGGAGGACAGCACGTGCTCCAGGATCGGCACCGCGACATCCGCGCGACGGGCGGCGTAGACCAGACCGCGCAGGTCCTTGGGCAGGCATGAACCGCCGAAGGCGAATCCGGGCCGCAGGTAGGCGGCGCTGATGTTGAGCTTGCGGTCGGCGAGGAAGACGTCCATCACCCGGTGCGAGTCCAGACCGATCGCCTGGCAGATCGCGCCGAGCTCGTTCGCGAAGCCGATCTTGAGACCGTGGAAGGAGTTGTCCGCGTACTTGGCCATCTCCGCGATCGGGATCTCCACCCGGAACACCTCGCCGGGCAGGCCGTCGTACAGCGCGGCGACCGCGTCGCCGGAGGCCTCGTCCAACTGGCCGATCACGGTCTTCGGCGGGTCGAAGTAGTCGCGCACGCTGGTGCCCTCGCGCAGGAACTCCGGGTTCACCGCGACCCCGAAGTGGATGCCTGCGGTGCGACCGGAGGCCCTCTCCAGGATGGGGACCATCGTCTCCAGGCAGGTGCCGGGCAGCATGGTGCTGCGGAACACCACGGTGTGCCGGGGCGGCGTGGTGCCGGCGGCCTCGGCGTCGGCGATGACCGAGCCGATCGCTGTGCCGATTTCCCTGGCCACGCGCTCCAGGTACACGGTGGACAGGCTGCCGTTCGGTGCCGACGGGGTGCCGACGCAGACCAGGGAGATCTCGGTGCCGGCCACGGCGGCGGCGACGTCGGTGGTCGCGACGAGCTTGCCGGAGTCGACGACCTCCTTGGTCAGCTCACCGATGCGCTCCTCGAGCACCGGCGGCAGCCCCCTGGTGATGAGGTCGATCTTGGTCGGGTTGACGTCGACGCCGATCACGTCGTGGCCCTGCGATGCCAGGCAGGCCGCGGACACGCAGCCCACATAGCCCAGGCCGAACACGCTGATTCTCATGTGGCGATCTCCCCTTGTGCGACATACCTGTGGTCGCACTCGTCGCTGTCCGTGTTACCTGTCCGGTGAGGTGAAACCACCCCATGGTGACCCGAACGGGGGATGCGGTGACGGCGGTTGCCGGTTGCGGGTCGGAAGCCGCCTGCGGTGGCGCGAATGCGCCATGTGGACGAACATGTCCCTGATTGCTCGGTGCGACCGCGGGGTCGACCCATCGTGGTTCTCGGTCCTCGTGTTACGCCGAATGGCCGTGACCTGTATCACTATAAATGACAACGAACTGGTAACAAGGTAGGCAGTCCGGGTGCCCCATCCCCGTGGGAAGTCCAACCGAGCTCGACCCGGCATTGGTTGCTTCCCAACGACTCTGCTCCCGGTAGACAAGGACTGACAGCTGGTGTCCCACACAACACGCACGAGAACGAAACACAGAATGAGGCCGGCGCACGCCGGCATCCAGGTGATCGCCGTGGCCGTGGCCGCACTGGCACTGGCCGGGTGTGAGCCCTCCGCCAACCCCGCTCCTCCTTCCCCCACCCCGACCGCCAGCCCCACGGCCGATCCGTCGTCGAGCGAGACCGCTCCGCCGGTGGTTCCCCCGACCACCACCTCGGCCAGCATCACCCTCGTCCCGCAGCCCGGTGTCCCCTCCGGCGGCTCCCCGGGCCAGGTCTGCGACAAGCAGCCGGCCACCTACCCCACCGCCCCCGCCGGCGCGGTGATCGTCGAACCCGGTGTCGCCGGTGATGCCGACCGCAAGACGCGGTCGAGCAACCCGGGCACCACGTTCTGGTTCAAGCCCGGCACGCACACCCTCGGCGCCGACCAGTACAGCCAGATCCAGCCCAAGGACGGCAACTCCTACCTCGGCGCGCCGGGCGCGATCATCGACGGCAAGGGCGTCAACGCGTTCGCGTTCACCCAGCACGCGACGAACGTGACGATCAGCAACCTGGTCATCCAGAACTTCGAGGCCCCGCTGGACCAGGGTGTGGTCAACCACGACTCCGGCGACAACTGGACAATCAGGAACAGCACCATCCAGAACAACGCGGGCGCCGGCATGATGGCGGGCGCCGGCCAGCAGGTGCTGCACACCTGCCTGCGCGACAACGGCCAGTACGGCATGAACGCCTACAAGGCCGGCGACAGCATCCGCGGCATCGTCATCGCCGACAGCGAGATCGTGGGCAACAACACCGAGGACTGGGAGAGCAAGAAGCCCGGTTGCGGTTGCAGCGGCGGCGTCAAGTTCTGGGCGGTCAACGGTGCCGACATCCGCTCCACCTGGGTGCACGACAACCGCGGCGCCGGCCTGTGGGCCGACACCAACAACAACGACTTCCTGATCGAGAACAACCTGATCGAGAACAACGACAGCGAAGCCGTGTTCTACGAGACCAGCTACAACATGATCATGCGCGACAACGTGATCAGGAAGAACGCGCTCAGGTCCGGCAAGGCCTTCGCCGACCGCGGCGACGGCTTCCCGGAGGCCGCGATCTACCTCAGCGAATCCGGCGGCGACCCGGCCGTGCCGGCGCGCACGTCGAAGATCGACATCTACGGCAACACCTTCGACAACAACTGGTCCGGCATCACCGCGTGGGAGAACGCGGACCGCTTCTGCAACAGCCCCGCGAACAGCTCGTCGTCGTACTGCACCAAGAAGCAGCCGACCATCGCCAAGTGCTCGCAGCCGGGCATCGCGTCGGCCCCGCTGTACCACGACTGCCGCTGGAAGACCCAGCGGGTCGACGTGCACGACAACACGTTCAGGTTCGACCCGGCCGCGGTGGGCTGCAGCGGCGGCAACCTCAGGTTCTGCGGGCGCAACGCGCTGCTGTCCAACTACGGCACCTACCCGAACTGGACGCCGTACACCAAGAACGCGGTGCAGGAGGCGATCACCTTCAAACAGGAGAACCGGTGGTCGAACAACACCTACAGCGGACCGTGGAAGTTCACGCCGTTCGAGTTCTCCCGGTTCCTGACCCCCGGCGAGTGGCAGGGCGCGCCGTACAACCAGGACGCGGGCAGCAGGTTCAGCTGACCAGGGTGTCCCGCGCCGGCTGACCGGCGATCACGGCGCCGTCGACGCATCGCGTCGGCGGCGCCGTGGCACGTGGGCGTCGATCGCCAGGCCCGCACCGAGGGTCGCCGCGACCGCGACGGCGAACCCGCCGATGGTGTCGCTGAGGTAGTGGCTGCTCATCAGCACCTGCACCACGGCCTGCGCGCCGCCGACGAGCACCGCGGGTCCCAGCACCAGCAGGTACGCCGGGCCCCGGGTGAACCGGCCGCGGTTCACCACCAGCAGGGCGAACACCAGGGTGATGGCGGTCGCCGCCGCGGTGTGCCCACTCGGGTAGCTGAGGTTCGGGCCGTGGATGGTCCGGCCGACCAGCACCTTCAGCCCGGTGGTCAGCACCCCGGTGAGGCCCGGCGCGGCGACGGCGAGCACCGCCAGTCGGGTCAGGCGGCGCCGATGGCAGTACCAGGCGAGCGCCGCGGCGACCAGCACCACCGACAGCGGGTCGAACGCCAGGTCGGCCAGGCGCAGGCCGATCCCCGGGTCGAGCCACGCGTCGCCGGCGAGGTCCATCACCCGTCCGTCGATCGGCCCGGGGGTGTTGCGGCCGGCCACCGCGACCCCGATCCCGGTCAGCACGACACACGCCAGTGCCGCGGTCACCGCCGACGCGGTGCGTAGCGACCTCGGCAGCGCGGTCGCCCGCCACGGATCGGGTGGCGTCGGCTCAGTCAAGCGGGTCCAGTCGGCGCGGCGCGGCGAACCGGCGGTGCCCCGGCGCCACCGGGCGGCCGGCCAGCAGGCCGTCCACCGAGCCGGCCTCCAGTGCCTTGCGGTAGACGATCATCGCCTGGTAGCTCGCGTCGACGGTCCGGCGGACGTCGTCGTCGGTGTGCGCCGCGGAGATCACGAACGACTGGCCGAGCACCCCGCGGCGGATCAACTCCTGCAGGAACAGCGTCCGGTACGGCTGCGACGGCTGCCCGCCGGTGTCCCTGGTGGTGAACACCAGGCAGGAGGGCCGGCCGATGACCGCGACGTGGTCCGCGACACCCAGTTCGGCGGCCGCCGCGTTCACGCCGTCGGCGAGCGCGCGGCCCTGCCGCTCCATGATCGCGATCGGGTCGAACGCCGGGTCGGCGGTGTAGGCCCGGGCCACCGCGCGGAACGCGGCGAGGCCGGTGGACTCGGCACCGTGCGTGCTGGACAGCAGGAACACCCGGGGGCGGTCGGTGCGCAGACCGCCGAGTTCCATCAGGTCGCGTCTGCCCGCCAGTGCCGCGATCGGGAAGCCGTTGCCGATCGCCTTGCCCCAGCAGGACAGGTCCGGAGTGACCCCGTAGACGCTCTGCGCGCCGTGCGCCGACCAGCGGAAACCGGTGATCATCTCGTCGAACACCAACACGACGCCGTGCCGGT
>Ga0307413_10000237_pt1 | contig 16433 bp, 15 predicted proteins | sample DK1Ometagenome_3_FD_203714 | JGI IMG/M metagenome (GOLD analysis project Ga0307413, IMG submission 203714) | Maize rhizosphere microbial communities from greenhouse at UC Davis, California, United States - DK15-O-2 | ecosystem: Host-associated > Plants > Roots > Rhizosphere > Soil | place: USA... | reverse complement strand
ATTGCCCCGGAGAGGAACGGCTGAGCAGCCGCCATCATCCGTACATGGCCCATTGGCTTGATCGCGCGCTGGCCCATCGCAGTGTCAAACACCTCGTAGTGCTCGGGTCGCAGTCCTGGTGCGTCGATGACATGCCCGTGTTCGGCGATGTATTCGATGATCGCTTCCGCCGTCTCATCGGCGTAGCCAACCTTCCGCAACGCCCTCGGAATGGTCTGGTTGACAATCTGCAGGGAGCCGCCACCCACCAACTTCTTGAACTTCACCAGTGAGAAGTCTGGCTCGATACCGGTGGTATCGCAGTCCATCATGAAGCCGATCGTGCCCGTAGGTGCAATCACTGAGGTTTGCGCATTCCGGTAGCCATTGGAATTGCCGATCTTGATCACACCATCCCATGCGGCAGTGGCCCGCTTGCGGATGTCGGCGTCCATCGCGTCAACGGTGCGCAGCGCGTCATTGGCGGCCTGGTGCTTACGCATGACTCGCTTGTGGGCGTCCGCATTGCGGGCATAGCCCTCGTACGGGCCGACAATCCCGGCAAGCTCCGCCGACCGGCGGTATGAGACGCCGGTCATCAGCGACGTGATCGACGCAGCCAAGGCACGGCCGCCTTCGGAGTCGTATCCGTGGCCGGTCGCCATCAGCAGTGCACCAAGGTTGGCATAACCGATGCCAAGCTGCCGATAGTCGCGAGTCGTTCGCCCGATCGCCTCTGTGGGGAAATCGGCGAAGCAGATCGAGATGTCCATTGCGGTGATGATCAACTCGACCGCCCGCTCAAACGCTTCGGCATCGAAGGTGTCGTCTTCGCGCAAGAACTTGAGCAAGTTGAGGCTCGCCAAGTTGCAAGAACTGTTATCAAGGCTCAGATATTCACTGCAGGGATTAGATGCAGTGATCCGACCGGTCTCGGGATTGGTGTGCCAGTCGTTGATCGTGTCGTCGTACTGGATGCCGGGGTCGGCGCATTCCCAGGCAGCCCTGGCCATCTTGTCGAACAGCTCACGAGCGTTCACAGTCTCCAGAACCCGACCGTCGGTACGGGCGCGCAGTGTGAAATCGCCACCATCCTCAACGGCGCCCATGAACTCATCGGTTACGCGTATCGAGTTATTGGCGTTCTGGTACTGGACAGAGGTGATATCGCGGCCACCTAAATCCATGTCGAATCCCGCATCGCGCAGCGCCCGGATCTTGGCTTCCTCGCGCGCCTTGGTCTCGATGAACTCCTCGATGTCGGGATGGTCGACGTCGAGGACGACCATTTTCGCGGCGCGACGTGTCGCACCACCGGACTTGATCGTCCCTGCGCTTGCGTCAGCGCCCCGCATGAATGAAACGGGACCGGAGGCGGTACCGCCAGAGCTCAGCAGTTCTTTGGATGAGCGAATCCGGGAAAGGTTGATGCCGGCGCCAGAACCGCCCTTGAAAATGAACCCTTCTTCTCGGTACCAGTTCAAGATCGAGTCCATGGAGTCGTCGACCGAGAGGATGAAGCACGCTGACACCTGCGCTGGGGAGGCCGTACCGACGTTGAACCAGACAGGTGAGTTGAACGAGAAGTACTGGTGCAGCAGCATCCAGGTCAGTTCGCGCTCAAAGACTTCCGCTGACTGCGTGTCGGCGAAGTAGCCATAGTCCTCCCCTGCCTTGCGGTAGGTCTTCACCACACGGTCGATGAGCTGACGCAGACTGTGCTCACGCGCCGGTGTGCCGAGCGCGCCACGGAAGTACTTGGTGGTGACGATGGTTGAGGCGTTGACGCTCCAGAAGTCGGGGAATTCAACGCCCTTTTGCTCGAAGACCACCTCGCCGGTCTTCCAGTTGGTTTGCACGACGTCGCGGCGTTCCCAAGTCACCTCGTCATATGGGTGCACATCGGCGGTAAAGACTTGCCTAATGCTTAGCCCCGCGTCCCTCAGCGGTGCCCTCTGGTTTCCGGGGGCACTTTGGTTTTCGGGGGCACTTTTTTCCAGCGCACTTTTGTTTTCCGATCGCCCATTCGCCGAACGGGTGGTTTCGGTCATTTCTGCCTTTCTGGTCAGACTGGCGCCATTGCTGGCACCGAGGAATACGGGGTGGCCTGGATTTGGCTGTGGGCAAGCCCGGAGTTGGCAGCTCAGGGCGGCTGCGGACGATCACTGGTGCGCTCGCGGACCGGGGTGAGCCGGTGTGGGACGAAGGTGCTCATCTTGTTGTCTGCTGCTCGATCCGGAATGAGCGGCTCAATGCCGGTCGGCTCCTGCTCAATACGCAGCAGCGCGATCTCCGCCTCAAAGTCGTCTACCGACCTGAACTGGCGATAAACGCTCGCGAAGCGCAGATAGGCAACCTGATCAAGCTCTCGAAGCGGTCCGAGAATCGCGACGCCGACTTCGTCGGCCGGTATTTCCGGCTGGCCCAAGGCGCGCAGTGAGTCTTCGACGAGCTGCCCGAGGCGGGCGAGCTGATCCTCTGTCACTGGCCGTCCTTTGCAAGCTTTGCGAACCCCGTTGATCACCTTGTCGCGGTTGAACGGTTCGACGACACCGCTGCGCTTCACGACGACGAGCTGCATCTGCTCAATGGTGGTGAACCGTCGCTCGCAGGATGGGCATTGACGCCGGCGCCGAATGCTGGCGCCATCGTCGGTCGTCCGGGAGTCGAGCACTTTGGAGTCGGCGTTGCGACAGTACGGGCAGTGCATTGACCGGCTCCTTTCTCTGTATCTGGGGACAGACCTGGGGATCAGCCTGTGGGCTGGTAGGGAGATCTTGTGGACCGACCTGTGAACTTCTGTGAGTCTAGAACCACAACTTGTGGATGAACCACATGCTTGTAACTACTAGATATGGATACCATACGTCTTGAGACCATTCTCTGCAAGAGCACTGACACTTTTGACACGGCGTGGCGCGGGCAGCCGACAAATGCCAACCGGCGGGGCCTTAGCCGGCGACTTGAATGAAGTCAGAGGAGGTTACGCGCCAGGGTGTAGATCACGGCGAAGACCAGGCCGGCGACCGACCAGTGGGTGGGCCGGACGCGTTGCAAGCGATCGGCCAGCGGTCGCGGTAAGCGGACAGCCGGTCCCCCGGCCGCCTCAACAGCCCAAAGCACACCGAGTATGCCCAGCACGAACAGGCCGACCACCGCAAGTGGATTGAATCCGAAGGCCGCGCTCACGTCACCATGGAGTAGCGCGTCGCCCATCCGGGTGCCGCCGCAGAGCGGGCAGTCCCATCCCGTGACCGCACGGAACGGGCACGGCAATCCGAGGCCGGTGGTCGCGTACAGCGCACTCAGCGCGACTCCGCCGGCAAAGAAGGCACCGACGTATCCGGCCGCGCGGACAGCCCGGAATTGTCGGACGTCGGTGGAGACTGCCACCTTCTCATTGTGCCCGCGGGCCGCCTACACTCGCCACGTCCCACGGATCCCAAGGAAGCTCATGACCGACCAGTACGGCAGTCAATGGCCAGCGGCATCGACGACGAGCACCCAGCCGTCCTTCCTCCAACCGCCGGTAGGCCTGGGCTCTCCGACTCCGCCTGGATACCTCGTGCCGACTCCACTCAGGGAGTACGCGAGCTGGGGTACGCGCGTGCGCGCCAGACTCATCGACCAAGGCCCGACCTATCTAGGTTTGATCATCTTCTATGTCGGCTACGTGATCTTGATCGTCCAGCTGGTGCCGACCGGCGGATCCACTCCCCATGTTGAGGACGCCGCAATCACGGTGATCATCGGTCTGAGCGTGATGCTCGCCAGTCTCGGATGGGTTGCCTACAACCGCTGGCTTACCGCGGGCAGGACCGGACAATCACTGGGCAAGCGAGTGATGAAGATCAGGTTGATCGGCGAGGAGACAAGTGCACCGATTGGCGCCAGAAATGCATTCGTCCGCGATCTTGTCCACATCCTCGATGCCCTCACGCTGGTGGGCTATCTGTGGCCTTTGTGGGACGAGACGAGACAGACATTCGCTGATCAGATCATGAAAACCACCGTGATCAACGACGTGGTCGACACCGCTAGTTCTTGATCTTGACGGGTGGAAGGATCGCTGCGCAGTGGCGTAACGTCGTTGAGATACATCGACCAAAGGAGCCCACAATGCCGCTGTTACGAGGCCGCCGCGACGAAGCAAGCACAATGAGATACCGCATGCAGGAGAAGCTCTTTGCGATCGGTGACGACTTCTGGATTGAGAATGAGGCCGGCGAGCGGGCCTTCAAGGTGAACGGTAAGGTCCTGCGGGTACGTGACACGCTCGTCCTCGAGTCGCCGAGGGGTGAAGAGCTGTATTCGATCCAGCAGAAGGTGCTACACATCCGAGACACGATGGAGATCGAGCGGGATGGCCGGAAGGTCGCGACTGTGAAGAAGGCGCTCGTGACTCCACTGCGGGATCGCTTCTCGATCGATGTCGAGGACGGCGAGGACATGGAGGCGAAGGGCAATATCGTCGACCACGAGTACAAAATCGAACGCGGCGGAGATGAGATCGCGGAGGTTTCGCGCCGCTGGTTCCGGGTGCGCGATACTTACGGCGTCGAGATCAAGCCGGGACCAGACGCCGCTCTCATCCTGGCTACCGTCGTGTGCATTGATCAAATGACCCAGGACGTCGGCTGATGCGCCGTTTCGCAGCTGCCTAAGGGTTCAATGAGGCTCAGTGGGCGCCTGTTGTGATTGCTGCGAGCGGGCGTGGTAGTCGGCACTGGTGACGCGTACTGCGGTGATCCCAATCACCATGAGAGCGGCTGTCACGATCACAGCGGCAATCAGCACGACGACCGCGATCCCCCGATCAGTGAGCTTCCAAGTGCTCGGTGCCGTAGCCGGGTCAATGAAGCCGCACGGCCGGGGATGCACACGAGCAAACGAGTGAGTCTCCGTAGCGGAGATCTCAGGAATAACTACAGGAAGGGCACTCATCTCATAACTCCTCTATGGAACCTTCGCGCTCGGTTCGATAGAACCTCTGCCACATAGATCTCTGCAGATAGAACTCTGCCTGATAGAACCTATGTTCGATAGAACCTATGTTTGATTTGTATCGCATGTTTGACCCGCCGCCAAGCTCATTCGCACAAATATTCGAGCGTGTCATGAAAACAGTGAACCAGCGCGGCCTGACACTTTTTTGGGGGTAGCTGGAGATGGGCCTCATCGTGCAACACGCTCGAACAAATGTTTGAATGTGCCGACCGAGTTGTTCTATCGTCAGGCTTATGGCACAGACTGACCCGAAGTTCCCGCAACCCAGCAAGCGCCGCGGACGCCCTCGAGCGAGCGATGTAGCGGCTCAGCTCGGTGAGAGCGCGTCTGTCAGTTCATTCCCGGATGGCCCGGTCGATGCCGACGGGCTGACGCTTCGACAACGACGCATCCTGGAAATGATCAAGGACACCGTCGAGCGGCGCGGCTACCCTCCGAGCATCCGAGAGATGGGTGACGCTGTGGGCCTCGCCTCTTCGTCGAGCGTCGCGCATCAGCTCAAGATGCTGGAAGCCAAAGGTTTCCTGCGCCGCGATCCGAATCGTCCGCGTGCACTAGAAGTATTGCTGCCCACTGAGCATCGGACCACGAGCCGACAGCTCTCGCTCTCAAGCCAGACAAGCAGCGAAGACGAGACTGGTATTGGTGATGCCTTTCCGGAACCCGTCAATGTTCCGGTCGTGGGACGTATTGCCGCCGGTGGACCGATTTTGGCTGAGGAGCGCATTGAGGATGTCTTCGCGCTACCACGACAGCTGGTCGGGGACGGCACGATGTTCTTGCTCGCGGTCCGCGGCGATTCCATGATCGACGCCGCGATCTGCGATGGCGACTGGGTGGTTGTTAGACAGCAGCCGACTGCGAACAACGGTGACATCGTCGCCGCGTTGCTTGATGACGAGGCGACCGTCAAGACCTTCAAGCGAACCGAAAGCCAGGTGTGGCTCATCCCGCACAACTCCGCGTACGACCCAATTGATGGCAATCACGCTACGATTCTGGGCAAAGTAGTAGCGGTCCTGCGCCGGGTTTGACCAGCTAGTGCGTGGCGCGCCGCTAGAGCATGCTGGGTTCGGAGGTCGCCATCTCCATCGTGAAGCGGGCAACAGCACGAAGCTTGTTGGAGACGTCGAGGGCTGCGACCTTGTACGCCTCTGACAACGTTGGGTAGTTCAAGACTGTGTCAACGAGGTAGTCGACCGTTCCACCACATCCCATGATCGCTTGGCCGATGTGTACCAGTTCGGTGGCGTTACTGCCGAAGACGTGTACGCCTAAGATCTCGCGCGTGTCGGCGTGCACGATCAACTTCAACATGCCATAGGAGTCCCCAATGATCTGGCCGCGCGCCAGCTCGCGGTAGCGGGAGATGCCGACCTCGAAGGGAACCGACTCACGAGTCAGCTCTCCTTCAGTCTTACCGCAGAACGAGATCTCTGGAATCGTGTAGATGCCGATCGGCTGCAGACTTCGGAGCTCGTTGGCTGGCTCATTGAACGCGTGTGCCGCAGCAAGGCGGCCCTGGTCCATCGAGGTCGAGGCCAGGGCAGGGAAGCCGATCACGTCACCGACCGCGTAGATATGCGGCACCTCGGTCTGATAGTTCGAGTTCACCACGAGCCGTCCCCGCTTGTCGGTTTTAAGCCCGGCGAGGTCGAGGCTCAAGTTCGCCGTATTGCCTTGCCGACCTGCGGAGTGCATGACGACCTCGGCGGCGATCTTCTTCCCAGAAGCGAGCGTCGTGATCGTGCCACGTCCAGAACTCTCCACCGAGGAGACCTCCTCACCGAAACGGAAGGACATGGTGTGATCACGTAGGTGGAACTTCAAGGATTCAACGATCTCCGGATCGCAGAAGTCGAGCATATTGTCACGCTTCTCCACCAGCGTGACCCGGCTGCCTAACGCAGCGAACATCGAGGCGTACTCCACGCCAATGACCCCGGCGCCGACCACCACCAATGAGCCCGGCACGGTGTCCAGCGTGAGGATCTGATCCGAATCGAGCACACGCAGGCTGTCGAAGTCGACGTTCGGTGGATGGGCCGGCATGGTCCCGGTCGCGATCACGATGTAGTTCGCAGTTAGCGTGCGGACTGCTCCCACGCCTTCGATCTCGACGGTAAGCGTGTGCGGGTCGAGGAAGCTCGCAGTTCCCGGCACCAATTCGATGTGGTTGCGCATCAGCTGCGAACGGATTACCTCCGTCTCCCGACCGACCACGTGCTGCAGCCGGGCAAGTAGGTCGGAGATCGTGATTTCTTCCTTGACTCGGTAACTGGCCCCGTACAGGTCCCGAAGCTGCATGCCCGTGAGGTAGAGGACGGCCTCACGCAAGGTCTTGGACGGGATGGTGCCAGTGTTGACGCAGACGCCCCCGACCATCCCCTTGGTGTCGACAATGCACACCTTATGGCCGAGCTTGGCCGCCATGATCGCGGCCTTTTGACCGCCAGGACCCGAACCGATCACCGCCAGATCGAAATCGTACGTGTGCTCCATAGCGCAAGCGTGCCAGACGATCGACACCTTCGCCAGCTATGGATGTGGTGGCCGCAGCTCGCGGAACCTAAATGATCACGATTGGCCGGAGAGGCGCCGGAGCGCTTGAACTACCACCTGCCGGTCTGTGGTCTGCCACAGGTCCGGCATGGATGCCTTGAGGAATGCGCCGTAGCGCGCGGTGACCAGTCGGGGATCGAGTACGGCGACCACCCCCCTGTCAGACAGGCGACGGATCAGCCGGCCAGAGCCTTGCGCCAGCAGCAGCGCAGCATGGCTTGCGGCGATCTTCATGAATCCATTGCCACCGGCCTCGGTGACAGCGCGCTGGCGTGCCACGGTCAGCGGCTCATCAGGGCGCGGAAACGGAATGCGGTCGATGATCACTAGCTGGCAGGTCGCACCCGGCACGTCGACTCCCTGCCAGAGCGACAGGGTGCCAAACAGGCTCGCTCGCTCGTCGGCTATGAATCGCCTGGTGAGCTCAGGTAGCTGCGCATCACCCTGGCACAAGATCGTCAAGTTGGGCAGCTGCTTGCGGCTATAGACAGCTGCAACCTCGGCTGCCTTACGCGATGAGAACAGCCCAAGTGCGCGGCCATCGGAGGCTTCCACAAGCTCAGCGATCTCGGCCAGGGAGTCTTCAGATAAGCCGTCCCGCCCCGGCGGTGGCAGAGATCGGGCGACGTACAAGATCCCCTGCCGCCGATACTCAAAGGGCGACCCGACATCCAAGCCGCGCCACGGGACGCCGCGATCTTCAAGATCATTCTCAGCAGTCTCGTGCTGCCTACGATCATTCGATCTTGGGGCAGAATCCAGGCGCTCCTCGACTTTGAGTCCTACGCTGGTCGCAATGGGAGCGAAGTCGCCGCCCAGCTTGAGCGTCGCAGATGTCAGCACGGTGGTGTGCTCACCGAAGATGCGGCTCCGCATGAGTCCCGCCACCGACAGCGGCGATACCCGCGCTTCACGGCCGAAGCGCTCACGATCGGCTATCCACACCACATCGTGGCCGTCCAGAGCTGCCATTCGCTCCGCAATGTCGAACAGTTCCTTGACTGCCGAGGCGGTCTGCCGTCTGTCCGGAGTTTGGTTGTCCCCGCTGGCCAGCGCACTGACCACAGTCCGGGCTGCGTCGCGTACGGCTGCGCAGGCCTCGACGAACGCGCTCTCAGGGTCCTCCACGCGCTCCAGCGGTCCGCCATCCAAGGCGTTGTGCAGTGTCTTGGCCGACTCCAGTAAGTCCTGCCCGGACTCGTCCTCCAGATAGGTCAGTGTCCGGCGGGCGACGCGCTCGACCATCTGGGGACTTAGTTCGGCCGATGCGGCACTGGTTACCCGGGATACCAGCTCATGAGCCTCGTCAATGATCACCGCGCTGTGCTCTGGAAGCGCTGTCCCACCATGCATGGCATTGATCGCCAGCAGTGCATGATTGGCAACTACGAGGTCAGCCGCGCGGGCCGCGTCTCGCGAGCTCTCAACGAAGCATTCCGCGCCAGAAGGACAGCGCTGCACACCTAGGCATTCCCGGACCGTTATGGAGACCTGAGCCCACGCTCTGTCGGTATGGGGTGGAGCGTCGTCACGATCAGCCAAGCCGTGTTGCTCGGCCTGGTCGGTAGCCCAGGTGCGCAGGGCCAGAACCTCGGCGCCGAGCGCGGACTCGGGCGTGCTTTGCTGCGTAGATCTGAAGGTCTCGATCAGCTCACCGGCCGGAATGAGCGCCTCCTGATCAGCAGCGGTGCCCTCCCGCAATCGCAGCATGCACACGTAGTTTGTGCGTCCTTTGAGTATTGCGTGCCGTGGCCGCTGGCCGGTAACAGCCTCCACCGCATCGACCGCTGCCGGAATGTCGTTGTTGGCCAGCTGCGCCTGCAATGCCAGCGTTGCGGTAGCGACGACAATCCGCTCGCCTGGATGCCGGATCAACCACAGCAACGCAGGAGCCAAATAACCCAGTGACTTGCCGGTCCCGGTGCCAGCCTGAACAAGAAGGTGGTGATCGGATTCGAGGCTGGACGCGATGGCATCTGCCATCTCGACCTGACCGGGCCGATCGGTGCCGCCAATTGCCTTGACCGCTGCCCCGAGTACGTCACGGTGACCAACTTCCAAGCTGGAAGCCTTGGTCACTGCGGTCATCGCAGAACTCTAGTCACGACAGTGGGGGCAAGCCAGCATTGTTCAATCGCGCCGCACTGTTTCGGTGGTCACTAGTTCGTACGGCGCTAGCTCCGCCGCCAGCGCCGGACTCACCCGCGCTGTGACCAGGGTGCCTTCAGGAAGGTGCTCGGTAGCAAGGAACTCTCCGGTTTGGTGAATCCGGTTGACCAGATCACCGCGCTCATACGGGAGGAGCGCGCGGATATGTATCTCCGGCCGAGGCAGCATCGACTCAATCGTGGTCTGTAGCTGTTCGATCCCTCTGCCGGTCCGCGCCGAAACGAACATCGCGCCTGGATAACTGGAATGCAGCGTACGCAGTGTTTCAGCGGCAGCCCGGTCGATCTTATTGATCACAATAAGTTCGGGGACCTCACCGGCGCCGATGTCGGCCAATACTGCACGCACCGCGTTGATTTGGCCGACGGGGTCGAGGTCTGAGCCATCCACCACGTGCACCAGCAAGTCGGCGTAGGTGGACTCCTCCAACGTCGAGGCAAACGCTTCGACGAGGTCGTGCGGTAGGTGACGGACGAAGCCGACGGTGTCGGTCAGCGTGTAGATCCTGCCGTCCGCAGCCGCTGCGCGCCGGGTAGTCGGATCCAACGTCGCAAACAATGCGTCATCGACGAGGACGCCGGCGCCGGTCAACCGATTGAGCAGGCTGGACTTGCCGGCGTTGGTGTACCCAACGATGGCGACGGACGGAACTTGGTGGCGCCGCCGCTCCGCACGCTTGGTCTCCCGAGTCGTATCCATCTCGCGTAGTGCGGCCCGCAGCTTGGCAATGCGGCTATTGATGCGACGGCGGTCGGTCTCCAGCTTGGTCTCGCCGGGACCGCGGCCACCGATGCCGACGCCGCCGCTTGCCCGGCCACCGACCTGCCTGGAGAGATTGCCGCCCCAGCCGCGTAACCGCTGCTTGAGGTATTGCAGTTGGGCCAACTCCACCTGGGCCTTGCCTTCGACGCTCTTGGCGTGGGCGGCGAAAATGTCGAGGATGAGCGCCGTCCGGTCGATAACCTTTACACCGACTCGATCCTCCAGATTGCGCAGCTGCGCCAAGGTCAGCTCCCCGTCGCAGATCACCGTGTCTGCCCCGGTGGCAACGACCACATCGCGTAACTCGGCTACCTTTCCCCGCCCAATGTAGGTAGCAGGATCCGGCCGTTCCCGGCGTTGGATCAAGCCTTCCAGGACACGCGAGCCGGCCGTTTCGGCGAGCAATTTGAGCTCGGCGATCGAATTCTCGGCACTCACCTCGCTGCCGCTGGTCCATACGCTGACCAGAACCACTCGCTCGAGGAGCAACTGCCGGTACTCGACCTCGCTGATGTCGGCCAGCTCGGTCGACATCCCTGCAACCCGGCGCAGCGAAAGCCGGTCATCAAGGTCTTGCTGATCTCCGTCGTAGCCGGCTGCGACAGCCGGCCTAGGTTCAAGCCGCTCGACTATTAACTCGTCAACTGGTTCGGACTGCAAGTCTGGGTCTCGTCGTGGAAGTGTCATCGCTCAACCAGAATCTCACGGCGAGACAACGGGCAGCGATGTTTTTTGCGCGTCTGCTGAGTCACTGCGCGCCAGCTTTGCTGCTGACCAACTCAGAAAAGCGTGTAGCCACCGTCAACAACCACAACCTCACCCGTCATGAACGACGACGCATCAGAGGCAAGGTAGACCAAGCTTGGGCCCAGCTCGGACGGCGTCGCGTAACGCCGCATCGGCGCGTCCTCGATCCAATAACGCTTGAACTCGGGCCTATCGACCGGCGCCATCTCGGTCTTGATATAGCCGGGCGCTAGGGCGTTAACCCGAACCCCGTGTCGCGCCCATTCCGCGGCCAGCGAGCGAGTGAGCTGGTGAACCGCAGCCTTAGACGCGTTGTACGCCGGCTGCCACTGTGGCCGATTGACGATGTTCGCCGATATCGAGCCGATATTGATGATGGCGCCACTGTGTTGGGCGACCATCTGTCGACCGAACTCCTGAGAGCAGTGCCAGACGCCGTTGACGTTGACATCCATGACGAAGCGCCACTCCTCCTCAGTGACCTCCAAGGATGCCCGGTGAATACACGCGCCGGCGTTGTTTACCAACACATCGACTTGACCGAGTCGATCCAGGACCTCATCGACCGCACGCCGCACTTGATCGGCCTCGGTGACGTCTGCGGTCACTGCAATGCCAACGACCCCGAGGCGCTCTAGCTCGCTCAGCACCTCTGCCGATCCGGCGATGTCTCGAACCAACAGCACGACGTCGCTGCCGGCCTCGGCCAGAGCTATGGCAAGTGCGCGACCGATGCCGCGATTGGCTCCGGTTACTACGGAGACCTTTCCGGAAAGCGAGAACGCGTCGAGGACAGACATGGCGGCTCCTGTTTGCTAGGCCGGGACGTACCCGGCGCGGTGGAGGTGGCGATCTGAGATGCGAGCGCTGCGCGGTCAGGCACCGTGAGCTCACCATGCGCAACGAGAACCGCGGGTCCCGTCAAGTAAGCCTCATCCTTGGTTAGCTCAACCTCAACCGTGCCCCCGGGCACGTCGACGCGATAGGTCACCGGCAGTGCGGTCTGATCTTGATCATGCACGCGGGCCACGGCGGCTGCGGCGACCGTGCCGGTACCACAGGAGCGTGTTTCGCCGACTCCCCGTTCGTACACGCGCATGGCCACCTGTTGCGGGCCGAGGCGGCGCACGAACTCCAGGTTGACCCCTTGCGGAAACTCCTCAGGTGGGTCCCAGTGCGGAGCCGCATGAAGCGGCAACCCATCAAGGTCGTCCACGAAGCTCACGGCATGAGGGTTGCCGACGTCCGCCGTCAGGGCCTTGAAGTCAACGCCGTCGGCAGTGGTGACGACGACCCAGCGATGTCTGATCGCGACCGGGCCCATCGAGACCCGAATCCTGCCATCAGGCAGCGCTGTCGCCACTCTGAGACCACTCCTGGTAGCGATGTCGACGATCGGCCCACTTACCAGGTCTTGCTCGAGGAGGAAGCGGACGAAGACCCGGATGCCGTTGCCGCACATTTCCGCGATCGACCCATCGGCATTGCGGTAATCCATGAACCACAGCGCACCCTCGCCATCCCAGGTATCGACATGCTTGGCGAGTACGGCTCGCAGCAGGCCATCTGCGCCGACACCAGCCCGGCGGTCGCAGATGAAACGCACTTCGGCAGCACCGACCTCCAGCATCGACTCCCGATCCAGGAGGATCACGAAGTCGTTCTCGGTGCCGTGTCCTTTGGCGAACGACCACCTGCGCATAAGGGTCAGTCTTCCATTGAGGGCCTGATGACAAGACCATCCGTCACGGCGCCGTTTCCCTCCTGGCCCGCCAACGCGTATGCGGCCGAAACTAGGTCAGGCTGGTCATAGGGCAACCAGTGGATTCGCGCGTCCTTGCGGAACCATGAGTCTTGCCGCCGGGCGAACTTGCGCGTTGCGCTGATGGTGAGCTCCCGTGCCTGCGCCTCGCTGATCTCACCGTCCAGAAACTGCAGCACCTGGCGATAGCCAAGTGCGCGCGACGCGGTAAGACTTTCGCGAAGGCCGGCGGCGGCGAGCCGGCGGACCTCGTCGACGAATCCCGCAGCCCACATCGCATCGACCCGGAGGGCAATCCGGGTGTCAAGTGCCGCCCGATCGATGGCAAGGCCGATCTGCACGACATTTGTAAGCCGGTATCGACGGTCGGGCAGCATCGCCGAAAACGGGCGACCAGTCAGTTCGATGACCTCCAACGCGCGGACAATCCGCCGGGAATTGCCCGGAAGAATGCGGCGAGCAGCCAGCGGATCGACATCGCTCAACCGCTGGTACAGCGGCTCGGCGCCGTGCCGCGCAAGCTCGTTCTCCAGCCGGGCTCGGACTGCCGGATCAGTTCCTGGGAACTCGAAATGGTCGATGATGGCTCGGACGTACAAGGCGGATCCACCAACCACGATCGGAATGACGTTTCGTGTCTGGCACTCTGCGATGGCGGCTCGTGCCAGCTGCTGAAACTCGGCCACAGTCGTGGTCTCGTTGACGTCCACCAGGTCGATCATGTGATGGCAGATCTCGGTTCGCTCAACTTCTGAGGGCTTGGCGGTGCCGATATCCATGCCCCGATAGACAAGCATGGAGTCGGCATTGATGACCTCCGCTGCTCTACCTTCGGCTGCGTAACGTCGAGCCAGGCCGGCAGCCAGCGCTGACTTTCCCGCTGCAGTTGGGCCGACGAGCACCACGGTCACGTCCACAGTGTGGCCTAGCGGAAGATTTGCGCCGGGTTGGGTGGTCGACATCTCTCGGAGGCTGGGGTAGAAACGAAGATGGTGTCACATGGGTGGTCCTGGCACCGACGTAATCGCTGTGGCGTCGTAATCCCCCAGAAAGGTGGCAGGCGATGGGCATCTTCGACAAGGCGAAGGACGCGATGAGCGGGCAACAAGACAAGGTTGACGCTGGCGTCGAGAAGTCCGGGGACATGGTCGACGAGAAGACCGGAGACAAGTACACCGAGCACGTGGATCAAGGTCAGGAGATGGCCAAGGATAAGCTCAGCGACTTCGCCAGTGACCAGCCAGAACAGCCTGCCTAGGGTCTTAACGTCGGGCTGCGGCCCGGTGAATTAGCCGCCGGCGATCACTGGGGCGGTCGGATCGAGTGATTCCCGCCTCTGCTCCCGTTGGACGTACTCCTCAATAGCCTCGATGTTGTTGTGTGATCGTCGCACCACAGCGACCAGATCGCTCATCGTGGCGACTTCCTCGACTTGCTCCTTGATGAACCACTGCATGAACTGGTCCGAAGCGAAGTCGTTGTCTTCGCGCGCGATTTTTGTCAACTCATTGATCAGCGCGGTAACCCGGCGTTCCTGGTCGAGGGCCAGCTCGACGGGTGCGACGACATCTCCAAAATCGACCTGCGGAGCGCTAACACCGGGAACGATGACGGGTGCATCCTGATCAATGAGGTACTTGATCATCATCATCGCGTGGTCGCGTTCCTCTAAGGCCTGCGCGTAGAAGAAGCTCGCCATCTGCGGCATCGTCAGCGCGTCGTAATAGACCGCACATGCGACGTACTGCTGATGCGCGGCGAACTCGTGTCCGATCTGAACATTCAGCTGCTCAACAAATCGTTCGGCCGGCATGCAGTTGGCCCTCCAGCCCTTCAGTGCGCGAGGCAGGTTTCCGCGGCCTGCACGATAGCAGGGGCACCGACGGTCGGCATGCCCACATTGACTGATGTGGAAGCTGGAGTTTCGGATACCGACCGGCTCGCTTGCCAAGCGTCGCCGCCACGAGTGCGGCGCAGGGCCACGAGTCCCCCGTCAGCATTGAGATAGTGCGGCGCTGCATAGGTGATGATCATCTCGGCGAGATCGCCGGGTCGGGGACGCTCCGCGGGCTCCTCGGGCACTGTGACGTGGACGAGCCGGTTGTCGCGGGCTCTTCCTGACATTCGATGGGTGAATGCATCTTTACGACCCTCACCGTCGGCGAACATCACCTCAACTCGCCTGCCAAGCTGCTTCCGGTTCTCCTCCATGGCGACCTTGCCGACCAGATCCACGAGGCGGTCATAGCGTTCCTGGACGACCGGTTTAGGGACCTGACCATCCATCGTCGCCGCCGGCGTTCCGGGACGGATGGAGTATTGGAAAGTGAAGGCCGATGCGAATCGCGCAGTTGCGACTACATCAAGGGTCGCGTAGAAGTCTTGCTCGGTCTCACCTGGGAAGCCAACGATGATGTCGGTTGTAATGGCGGCCTCGGGCATCGCGGCTCGGACGTTATCGATGATGCCTAGATACCGCTCGCTGCGATAGGAGCGACGCATCGCGCGCAGCACAGCGTCTGACCCCGATTGCAGCGGCATATGCAGTTGGGGCATCACATTGGGTGTCTCGGCCATTGCCGCAATCACGTCATCGGTGAAGTCCTTGGGATGAGGCGAGGTAAAGCGAACACGTTCCAGACCTTCTATGTCACCGCACGCGCGAAGCAGTTTCGCGAAGGCACCGCGATCACCGAACTCCACCCCATAGGAGTTGACGTTCTGGCCGAGCAGGGTTACCTCCTGAACTCCCTCGGCAACCAATGCTCTGATCTCGGCAAGGATGTCACCTGGTCGGCGGTCGGTCTCCCGTCCACGTAGCGAAGGCACGATGCAGAACGTGCAGGTGTTGTTGCATCCGACGCTGATCGAAACCCAAGCTGCGTACGCCGAATCTCGCCGAGTCGGCAGGTTGGAGGGAAAGGTCTCCAAAGCCTCCTTTATCTCAACCTGTGCCTCATGCTCAATTCGGGCGCGTTCTAACAGCACGGGCAGCGAGCCAATGTTGTGAGTCCCGAACACCACGTCCACCCACGGCGCCCGACTCAGGATCAGGCCTTTGTCCTTTTGCGCCAGGCAGCCCCCGACGGCGATCTGCATACCGGGCCTTGCCTTCTTGGTAGGCAGCAGGTTGCCAAGGCTTCCGTAAAGGCGGTTGTCGGCGTTCTCGCGCACCGCGCAGGTGTTGAAAACGACGACGTCAGGCACTGCCTCTTCGGCTGCCCGGAGGTAGCCCGCCTGTTCCAGCAACCCAGCGAGCCGCTCGGAGTCGTGCACGTTCATCTGGCAGCCGTAGGTACGAATCTGATACGTCCGCGGACGAATAGGTGCCTGCACCTCAGTCACTGTCGACATAGCAGACCAAGCGTAATGCCGATAAAGTGCCAATCCGTGAGCATCGCGCCCACCGGCGAACAGTACGAGATCGGCTCTGGTCCCCAACGCG
>Ga0307413_10000236_pt1 | contig 16461 bp, 17 predicted proteins | sample DK1Ometagenome_3_FD_203714 | JGI IMG/M metagenome (GOLD analysis project Ga0307413, IMG submission 203714) | Maize rhizosphere microbial communities from greenhouse at UC Davis, California, United States - DK15-O-2 | ecosystem: Host-associated > Plants > Roots > Rhizosphere > Soil | place: USA... | reverse complement strand
GTACCACGTCGGCAGCAAGGACGAGAGGCCAGGCCGCACCGGCTTCGCGCACCTGTTCGAGCACCTGATGTTCAACGGTTCGGAGAATTACCGCGACGACTGGTTCAAGGCCCTGGAAGCCATCGGCGCCACCAAGCTCAACGGCACCACCTGGCTGGACCGCACTAACTACTTCCAGAACGTGCCCACCTCGGCGCTCGACATGACGTTGTGGATGGAATCGGACCGCATGGGCCACCTGCTGGGCGCCATCGACCAGAAGGTGCTCGACGAGCAGCGCGGCGTGGTCCAGAACGAGAAGCGCCAGGGCCAGAACCGCCCGTACGGCAAGGTCTCCGAGTTGATCACGCAAAGCACCTGGCCGGCCGGCCATCCGTACTCGTGGGAAACCATCGGATCGATGGAGGATCTAAACGCCGCCTCGCTCGAGGACGTGAAGGACTGGTTTCGCGCGTATTACGGCGCGGCGAATGCCGTGCTGGTGATCGCGGGCGACATCACGCCGGCGGAGGCGCGGCAGAAGGCCGAGAAGTATTTCGGCGACATCCCGTCCGGTCCCGTGATCAAGCGCCAGCAGGACTGGATCGCGAAGATGACCGGCACGCGGCGCGCGAGCATGCAGGACAACGTGCCGCAGGCTCGCATATATAAAGTGTGGAACATCCCCGGCTACCGCCATCGGGATTTCACGCTGCTCGACATGTCCGCGGACCTGCTGGCCACCGGCAAGAACAGCCGGCTCTACAAGCGGCTCGTGTATACGGACCGCACGGCAACGGCGGTGAGCGCGTTCGTCGGCCCGTTCGAGATCGCATCGCAGCTCATGCTGGTGGTCACGGTGAAGCCCGGAGCCGATCCGGCCGCGGTGGAGAAGGCACTCGAGGAAGAGCTGCAGGCGTACATGGCGAAGGGTCCGACGCCCGCGGAGCTGGATCGCATCCGCACCACCAACTTCGCCAACTTCGCGCGAGGCATCGAGCGAATCGACGGCTTCGGCGGCAAATCCGCGATTCTCGCCGAAAGCCAGGTGTACGGCGGCTCGCCGGATTTCTACAAGACGCGCCTTGGCTGGGTGGCGGACGCCACGCCGCTCGACGTGCAGGCCACATTCCGTCGATGGATCTCCGACGGCGTGTTCGTGCTCAACGTCGAGCCCATGCCGACGTACACCACCGTCGCGTCGACCGTGGATCGATCGAAAGCGCCCGACACGGGCGCACCACCTTCCCTGAATCTGCCGGTCCCCACCCGCGCGAAATTGTCCAATGGACTCGACATCGTCGTGGTCGAGCGCCACAGCGCGCCGGTGGTGGACTTCACGCTCATGGCGGACACGGGCTTCGCGGCCGATGCGGCTGCCAAGCCCGGCACCGCGCGCCTCGCGATGTTGATGCTGCAGGAGGGCACGAAGACCCGCACCTCGCTCGAGATCGCGGACCGCGCGGAGTCACTCGGCGCATCGCTGGCTGTCGGGTCTTCGCTCGACCGCTCGTTCCTCAACATGAATTCGCTGAGCAACCGGCTGCCCGAGTCGCTGGAGCTGTACGCGGATGTGCTGCTGAATCCCACGTTCCCCGACAAGGAACTCGAACGCCTGCGCGGGCAGACGCTCGCTACGATCCAGCAGGAGAAGGCGCAGCCTTCCGCCGTGATCAACCGCGTGTTGCCGCGCCTGTTGTATGGCGAAGGCCATGCGTACGCCACGCCTTCATCGGGCACCGGCACGGAGGAGGCGGTGAGCAGCCTCACGGGGGCCGAGCTCGGCGCGTTCTACCGGCGCTGGGTACGGCCGGACAATTCGGTCCTGCTGGTCGTCGGTGACACGACACTCGCGCAGATCCAGCCATTGCTCGAGCAGCGGTTCGGTTCGTGGCGCGCCCCGACGGAACCGGTGCCGAAGAAGAACATTCCGGTGGTGCAGCTCGCCGCCAAGCCGCACGTGTACCTCATCGATCGTCCCGGGGCGGAACAATCGCAGATCGTGGCCGCTACCGTCGGGCCGGCGCGATCGGATCCCGATCACATCCGCTTCGTGGCGCTGGATACCTTGTTAGGCGGCAACTTCACGTCGCGCCTCAACATGAACCTGCGCGAGGACAAGCACTGGTCATATGGCGCGGGCACCCGTCTCACCAGCGCCATCGGGCAAGGCATGTACCGCGCCGGCGCCGGGGTGCAGACCGACAAGACGGCGGAGTCCATGGCCGAGATCCGCAAGGAGCTGCGCGAGGTGCTCGACGAGCGCAAACCCACCGAAGCGGAGCTCACCTTTGCCAAGGACAGCATCGCGATTGCGCTGCCCGGCAACAACGAAACCTCCGATGAGATTGCAAACTCGTACAGCGAAATCCTCACGTACGGACTCAAGGACACGTACTGGAACGACTTCGTGGGCGAGGTGACCTCACTGACCACCGCCGACGTCAACAAGTCGGCGGGCCGGCTCATTCATCCGGATGCGCTGACCTGGGTGGTGGTGGGTGATCTTTCGAAGATAGAGGCGCCAGTGCGGGCGTTGAACTTCGGCGAGGTCACCGTGATCGACGCGGACGGCAAGGTCGTGAAGAAGTAAGGCCCTTCAGACCAGCTCGACCAGCTCCGAGTAACGTCGCAGCGAGCCATTCGCCGTGATGAATCGCAGCGGTTCCGCCATCGCCTGAGCGACCAGCAGGCGATCGAAGAAGTCCGCATCCGCGTGGCGCACGAGTTGCGCCGCGGCGGCGGCGGCCCGTACGCGCACCGGCAATTCCTGGAAGCCGCTGCCGCGTATGGCTTGCGCCAGTTCCTCGACGTCCGCTTCGAGCAATCCGGCCGCGACGCGCGCTTCGCATTCGACGATCGACGCGGCGCTGACGAACACCTCGTCCGCTGATTCGATCCTCTCTCGCGCCGGTTTGGCGAGCTTGCGCGAATCGGTCACCCACCAAAGGAAGACCTGGGTGTCGAGCAGCAGCCGCATGATGCCGGGGTAGGGGAGGGCGCCCTAGAGCGGCGTGACCGATTCAAGCGATCGGTCGAAGTCATCGGCGATGCGAAGCTTGCCCTTGAGCAGGCCGGCGCGCCGCGGACTGAAGTCCCTGCCCAGAGGCACGAGCCGCGCCATCGGCCGTCCACCCTTGGCGATCGTGACTTCGTTGCCACTGGCGACGTCATCCACCAACCGCGAGAGATGGGTTTTGGCCTGATGGATGTTCACTTTGCCGGACTTCACAGTGAACTTAGTTTAGTTTAGTCTACCAGTTATGGGGAAACTGTTTTCTCGGTGCTGCACATGAAGTGGCTGACGGGCGCATTGATTGCCGTCATCGTGCTGCTGCAGTACCGGCTGTGGCTGTCGGCCGACGGGGTAAGCGAACTCTCGCGCCTCGACCAGGCCGTGGAGCGTCAAAAAGGCGAGAACGCGGAGCTCGAGGAACGCAACGAACAGCTCATGGCCGAGGTGGCGGATCTCAAGTCCGGCATGGACGCCATCGAGGAACGCGCGCGCAGCGAGCTCGGGATGATCGGCCGCAACGAAACCTTTTATCAGGTGGTGCCGGTACGTCCGCGCACTTCGCTGCCCACACGCACCGAACCGCACACGCAGACCGCCGCGCGATAACATCGCGGCGCATGCGGTATTACCTCGTCATCCCGGCTGCGGGCAGCGGCCGGCGATTCGCCTCCGCCGTGCCCAAACAATATGCGGCGCTGGGCACATCGACGGTCATCGAACACGCGCTCGCGCCGTTTGAATCCGATCCGGACTGCGCCGGCATCGTGGTCGCGGTGGCGCGCGACGATTCTCTCTGGCCCGCGATCGCCGCGAGGCGGACCCGTCTCGTGGAAGCGACCGAGGGTGGAGAGCAACGCGCCCATTCGGTGCGCAACGCCTTGCGGGCACTGGCGGCGCAGACACGGGGCGACGACTGGGTGATGGTGCACGACGCCGCGCGGCCCTGTCTCACGCGCGCCGATCTGGCCTCCCTCAAGAAAGAGCTGGCCTCGCATCCGGTCGGTGGTCTTCTCGCCGTGCCGCTGGCCGACACGCTGAAGCGCGCGCTCGAGCCCGCATCGCACGTCACTCATGTCGACGGCACGATCGATCGCGCGGGTCTGTGGCGCGCAGCCACGCCGCAGGTATTCCGCATCGGTGTATTGCTGGCAGCGCTGGAGCGGGCGATTGCATCGGGCAAGGTCCCGACCGACGAGGCACAGGCCATCGAATGGTCAGGACAGCGGCCGCGCCTGGTGACGGGCCGCGCGGACAACATCAAGGTCACGACGGGCGACGATCTCGCGCTCGCGGCCGCCATACTCGTGAGTCGCGGGCAGGAGTTTCGTTGATGCGTATCGGTTCCGGGTTCGACGTGCACGCATTTGGTCCAGGCGATTCGATCATGCTCGGCGGGGTGCGCATCCCGTACACGCGCGGCGTGGTCGCGCACAGCGATGGCGATGTGGTTCTGCACGCGCTTTGCGACGCATTGCTCGGCGCGGCGGGCCTGGGCGACATCGGCATGCACTTCCCGGACAACGATCCGGTGTGGAAAGGCGTGGACAGCCGCCGGTTCGTCGAGGCGGTGCTCGAGATGCTGAAGGTCCGCAGGCTCACGGTGGGCAACGTGGACGTCACCCTGCTCGCGCAGGCGCCCAAGGTGTCGCGGTACCGGCTCGAGATCCGGCGCTCGCTCGCGCAGATGCTGGGTGTCACCGAGAACCAGGTGAACATCAAGGCCACCACCACCGAACAACTCGGTTTCCTTGGCCGCGGTGAAGGCCTGGCGGCGCAGGCCGTGGTGTTGCTGGACAACGCGCCCGCCACGTCAGGATGATTCCCGAGCGTTGGCGTGAGGTTGCGCTCGCTCCACCCGCCGCCTGGGGAGCGCCGCTGGGACAGGGCGTGTTGCGCACGACGCCCGAGGATTTCGAGGTACATGAATCGCTGGGGTTCGAAGCCTCAGGCACCGGTCCGCACGCCATGCTGCGCGTGCGCAAGCGCGGCGCCAACACCGAATGGGTTGCGCGCGAACTGGCGCGCGCGGTGGGATGCAAGCCGTTCGAAGTGGGATTCGCGGGGCTCAAGGACCGCAATGCGCTGACTACCCAGTTCTTCACGGTGCCGCGCGGCAAGCGCGCGGCCGTGGACCTGGCGGGGATTCGCGGCGAAGGTTTCGAAGTGCTGTCCGCGGCCGAACATCAACGGAAATTGCCGCGCGGCGCGCTCGACGGCAACCGTTTCATCATCACGGTACGCGAATTCCGCTGCGAGCCGGCCGCGCTGGACACGCGCCTGGCGCGGCTGCGCGAGGGCGGCGTGCCTAACTATTTTGGCGAGCAGCGCTTCGGGCGCGAAGCCGGCAATCTCGAAGCGGTGTTGCGCGCGGCGGGCTCAAGCGGCGGCTCGCGCGGCACGCACGGCCCGCGCGGCGATCAGCGCGGCTTCATGTTGTCCGCGGCGCGCAGCCTCATCTTCAACGCCATCCTCGCCGATCGCGTCGAACGCCATTCATGGGACACGCTGTTACCCGGCGACGTCGCCATTCTGGATGGCCGCGGGAGTGTGTTCCCGGTGCCATCCACTGACGACACGCTGGCCGGCCGCTGCGCCGCGCTCGAGATCCACCCGACGGCGCCACTCGTGGGCGATGGCAATGGGGATGGCAATAACGATCGCGAAAGCCTTGTGACCGGCGAGGTACGCACGCGCGAGGAATCCATCGCGGCCGGATTTCCCGAAGCACTCGCCGTGATCCGCGCGGCGCGCATGAACGGTGAGCGCCGCGCCACGCGCATCGCCGTGCGCGATCTCGAATACGACTACGATGGCGAGGTGTTGCGGCTGGCGTTTGCGCTCACCGCCGGAAGTTTCGCTACCACGGTACTGCGCGAGATCGTCGCGGGCAGCGTCGGAGAATGAGCATGCTGGACATCATCGATCATTCCGGGATCCGGGAAATCTGCCTGGCACGGCCGCCGGTGAACGCACTGGACGGCGAACTGCTGCGCCAGCTGGTGGAGGCGATCACCTCGGCACACGGCAGTGATGCGCTGGTCATCAGCGGTCAGCCGGGAATGTTTTCGGCCGGGCTCGACGTGCCCGGGATGCTCACGCTGGATCGCTCCGGCCTGGCCGAGGTGTTCTTGCGGCTATGGCATGCGCAGCGCGCGATCGCCACGTCCCCCAGGCCTGTGATCTTCGGGCTCACCGGGCACTGCCCCGCAGGCGGCACCGTTCTGGCGATTCATGGCGACTACCGCGTGATGGCGCAGAATTCCGCCGGCGCGGAATTCCGGATGGGTCTCAACGAAGTGCAGGTGGGACTATTCCCCGGTCCGGTGATCCACGGCGCGTTCCGTCGACTGGTAGGTGGTCACGCGGCCCAGCTGCTCACACGTGGCGCACTCATCGATCCGGGGACCGCGTTGCGCGTCGGGCTGGTCGACGAGGTTTGCGACGTGACGCACTGTGCGGCCCGCGCGCTCGAGGTGGCGCGCGAGTTCTGCGCGCTGCCACGCGAACCCATGCTGCGCACGCGCGAGCTCGCACGGCGCGATCTCGTCGAGTTGTTCGGTGATGCCGCGGGCGCGGAAAAGAACGCGCAGGAATTCGCCGAGATGGGGGCACAGATGTGGCAGGACCCAGCCACCGTGGCGCGATTGCAGGCGTTGTTCAAACGGAAATCAGCACGTTGATCGCGCCAGTGCCGCCGTCGATGCGTCGCGCCGACGTGAACGCCAGCACGGGCGCGGTCTTGCGAAGGATCATGTTCACCGCATTCTTGAGTACCGGCCCGCGGGGGCCCGAGCCCATGCCCTTGCCGTGAATGATGCGCACGCAGCGCAGCCGGTGCGCGAGTGCCTCCGCGAGGAATTCGCGTAATACCTGTTTGGCCTCGTCGACGCGCAATCCATGCAGGTCGCAGACCTCCTCGACGCGATACTCACCGCGCTTGAGCTTGCGCAAGACGCCATCCTGCACACCGGGACGGCGAAACGAGATCTCGTCGCCGGTGTCGGTGATCTCGCCCGGACCGGGGGCCGCGAGACTTTCCACCAGCACCATTGCCCGATCCGCTGCGGTGAACCGCGCTCGCGGCGGCGGTTTGCGTCCGGCCACGGGAGCACGTGCGCGCACGCGCGGCGGCAGCGGCTTCACGTCGCGTACCGCCTCGCGAAACAGCTCGGCTTCGGGCGGGATGTCGCGTTTGCCGCTCAAGCTACCTCCGCGATGAACCATTGAGTATATTGCGCGCCGGTGCGAATCCTCATATCCAACGACGATGGTTATCGCGCTCGCGGTATTCAAGCCTTGCGCGAAGCGCTCACGGGACTGGGCGATCTCACGGTGGTGGCTCCGGACCGCAACCGCAGCGGTTCCAGCAATTCCCTGACGCTCGAGGTGCCGCTGCATGTAGAGCAGGCGGACGCCGACATCTACTTCGTGCAGGGCGGCACGCCCACCGATTGCGTTCATCTCGCGATCTCGGGACTTTTTCCGTTCGAACCCGACATGGTGGTCTCGGGCGTGAACGACGGGTCCAATCTCGGCGACGACGTCCTGTATTCAGGCACGGTTGCCGCCGCCACCGAAGGCCGATTCCTCGGCAAGCCCGCCGTTGCGGTATCGCTGAACACGGACGGACTGCGAGGCGATGCGGTCCGGCATTTCGCCACCGCGGGACACTTCGCGCGCATCATCGTCGAGCGCCTGCTGACCACGCCGCTCGTGTTCCAGATGGGGCGCGCCACGTTGCTCAACGTCAATGTGCCCAACCTGCCGCTGAAAGACGTGAAGGGCATCAAGGTCACGAGACTGGGCAATCGTCACCGTTCAGAGGCCGTCATTCGCGCCGAAGATCCGCGGGGCCGGCCGGTCTATTGGGTCGGGCCCGCAGGAGCGAGCCAGGATGCCGGCGAGGGCACGGACTTCCACGCGGTGTACGACGGATATGTATCGGTCACGCCTCTCACCGTGGATCTCACCAATCACGATGCACTGGGCGCGGTGCGCACCTGGTTCGGAAACCCGCCGTGAGCGAAAAGCGGTACGCCGGGATTGGCATGACGTCCGCCCGCACGCGCGACCGGCTGATCCAGCGACTGCAGGAGCAGGGCATCACCAATCTCGCGGTGCTCGATCGCATCCGCAACGTGCCGCGGCACATTTTCGTCGACGAGGCACTGTCATCGCGCGCTTATGAAGACACGGCGCTGCCCATCGGTCATAGCCAGACGATCTCGCAGCCCTACATCGTGGCGCGCATGACCGAAGCGCTGCTCGAAGGCGGGCGCAAACTCGGCAAGGTGCTCGAAGTCGGCACCGGATGTGGCTATCAGACCGCGGTGCTCGCGCCGCTGGTGAAAAAGGTCTATTCGATCGAACGCATCGGCCCACTGCACAAGCGCGCCAAGGCCACCCTGAAGGAGCTCGGCATCAAGAACGTGATGCTCAAACATGGCGATGGCTTCGCGGGCTGGAAATCGCAAAAACCATTCGATGGCATCCTCGTTGCCGCCGCCCCGTTGGCAGTGCCCGAAGCATTGTTCGCACAACTTGCCAACCAGGGCCGTCTCGTCGTTCCGGTGGGCCCGGAAGGAGCGCAACAACTTCTGCGATTCACGCGGCGTGGTGAAAACATCGATCGCGAAGTACTCGGCTCCGTGGCCTTCGTGCCCATGCTCGGTGGGACTACCTGAACCTTGCGCCGGACTATTCGAGTGAATTCTCGAATCGGGTTTGAGTCGTAACCTTCTGTTTCTGAACCTAAAACGCCACACGGAAATCGTCCGGCGAGTGTGGGCGTGCGCCTACAGGCTTGTCAGTGCAGATTTAACATGATTTGATGTCGCCGCTCGCCGACAGGAAGGGGTTCCGGGTGAAGGCACAGGGGAGAACGGGGAAGTCGCGGAAACAAGAAGAACAAGCCGCAGAACAAGAAAAAGAAAATTTCGCCAGTAATTCGAGTCTGTCAGCTTCGAACCATTGGCCTCGCTAAACAACTTTCTCCCCCTGTGTCTTCACCCGGATCCCTTCCCGGGTCACTGACCAGGCAACAGGATCGCCGCCAGGACGTTCCGCTCCTCGCTGACCAGCACGTTGTAAGTGCGCGAAGCCGCGCCGATCTCCATGACCTCGAGGCCGATTTTCCGCGTCGTGAACTCCGCGCGCAGCGCCGCGCTCGGGAAACGCTGCCGTTCGCCGGTCGACAACACCACCAGCTCGGGCGCGAGAGCGAACAACGGCTCGAAGTGTCGTGCCGCGAGTGACGCGACATCGCATGGCTCCCAATCGCGGATCAGGGTGTTCTTTCCGACGATGCAGCTCGCGTGAAGGGTTTCGTCGCCGATCACGAGGAAGTCCGCACCGTAGCGGCGGATGAGGTTGAGGCCCGCGGGCGTGTGCTGAGTGAATTTCATCGGTCCGTTACGATACCGCCATGCGCCGGCTCACGCTGATTCTCTCCGATCTCTACCTGCCCGGCGAAATCACGCGCGGCGATATCCCACGTATCCATGAGCTTCCGGCCTTCGAACAGCTGCTGCGGTTCGCGGACCGCACGCGGATTTCCAATTGGCGGCAGTGGCTGGCCGGGGATCTTGGCGTCCCGGAATTGGCAGGACCCCTCGCGCATGTTTGCGCCCGCGCTGCCGGCAGGGATGCCGCGGGCGCCTGGATGGCGACGCCAGTCCGGCTCGAGGCGCGGCTCGATCACGTGCGGATGACGAATCGCGGACTCATCCGCCTGACAAACGAACAGGCCCAGGAACTGAGCCGGGAGTTCGCGGCAACCTTCGGGCCGCTCGAGCTGGTCGCCGGCGGTGAGCGTGCGCTGCTGCTCACGGGCGGCCCGCGTGGTGACCTTCCGACCGTGGATCCGGCGCGCGTGCTCGACGCGGATATCAAGCCCGCGCTCCCCGCGGGCCCGGCCGCAAACGAAATGCGGCGGCTGATCGCGGAGATCGAGATGTGGCTGCCCGGCACGAGGGCCAACGCGGCGCGCGAACGGGCTGGCATGCATAAAGTCACGGCGTTGTGGCTGTGGGGTGGTGGTCTGCCAGTGCCGCAGGAGAGCGGCTCGTTGGCAGTCGAGCAGCAGTCCGCGCTGTACGGCGGTGATCCTTTCCTGAACTCGCTGGCCGGTCTTCAAGGCCTTCCGCCGGTGCATCCGTTACCGGCATCTCTGGCCGGGCTTTCGAGCCACGCGAGCGCGTACGTGGAATCGACTCCGATGTCGGGCCCCGCGAGCGAAGCCTTGCCGGTGCTCGACACAAACTGGTTCGCGCCGGCAATGGATGCGTTGCGGCAGGGCAGTCTCGAGTGGCTCACGGTCGTGGCCAACGATCGTGTTTTCGATGTGAAGCCACACGCGAGCTGGAAGTTCTGGCGCCGCCGCCGTCATTGGCTCGACCTGCTGAAGGCATAATCGCGCGATGCAGCTCATCATCGAACGACGCGCAGCGCGCGGCGTTGAAATCCAGGACGCAACCCTGCATCCGGTACTGCGCCGTGCTTACGCCGCGCGCGGCGTGTGCTCCAGCCACGAACTTGCACTCACGCTCGACCGTCTCATGCCGGTGGGCACGCTCGACGGCGTCGCCGCCGCGGTGGATCTCATCCTGGCGCATCGTGACCGGCGCATTCTCGTCGTCGGCGACTTCGACGCTGACGGCGCGACGAGCACGGCACTCATCGTGCGCTGCCTCCGCGCATGGGGTTTTGCGTCGGTGGATTTCCTGGTGCCCAACCGTTTCGAGTTCGGCTATGGCCTCACGCCCGAGATCGTGGGCCTCGCGGCCGAGCGCTCGCCCACGCTGATCGTCACGGTCGACAACGGCATTTCCAGCAATGCCGGTGTCGCGGCGGCGCGTGCGCGCGGCATCCAGGTGCTCGTGACGGATCATCACCTTCCGGGCAACACGCTGCCGGAGGCCGACGTGATCGTGAATCCCAACGTGCCGGGCTGCGGATTCGCGAGCAAGGCGCTGGCGGGCGTTGGGGTCGCGTTCTACGTGATGGCCGCGGTGCGCCGCGAGATCGATACACGCGGAACCGTGGTCATGCCACCGGTGCAGGACTTCCTCGACCTCGTGGCGCTCGGCACGGTGGCCGACCTCGTGCCGCTGGACGTCAACAACCGCGTCCTGGTGTCGCAGGGCATTCGCCGGATGCGCGCCGGCCGCGCGGTGCCGGGCATTCGCGCGCTGCTGGCGATCGGCAATCGCGCCCTGTCGTCGGTCACCGCCGCGGATCTGGGATTCACGATCGGTCCGCGGCTGAACGCCGCCGGGCGGCTCGACGACATGTCCATCGGCATCCGCTGCCTGCTCGCGGATTCGGACAGCGAGGCGCTCGCGCTGGCGACCCGGCTCGATCAACTGAACGTCGAACGCCGTGAGATCGAAGGCCGCATGCAGGGCGCGGCGCTCGCGGCCGTGGCGCGCCTGCGCGATCCCGCCGCCGGTCCCGCGCGGCATGGTGTGTGCCTGTTCGACGGCGACTGGCACCAGGGCGTCGTCGGGCTGGTCGCGAGCCGCATCAAGGATCGCATCCGCCGGCCGGTGATCGCGTTCGCGCGCGCCAGCGATGGCACGCTGCGCGGTTCGGCGCGATCCGTGCCGGGCATTCACATCCGTGACGTGCTCGACGGCGTCGCGGTTCGCCATCCCGAGCTCATCCATCGTTTCGGCGGCCATGCGATGGCCGCGGGTCTCACGCTCGATGAAAACATGCTGGATGCGTTCGCACGCGCGTTCGACGACGAGGTGGCGCGCTGGCGCGATCCTTCGGTGCCCTCCAATCGCGTGGAGACCGACGGCGAACTGGCGAGCGACGAGATCGCGCTCGAGACGGCACACGCGGTACGCGAAGGTGGTCCGTGGGGCCAGGCGTTCCCCGAACCGTGTTTCGACGGCGTATTCGCCGTGAAGAACGCGCGTGTGGTTGGCGACAAACATCTGAAGATGTGGGTCACCTCGGGTGACGGCGCCCGCAACTTCGATGCCATCGCGTTCAATTTCAAGGGAGCGGACGAGACCCCGGCCCTGCCCGAGGGCGACGTGCGGCTGGTGTACCGGCTCGACATCAACGAATACAAGGGTGAGCGCCGGTTGCAGCTGCTGGTGGACCACGTGTTGCCATGAGCGCGGAAGCTAACTACACGATCCGTCCGGGTGATCCGCTCGATCCGCGGGCGCGCGCGCTCATCGCCGAGCTCGACGCGTTCAATTCCTCGCTGTATCCGGCGGAGAGCAACCACTTCGACTCTCCGGAAACCCTGTCGGCGACCGGCGGAATCTTCCTCGTGGTGGAGCAGGGCGGCGAGCTCGTCGGCTGCGGCGCCGCCAAGCATTGTGGTGGCTGGGCCGAGCTCAAGCGCATGTACCTCAAGCCGAAGGCCCGGGGCGGCGGCATCGCCCTCGCGATGCTGGTGAAGCTGCTCGACTGGGCGCGCGCCGAGGGGTTGCCGCTGGCCCGCCTCGAGACCGGCAACGTCAGCGTGGGCGCGCTGCGGTTGTACCGGCGCGCCGGGTTCAAGGAGATCCCGCCGTTCCCGCCCTACAAGCCCGACCCCTTGTCGATATTCATGGAGCGCGCGCTCAGGTAGGATGCGCGGCCCACTCGATCGAAGCCGTCATGCCCCTGGAACTAGGACAACTCAAGCGTCAACTCAAAGACCTGGAGGAGCGTATGAGCTCCTTGAGGGGGTTTCTTTGAATACGATGAGAAAAAAGAACGGCTAGAAGAAGTCAGCCGCGAGCTCGAAGACCCGAACGTCTGGCAGAAGCCCGAGAAGGCGCAGGAGCTGGGCAAGGAGCGCGCGCGCCTGACTACCGAGCTGGCCGAGATGGACCGCACCACCGGGGCGGTCAGCAGCGCCGCCGAACTGCTCGAGCTCGCCGAAGGCGAGAACGACGAATCCATGGCTCGCGAGATCGAGAAGGATGCCGTCAAGCTCGAAGCCGACGTGCGCAAGCTCGAGTTCAAGCGCATGTTCCGCGGCGAGATGGATTCGCACAACGCGTTCGTCGACATCCAGGCGGGCGCCGGCGGCACCGAGGCGCAGGACTGGGCGCAGATGCTGCTGCGCATGTATCTCAAGTGGGCGGCGACGCGCGGTTTCGACGCGGAAGTCATCGACTCGCAGGCGGGCGAAGTGGCGGGCATGAAGAGTGCCACCGTCGAGATCAAGGGCGAGTACGCCTACGGCTGGCTACGTACGGAAACCGGCGTGCACCGCCTGGTGCGCAAGTCGCCGTTCGACTCGGGCAATCGCCGTCACACCTCGTTCGCCTCGGTGTTCGTCTCGCCCGAAGTGGATGACGACATCAAGGTGGACCTGAACCCGGCCGACATCAGCATGGACGTGTACCGTTCGAGCGGTGCCGGCGGCCAGCACGTGAACAAGACGGAGTCGGCGGTGCGCCTGACGCACGGGCCCACTGGCATCGTCGTGGCGTGCCAGAACGAGCGCAGCCAGCACAAGAACCGCGCCACGGCCATGAAGATGCTGAAGGCCAAGCTCTACGAGCTGGAGTTCAACAAGCGAAATGCGGCGGCGAAGGTGCTCGAGGATTCCAAGAGCGACGTGAGCTGGGGCAACCAGATCCGCTCGTACGTGCTCGACCAGTCGCGCATCAAGGATCTGCGCACGGACGTGGAGATCGGTGACACCAACAAGGTGCTCGACGGCCATCTCGATCCTTTCATGGAAGCTTCACTCAAGGCGGGCCTGTGAGCGACGACCAAAAACCCGACGAGAACAAGCTCATAGCCGAACGGCGCGCCAAGCTCGGCGCGTTGCGAGAGCAGGCGCGAGCGGCCGGCACGCCGGTGTTTCCCAACGACTTCCGTCGCGACGTCCTTGCATCGCTGCTGCTCGCCGAATACGGCGACAAGCCGGCGGAATGGTTCGATGCGAATCCGGTCAAGGTGCATGTCGCGGGCCGGATGATGTTCCAGCGCATCATGGGCAAGGCGAGCTTCGCGAAGCTGCAGGACCGCACCGGGCAGATCCAGGTCTTCCTGCAGCGCGATGCGCTGGGCGACGCCTACGAGGCATTCAAGAAATACGACGTCGGGGACATCCTCGCCGCCGTGGGTACGCTGTTCAAGACCAGGACCGGCGAGCTGTCGGTGCGCGTCGAGACGCTGCGCCTGCTGGTGAAATCGCTGCGCCCGCTGCCCGACAAATGGCATGGCATGGCAGACGTGGACATGCGCTACCGCCAGCGCTACGTGGACCTCATCGTCAACGAGCAGAGCCGCAACGTCTTCCTGATCCGCAACCAGATCCTGCGATACCTGCGCGACTTCCTCGACTCCATGGGATTCCTGGAGGTCGAGACTCCGATGCTGCAGGCCATTCCCGGCGGCGCGGCCGCGCGTCCCTTCAGGACGCATCACAACGCGCTCGACATGGACATGTACCTGCGCATCGCGCCGGAGCTGTACCTCAAGCGCCTGACGGTGGGCGGTTTCGAGCGCGTGTACGAGATCAATCGCAACTTCCGCAACGAAGGAGTCTCGACGCGTCACAACCCCGAGTTCACGATGCTCGAGTTGTACGTGGCGTACGCCGACTACAACGACCTCATCGTGATGATCGAACGGGCGATGCAGGGACTCGCCGACGTGGTGCTCGGCACTCGCAAGGTCACCTACCAGGGCCGCGAATACGATCTCGACAGGCCTTTCACGCGCATCAGCGTGATCGATGCGGTGGCCCGGCATGTCCCGGGTGGCTTCGACATGGCGCGCGCCCGCGACGTGGCCTATCTACGCGAGCTCTGCGGCAAACACGGCATCGCCTTCAAGCCGGGCGATGGTGCCGGCAAGCTGCAGATCGAGCTGTTCGAGAAGTTCGCCGAAGACTCCTTCATCGAGCCCACGTTCGCATTCGCATACCCGGCCGAGGTCAGTCCGCTGTCGCGCGCGAACGATGCGGATCCTTTCCTGACGGACCGTTTCGAATTCTTCGTCGCCGGGCGCGAGATCGCCAATGGCTTTTCCGAACTCAACGACGCCGAGGACCAGGCGGCGAGATTCCGCAGCCAGGTGGAGCGCAAGGAAGCGGGCGACGACGAAGCCATGTACTACGACGCGGACTATGTGCGCGCGCTGGAATACGGCATGCCACCCACCGCCGGCCTGGGCGTCGGCATCGACCGCCTGGTCATGTTCTTCACCGATGCGCCGTCGATCCGCGATGTGCTGCTGTTCCCGCACATGCGTCCGGAGTCCGACTAGGTGAGCGAACTGCCCGTCGGCGTGTTCGACTCGGGCGTCGGCGGGCTCACGGTGCTTCGAGCGCTCACGGCGACGTTGCCGTCGGAGGACTTCCTCTACCTCGGCGACACCGCGCGATTGCCCTATGGCACCAAGAGTCCGCAGACCGTGGCTCGATATTCGGTTCGCGCGGCGGAATCTCTGGTCGCCCGCGGCATCAAGGGCCTGGTGGTGGCCTGCAACACCGCCTCCGCTTCCGCGCTGCCCGCGTTGCGCGATCGGTTCCCGGATCTTCCGGTCATCGGCGTCATCGAGCCGGGAGCGCGCGCCGCGTGCGAGGCCAGCGCCAGCGGGCGCATCGCGGTACTCGCCACCGAGGGCACGGTCAAAGGCGGCGCTTATGTCGACGCCATCCTGGCCGTTCGGCCCGATGCCCATGTCACCCAGGTGGCGGCGCAGATTTTCGTGGCGCTGGCCGAGGAGGGCTGGAGCGAAGGCGAAGCGGTGGATGCCGTGACGGAACGTTACCTCGCCCATCTCGACGCACGGGTCGACACCGTGGTGCTGGGCTGCACGCACTTTCCCTTGCTCGCGGGAGCCATTTCGAAACAGGTGGGAGCATCACGAAGGGTGGTCGACTCGGCCGCCACCACCGCGCGGGCGACGGCCACGGAACTGCTGACGCGAAAGCTGCTGACGCCAGCGACTCGTCCGGGCCAGATCCGGCTGATGGCCACTGACAGCCCCGAGCGATTCGCACGCGTGGGCGCACGATTCCTGGGCGCGCCGATCGCGGAACGCGAGGTCGAGCCAATTGATTTGTAGCTGCTTTCCATAACACGGTTACAATCTGCGCCCCCGGGTCGCTTCGGGGGCAAACAAAGGGAAGCTTGATGAGAGAAAGAGCAGGTGTGGCTCACGATCGCGCCGTTGCGCCCATTCGTTATGGGTTCGCGGATACGTTGTCGGGGCAATTGCACTTCCGCGCCTGTGGTGCGGGGCCAGACATCGTTTTGCTTCCCTGGTTACCCGCCAGCGGCCGCATGTACGACCACCTCATGCCGCATCTCGCGCGGGCCGGCTTCCGTGCCATCGCGTTCGACCTCGCCGGCACCGGCCGGTCGCATAAGAAGTGCCGCAACTGGACCATGCAGCAATACGCGGCCGACGTGCTCGAAGCCTGCGGTTCGCTGCACACGGTTCCGTATACCGTAGTAGGTGGGCGTTTCTCCGCCGCCGTGGCCGTCGAAATG
>Ga0307413_10000235_pt1 | contig 16477 bp, 33 predicted proteins | sample DK1Ometagenome_3_FD_203714 | JGI IMG/M metagenome (GOLD analysis project Ga0307413, IMG submission 203714) | Maize rhizosphere microbial communities from greenhouse at UC Davis, California, United States - DK15-O-2 | ecosystem: Host-associated > Plants > Roots > Rhizosphere > Soil | place: USA... | reverse complement strand
GTAATGGAAATTACCGAATCGACGTAGATGCTGCCTTGGTGTCGCAAGATGCTGGTACGAAAACGTCGACGATATACTGGCGGATTCTAGTAACCAAGACTAACCATTTTGGATTCTCAGCTAGCGGTAACACCGGTAGTTCTGGATGGGCAGATTCGAGTCTTCCCGGATATCCAGATCTTTGGCAGCGGAATGGCGATGTATCGTTCAACTTTCAAAATGGCAGTACATCTGGCTCATTCCTGATTAAGGATGGGCACTTCACCGTCCCACACAATTCCGATGGTACAGCTAGTTATCACGTAGACGGCGGTCTCACGCTGGCTCAACTCGGTTCAGCATCGGCGAGCACTGGATGGCGATCGCTACCGCGTATCGGCGGATCAGCAGTCCCCCAAGCACCCACGGCAATTGGCATATTCGACATAACACAGACGACCATGAGATATCAGTTCTCAGGTAATGGCGATGGTGGTTCACCAATTCGAGAATGGGAAGTTCATTGGGGACTAGATCCTAATGTGGGGCAATTCTCTGAACGTGGCGGCACCGTAAATACCGGTAATGTCACGGTCTCAGTTCCTCCTGCAAGAAGGATTTACTTCTGGGCTCGTGGTAGGAATGACGCTGGGTGGGGTCCTTGGTCGGCAAGGATGGATGCCAAATCTATTGCGGGGGCAAAAATTAAAGTCAACGGGGTGTGGCGAGATGCGGTGCCCTGGATTAAAGTCAATGGAGTATGGCGAATAGCTCAGCCGTACCAGAAGAAAAACGGAACCTGGCGAAAAACATTATGAGTAAACCAATACATCTTCGCGTTATACTACATATAGTGCAGATCGCCATAGGCATCTACATGAAGATCGCAGAACCTAGAGTCAAACGACTCATCTATTTCGTGATCTATGGGTTGCTCGGAACGCTTGGAGGATTCTCAGCCTTCAGGCCTAACGAGCGAATTATGCAAGCTCTCGGGAGTCAGGCATTGATCTATTTCTACGGCGCATTGATAATCGCCGGAGCAGTGGTCTGCCTAATCTCAGTACTTCCTGGAATATGGATGTTCGAGAGGGCCGGTATGGTTGGCTGTGGCACAGGAATCGTCTTGTATGTGGTCACGCTCATTCTCCTTGGCTCAAGCCCCCAAATTGTTCTGTTCCCAATCATCATCATCCTCATGTTCCTTCTTCGCTGGCTGGACATCAAAGATTACTTGTTGGCGCCTAGAAAGGAATAAGCCATGGACGAAACGTGGAAGCAAATTCTCACCTTCGCGGGGACAGCAGGCGGTGTTGCGTTTCTAACGTTGATCGGCAGTGGCTTTAAGAAAATATGGAATGGTGCAGTATCGCGAGAGCGTGTACGCACTACCAGTCTTGTACGTCGTACCGAAGCTGCTGAACTGAAAATGGACGAGGCTCAGGCCGAGACCGATGTAGAACGAAAGCTTCGAATCAAAGCTGAATACCACGTTGCTCTTTTGGAGCGACAGGTTGTCTCCCTTGGTGGAGAGCCCGTAAAGAATCCTAAAGATCAGGAGTAAAAATGGCCGATCACAAGGCTGCGAACTCTGGACTTGTCCAGCTTTCCGATGAACAATATGACTTCTTTCGGGCGTTCCTCGAAAAGGTCTTCCCTGCCGCCGGTGCGCTCTATGCCCTGCTCGGTAGCTACTTCCACTGGAACAACGTCATTGAGGTGACAGGCTCCATTGCCGGAGTAGCGGTATTCCTGGGTGTAGTGCTCTCCCTGGCCCGTAGGGGCTATCAGCCGCTTGTCGACATACCCAAATCCGGGTATGACGGTCAGGTTGTCGAGGACGTTATTGACGGAGAAGCTGTTCTTCGTGTTGCCCTCAAAGCTGATGCCACGGAAGAACTCTTCAACAAACCCCAGCTTGTAATCAAGGGGTTTGAAGCGGGCGCCTGACCAGCGTTCGCGGAGAAAACATGCATTATAATAGAGAACTCTTGAAAGGAGACCTCATGTTTAAGAAAAAGAATGAACTCATCGGAATCGATCTGGTGATTGACCTCGCAACCACTGAACTGCTGGACCTCAAGCCCGGTAGCCCCGAGTACGACAAAGTCCTCGAACAGCTCGAAAAGCTCAATAAGATCGCTAAATCAAACAAAAGCGATCCCGTTAGCAAAGACGGACTGCTCGGAGTCATTGCCAACCTCGCGGGCATCGGCTTGATCCTCCAGCACGAACGGCTGCACGTCATCACTACGAAAGCACTCGGATTTGTTCGGACTCTTCGATAACACGAAACCCCGATCCAAGTAATCAAAATGGGAGCCGTGCGTAGCAACCCGCTACGCACGGCTTCTTTTTTTTGCCTACATGCCCTCCTTTATTTTCGAAAAAAATCCCGGGGGGAAATTTCTGTGAAACAATCGCAGTTCCTACAAGGGCTATAGTGAAACCCCTACGAAAGGAACACCATGAAAAGCTACAAGCGAACCGTCATGATCATCGACAACGTTGAGATCGACGACCACATCAAACTGGCTGGCGTGATGTACCGCATTACCCAAATCGAAAAGATCGGTACTGCCTACGTCATCCAGTTCCACAATGTACGTCGTCCGATTCTCCTCGGAGTCTTGACTCTTGAGACGAACACGCTCATGCACGTTTGGAACCAGAAGTAAGTATCAAGCTAGAAGACCCTACAAGGCCTTCTAGTTTTTCGCAGAATCTACAAGGCATATAGTGAGAAGAAGACCCCCTCTATTTAAGGAATAATCATGAAAGCTATTGAAGCATTTTTCAACGCCCTGCTCATCAGCATCGCTGTTGCCGTAGTTCTTATCGGTACCCTCTTCGTCGTTAAAGGCGGCGAAGTGAAGGTATTCGATAAGCCTGCTATGTCCAACATCGTCCTCCCGCTGTACGCAATGCACGATGGAAAAGAACACCGCATGTTTACCAATGAGACAACCGTCATCGACATCAGCTACAACAAGTAGCGAAGTAGGAGAGCCCACAAGGCCTCCTATTTTTTCGCACGATTTACACGGCCTATAATGAGAACCCCCTCTATGAAAGGAACACCCAAATGTTCATCTTTGATATGATCTACTTCGCCATCGTTTCCAACATCGGCCTGATCGCATTCACCATCATCTCCCTCTCCACCGTCGCAATCGCGATTTGGGGAGAGAAATGGCTTGAAGCGATCTTCGCTAAAAATCCGGAATTTTGGGACACCGAACGTGATTTTAGCATCAAGGCAATTTGGAACCGCTTTAAGAAGTAACTCAAGAATAGTGAATCCCACAAGGATTCCTATTTTTTCGTCGCATGATTTACACGGCTTATAATGAGAAGAAAACCCCTATGAAAGGATTCATCATGTCACAACGTCAGTATGACAACCGCGCCCTCCGCCTCGAGTGGGAGACGCAGTTCGTCGCACTCTGCCTTGTAACTGAATTGAACCAGCTCAAGAAGTAATTCTACAAATAGCGAAGCCTACAAAGCTTCCTATTTTTTTTCTACCCATCGTAGAAATTACACGCCTTATAGTGAGAACCACACTATGAAAGGCCTAAAAATGAACTTTCCTCAAGAACTGTCAATGGCATTGTCTATCTCAGCACTAATAATGCTGGCATACGCATTGGTATTGGCGATCATTGACCAACGTCCAAAGAAAGACCCGCATAAGCGTTAATCCTAAGATAGGAGCCCCACAAGGCCTCCTATTTTTTCAAAATTCGCATAAATTACATGGCATATAATGAAGAAGTAACCCACTATGAAAGGAAATGCCATGTCTGCTGAAAAGAAGAACCGTACCGTCCGTTTCGTCGCTTCCATCGCCCTGTTCCCCAAGGCGGTCGCCTCACTGCCAAAAGCAGCTGTGGAGTCCGTCAAGGTGTTCAGCGAAGATGTGAAGGACGAGATGGACGCCCGGTGCTCCAAGGCACGACTCGTTGACCGAGACGTACAGGAAGCTTAACCCTAAAAAGGGAATCCCACAAGGATTCTCTTTTTTTCGCTGGTTTTACATGCCCTATAGTGAGAACCCCCTATGAAAGGACTTTAAAATGAACGACGATCTTACCACCCTTGAATGGCATGTAAAGTACGCCCGCAAAGAGCAGATCCGTCGCCTCACCGAATACCTTGAAGAAGACAAGGCCAACACAATTGGCGCCTTCCTCAACACCACCGGTGAATGGCAGACAGATTCGCTAATTCGCTATGCAATGCACTACATCCCCAAGATCAAGGCTGAACTGGAAGAAGCTCGCAAACCATTTTGGAAGAAATTGCTTAAGAAGTAATCGAAAATAGGAAGCCCACAAGGCCTCCTATTTTTTCGTCGCAAGAATTACTTACCCTATAATGAGAACCCCCTCTGAAAGGAAACTATTATGTCCCCCAATATGGAAAAAGTCATGAACATGTCTGAAGCCGAACTGGAGGAGCTGAACAAACGCCTCAAGCGACAGATGATCAAGAAATTCATCATTAACGTCACCACTGGAGTAGTTGTTCACTTCGCCGTCGGCTTCATCATCAATATGATCGACTCCAAGAAGGAACAAAAAGAACTAACCGAGTAACCCTCAAAAATAGGAAGCCCCACAAGGCCTCCTATTTTTTGCTTATTCGCGAGAAATACACGTCTTATAATGAGAACCCCCTCTATGAAAGGAAATATAATGAACCGTAATTACAAGAAGTATGGAATCGGAAACTTTATCCTTGACTGCCTCCTCGTCGCCCTAACCGGCGGCTTCTGGCTGATCTGGATATTCGCCCGTGAAATGCGTCGTCGTAACCACTCATAATCCCCACGAGATCCCTCGACTAGGAGACCCCACAAGGTCTTCTAGTTTTTCGTAGGAAATACACGTCCTATAGTGAGAACCCTATGAAAGGAAGCACTATGAAAACCCGCTCTTACTCCAAAGAACTGATTATCACCGAACCCGCAACCAAAGAGCTCCTCACCGAAGCTTTGACCTCGTACAAGCCCGAATCTGTGAAAGATTTTATCATCACATGTTTGACGCACAGTACGGCGCTCAAAGCCCTCGAACGAGGCTGGCTCAATGAACCCGGAACCTACCTGATAACCGATATTTGGTTTGATAAAAGCGTTAAATGGCATCAAGTGCGTTGCCAAGTCCGTAAGATCTCATGAGAAAGGGGAGGCCCACAAAGCCTCCTTTTTTTCGCGAAATTTACATGTCCTATAATGAGAACCCCCTCTGAAAGGAATCAAAATGACTATCAAAAAAGACCTCACCGACATCGGCTACCTGCTGATCACCCCCAACCCCAAGAAGTTCCGCTTCGAAGGTGTCAACTACCAGCGTGCTGGAGTCCAACTAATTGTTGGCTCTGTCGCACTCCAGTTGCTCACCGTCGGAACAGTACTCTTCGGCCCGGCGATCATCAACAAGATCGATGATGTGAAGGAAAACGTCAAGAAGAAACTCAAGAAGTAACCCTCAGCTAGAAGCGCCCACAAGGCCTTCTAGTTTTTCGCGAAAAATACACGTCTTATAATGAGAACCCCCTATGAAAGGAAATACCATGAAGAAGCTCGTAACTATCTCTGGCAACCCTGTAACCACCGGAGCAGTCGTGAAAGACGTCGCATTCCAGATTGGCAAAATTGCCATTATCTGGATCGGCGCCAACATCGCTACCCGAATCGCTTACAAGGCCATTGAGCAGAAGTACCCGCCCATCGATTGGTCGCACCCCGTATTCAAGTAATCAAAATAGGAGGCCCTAACACGGCCTCCTATTTTTTCGCGAGCATAACATGTCCTATAGTGAGAACCCCTACGAAAGGACAACATCATGTTGTTTAAATCATCACGTCACCACGCTGAAGAACTCGTTGTACTCCTGCGCAAACTTGCCGACCTCATTGACTCTGATCCGTCACGAGTGAATTGGAAAGAAACGCAGAAGATCGCACGATACTTCTGGCAAGGTACTTTGATTGGACGACTTTTGTCACACTACGAACGTAAACGGAAGTAATCAAAAGTAGGAGAGCCCACAAGGCCTCCTATTTTTTCGCGAGAATTACCTGCCCTATAATGAGAAGTTAACCCCCTATGAAAGGAACCTAATGTTCAAGAACCACAAGCTCGAAATCCGCCTTGCCAAAGACAAGCAGCAGGAGAGCGCTGAAGAGAAGGCCCCCGCCATCACCAAAGACGAAATCATCGACCTGTCGAAGAAAGCCGTCAAGTACGTGGTCGGCGGCGTCCTGATCATCATCGCCTCCGCCGCAGTCATTGACACCGCGAAGTTCGGAGCCATGACGGCCATTGAAAACCGATCCAACAAGGAAGAAGACTAACCCCTAGCTAGGAGAGCCTACAAGCTCTTCTAGTTTTTCGTAGGAAATACACGTCCTATAGTGAGAAGTAAACCCACTAAGAAAGGCACTAAAATGCTCATCTTCGCAATCATCCCCACTAACCTCAAATTCCTCACCGTACTTAACGGTGGCGTAACTCCCCAACTCGAAGCAGATGCAACATATCTGGTAATCGAACCTGGGAAGCCAAACCGCATCATTTCGTACAAGGACTTTGCCAATAGTGAATTCGATGGTATGAAGGTAATTCAACGTCAATTCTACTATGTTTAACCTCAAATGAGGGTCCCTAACACGGACTCTCATTTTTCGTTGATTCTACATGCCTTATAGTGAGAACCCCTATGAAAGGAACTGAAAATGGGAGACCCCAAACGCCTTCAAGAGCTCATCGATGAGTTAGGTCGGCTTACGCACACACTTGCTGAGAACATCAAGAACCCGTTAAATACGGAAGAAGATTTCAAACAATGTGCTGCTGATGCAGATCAACTTACTCGTACGCTTTTGTTAGCCGCCGATATCCGTCGAAACATCAGCTCAACAATAGATTAACCTCAACTAGGAGACCCCGCAAGGTCTTCTAGTTTTGCCTTCGCATAAAATACATGTCCTATAATGAAAGGACTACCAGCAATGGTAGTGGCCCCCAATTAATAACGGGACCCTCCGCCTTTCACGAGAAGTGTCAGCACTATGCCGTAAGGCGTATAAAGCGACTTCTCACCTCTTTGAGGATATGTAGAACCCCCGGGTGACTCCGGCTACATGTTCTCTATTTTTGTCTGCCCACAAAGCTGACCAAGGCCTCGCAGAAATTACATGCCCTATAATGAGAGAGTACACTTAGCAATAAGTCGAAGCTGTTGTAGCAATACAACAACTCTTATTTTTTTGCCTAGGGCCTCGCAGAAATAACAGGTCCTATAATGAGAAGAACCCTGTTTCACCACCACATAACGGTAGTGCAATAGGGGTATCGATTAACCATCGGTACATCTTCTCACTCTTTTTTTGCCTCTCTTGAAAGGTTTACCCAACTGATGACACGACTTGCTAGCTTCGCTGGGACAGCACGAAAGCTTGTCGGTGATAACTCTCCGGCAATCTTGACTGCCGCAGCAGTGGTTGGTGTGGTTGCGACTGCCGTACTGGTAGCCAAAGCCGCTCCTAAAGCCCACATTGATATTGCCAATGAACAATCGGAACGTACCGACGAGGTCACAGTCGTCGAGAAGGTCCAACTCACGTACAAGTACTACATCCCGGCTGTCGCTGTAGGAACGGCAACGGTTGCCTGCATCATTGGGGCAAACACCATCAGCACAAAGCGGAGTGCAGCTCTGGCCAGTGCGGTGGGCTTGAGTGAGTACGCGTTCAAGGAATATCGCAATAAGGTGATCGAACAGATCGGCGAGAATAAGGAAACCAAGGTCCATGACGCGGTCATGAAGGACGTTGTGGACCGGACTCCCGTCGATCAGAACCCGGTCATCATCACTGGCGAACGTTCGCTGTTTATGGACAGCTACACACGTCAGTACGTAGAGACGGATATGGAAACCGTCCGTCGTGCAGTAAACGATGTGAACGAGCAGATCTTCCAGGATATGTACGCATCCCTGAATGATTTCTTCAACCGCATTGGCATCCCCGCTTCCAAGGTAGGTGGCGAGGTTGGCTGGACGACGGACAACAAACTCGAAGTCCGCTACTCAACGCAACTGGTCAAGGGACGTCCCTGCGTCGTCATTGACTACTTCAAAGAGCCCATCTACAAATTCGACATGTTTGGATAACGATGAAATCAGATACCTTCAACGCCGTCGTCGATGCTCAGATCGACCGGTCCCGTGAGCTGCTGACCAAAAAGTCAACGGCTTACAACACGGACAATGACCGTCTGGCCGCCTTCAAAACCGCAGCTGTCACGCAGGGCATCACGCCAAAGCAGGCACTTGCTGGGATGATGGTCAAGCACACTGGCTCGATCTACAAGATGATCCATGAGGATGTCGACCATCCAGTACTGGTTTGGGAGGAGAAGATCATGGATCACATCAACTACCTCCTGAACCTTCGAGCTCTTGTAGCCGAGGAGAAGGAATCGTTGAATTCGGACGATGCTCTCGCAGTACTTCGAGCCAAGCTTCAGAACGAGCCGAATGTAGTCCTTCATAATGATCGTGAAGTGTTCCATTCGAACGTCACCTTCGAGCCGAACCCTGTCGAGGCAGCCCGACGCGTCCTCGTCCAGCACAACCTGTAACCCTCGCGGTTTTTACACCCCCTATAATGACACCCCCGTTATCTTGAAAGGATAATCAAAATGATCAAGAAAATCACCACCCTCGTAAACACGAACCGCAAGAACCTCGTCCGCAAAGGCCTGGTGCTTGGAGGAATCGCTGCTGGCATTGTTGCCGGAGCCCTCCTCGCCAAGCCCGAAGGAACTCTCGTGGTTGAGAGCGAGACCGTGGAAGAAACCGAGATCGTCTAGTCCCTAGAAGCCCCGGTGCCGCAGGAGTATCTGTATATTACAGGTACTCCTGCTTTTAGTTTTTTGGGAGTAACTATGCGTGACCGCATTCTCAAGGCAGCCATATTCCTTTGTGCTGTGATTATCTGTTCAATCATCGTCGCTTGCGGCATGTACCTATTCGAATATCTAGGAGCAAGATGACTTCCGCATTCCAGCAGTACCAGTCCGGAGCCCTCGACGGCAAGGACACCGCCATCGACATGATGGACAATCCGTTCCCAACAGCGGCCGATCAGAACCTGGTTCAAGACAACGATCCGTACACGAAGAAGGCCCGGAAGCTCGTAGCCCACTCCTTCAACGAGACGTTCTTCCCCGATCCGAAATCGTCCGTAAAGACCACCGACAAGGACTTCTACATTGTCTGGTTTGCCAAGGTCCTCGAGAACTGGAAGGCTCTTGTCAGCACCGATGTCATTTCCGGACAGTACTGGGAAGTGACCTACGACGGCAATAAGAAGCAGACGTATGTCACTCACTACGTCAAGCGTTTCAACGAGGCCGTTACGGATGAGACCTATGCCTCTATGCCCTGAGTGCCGAGACGGCAAGCACAACAACTGCACCGAATGGGCTATTCATCCAGTCTCGGATGAAGAAGTCCCCTGCTCCTGCCCCAATCCATACCACCAGAAAGACACTGCCAAATGATCCGCAAAGAAATCCAGTTCACGAACTTCAACGACGAGAAGGAGACCGGCGTCTTCTACTTCAACATGTCGAAGGGTGAGCTCGTCATGCAGCAGATGTCTGCAATCGACCAGCACACCGAGTCCTTCCAGGACAAGCTCGAGAAGATCGCGAAGAACCTTCAGGGCAAGGCTCTCGTGGAGACGCTCAAGGAAATCATCGAGGATGCCTACGGTGAGAAGACCACCGACGGCAAGAACTTCGTGAAGGTCCGCAATGGCGTCAAGCTCGTCGAGAACTTCCTGTCCTCCGGCGCCTACTCAGAACTCGTCGTGGAACTGCTCTCCAGCGCCCAGGGAATGGCCGACTTCGTCAACGGTCTCATGCCCGCCGATCTGCGCGATCAGGTGAACCAGGAAGTCAACCGTCAGCAGGCTGCTCGTGAGAAGTCGCAGGCAAGCCTCCAGGGCTACCAGAAGAAGCAGGAAGCTGCGCCCAAGCCGATGCCGGTTGTCTCCGAACCCGAGCTCCCCACGGTCATCGAAGGGACCGCCGACCCGGTCTTCATCGACGAGAACCCCACCCCGGAGGTTAAGGTTGACCCCATTGCCTCCATGTCTCGGGAAGAGCTTGAGGCTCACTTCCGGAACCAGCAGGTAAGCGCTCAGTAGCACCAATCAGGTGGGGGTGGTCTCAGTCTGCCCCCACCTAAAAACCAACCACACATTTCTTGAAAGGAAATACCATGTCTGTCATCAATCCCGCAGTTGTAGAAATCGCCAAGATGGCAAGCCGCTTCGTCGTATCCTCAGGTGTCAGCACCATGGTTGGATATGCCGCCAAGTCGAGCGTGCCCAAGGTTGCTCCTGCCATCATTCGTTCCCGCCCCATCCTTGTGAAGGGCTTCCATCTCTTCCAGAAGGTTGCAATTCCCGCTGGCGCCGCTGCCCTCGCCGGAATGGCATCCGAGCAAGCCGTCAAATATGCTGACCGGAAGATCGATGAGACTGTCGCCGAGGCTGAGGCCATGAACGACCTCACGGCGAACATTCTCAAGAAGGTCAATGACAAGGACGACGCCAAGAAGGCTGACAAGTCTGAAGAGAAGTAGTACCCGAGAGACCTCGACGTACGCCCCTATTTTTTAAGGAAAAACATGTCATCTGCAGTACCAGCCCCCAAGGTAACTAACTACCAGGGCAACAGTAAGGTCGCTCAGGAAAATGCAGCTGCGGAAGCAGAGGCTAAAACTGAACGAGTTCCTGCCAAGAAGATCGAGGGCGTCAGCGTCGTAAAGGCAAAGAAGCCCCTCGGGTCTCGAATCAAGGACAGCTTTGGTGGGCAAGATGCCAAGAGCGTCGGCAACTTCGTTGTCATGGAAGTTCTGCTTCCCGGAGCACGAGACATCCTCTTCGACATTGTCAAGGAGAGCGCACACCGGTTCCTCTACGGTGATGGCGCCCGTCGTAACACCAACAGCGGAACTTCGATCGGCGGAGGTGGGAGTCGGATTCGCACTACCAACTACAGCACGATGAGCGCTAGCCCTCTCGTCGGATCGCGCGCCGTCAACAACGCACCATCCACGCTCAATCAGCAGCAGAAGGCTCTGTTCGATTTCAGCAACCTCATCTTCCCCGAACAGGATATGGCCCTCGAGGTCATTGAGCGTTTGGGCGATGCGATCGATCAGTTCGGCATTGTCACGGTCGCCGATTTCTACGACTTCATCGGCCAGACCGGAAATGGATTCACTGACCAGAAGCACGGTTGGAACTCTCAGGCCTTTATGGGCGCTGAAGTCCGACGTGCTCGTGGCGGTGGATACTACCTCAACCTGCCAGCACCAAGGGAGATCGGCTAATGAACCCGTTCTACGAATCACTTGTTCCCAAGAAAATGATCAGTGGAACCGAACACGGTCAGGTTGAAAAGCCTGTTCGCACTCTGTCTCACGGTAACGAAACCTTGGAGCAAACCTCTCTGCGCATATCCAAGGAGTACTCGAAGCTCGTGCAGGATTTTCCTGACTATGACTTCAACATCCTCGCGTTCAACGACACGAACACTCTGCGCATCACTTGGAAAAAGCGCGCGTAAACAAACGACCTGGCTGGGGAGTCAATGTCTACCGAACAAAAACGAGCCAAACTTCTGGAGAAGTATCCCGGCTCACAGAAGATCATGCAGATGAAAGACGCACAAGTCCACTCGGTCTATATGCGTCTAATGAGTAAAGGACAGTTGTAGTGCCGACGGATAATGAACTAAAAATCCTAGCGTTCATCGCACTGGGACTCTTCATCCTCTTCATATTGATTGCGGGAAGCTTGATCCTGCGTAGTAGGAAGCAGCAGGAAATGGTGAAAACGCCGATCACTGAAGAGGGTCTTGCGCAGTACGATGACCTCCCCGCCGGGGAAGCCGTCCTTCTGGCATGGACTGAAGCCGGGAACAATCCGCGATGGCACATGTTGAGGCAGGACGATGTTCGAGCAGAAATGCCCGTTCTCGCCCGTGCCCTCGATCGCCTCGCATCCACCAATTCTTAAGGAGAAACAAATGAGTAACGAAGCAGTAGCAACAACCATTCAGGAAACCGCAGAGGTCGTCGCTAAGACGGCAGAACCCGCTCAGAAAGTAGTCAACGTGGCAACCAAGACCTTCTTCAAGGTCGCCGGTAAGGTCAAGCGCTTCAGCCCCGAGATCCTCCTCGTTGCTGGTGTTGCTGGTGTTACCACCGGCGCTATCCTCGCCTGCCGTGCAACCCTCAAGCTCGAGAAGGTCGTCAGCGAAGCCGAGCAGGACATCCAGGAAGTCAAGAACCGTCGTACCGAGGAGTACTACGAGACCGAGGTTGAATACAACAAGGCCCTTACCAAGGTCTACTTCAACCGGACCTTCCAGGTTGCCAAGCTCTACACCCCGGCACTGTCTGTCGGACTCGTCGGCATCGGCTGCCTCGTGGGCTCCCATGGCGTTCTGACTCAGCGCAACATCGCTTCCGTCGCGGCCTACAAGACCCTGGAAAGCGGATTCGAGCAGTACCGCCGCCGGGTTGAAGATGAACTCGGTACCGACAAGGAGCGCGAACTCCGTCTCGGCATCACCAAGGATGAGGTTCCTGAACTCGATGCGGAAGGCAACCAGATCGGCGTCAAGGAGGTTGAGCAGTACAACAACCTCGGCGGTGCTTACTGGAGGATCTTCGATGAGACCAACGACGATTGGTCCAAGATCCCCGGTCAGAACCAGGTCCACCTGTTCCACCAGCAGCGATACCTGAACGACCAGCTCAACGCTCACGGCTACCTGTTCCTGAATGACGTCTACGAGGCACTCAGCTTCCCCAAGACGACCGCCGGTCAGGTTGTTGGATGGCTCGCAGCAAGCCACCCGAACTTCGATGGCACCAAGAATGACGGCTACATCGACTTCGGCCTGAACGACATCGAGAACCAGAACAAGCGCGACTTCGTGAACGCGTTTGAGCGCTCCGTGATCCTCGACTTCAACGTCGACGGCATCATGCACAACCTCATCTAGCAGTACCCGCTTTCAGGGCCTGAAACGGCAGAGAAGAATTTGATTTAGGGTGCTGGCCGTGCTGGGCACCACTGTCTTAAATGAATCAAATCGCCCGAACACCACTTTCCAAAACGTTTAGAAATGAGTCTCAGAAATGACGAAGCCGTCCGAAATCAATGTCGAAAACGAAAACAAGAAGCGTCGGGAGAACACCCCCGTAAGGAACCCTGCGTTCCGGCAGCATGAAGGTCTTCGTGAACTTCAGAAGAAGCTGAACAGTCAGCGGTCTTCGTCATCCCGCAAATCCAAGTAACACCGGAGAAAGGAAATGACAGATGAAAAAGTCAAAATCGGGATCGCGCTCACAGTCGGCCTCTGCGTTGGTGGGGGCATTGGTGGATACGTTGGTTACCGCCTGGCTGAACGAAAGATTCGGGATCAAGCCACGCAAGAAGTCGCTAAAATCCAGGATCTTTACAAGCGTCTTCGGGCTGAGGACGCCGAACAGGCTCGGACTGACTGGTCATCGGCGCCCATCGATGCGGAAGAGGGTAGCGACGAGTATCCTGCAGAAAGCATTGACGAGTTCGAAGAGAAGATTCAAGATCTAGGCTACATCGGATCTGACGACTACACTCCCGCCAAGAGTGAACCACAGTACATAACACCGGAACTTCGATTTCCAACGGATGAAGGGCACGATGAAGATCAACCCCTTGATCCGTTGGAAGTCGATCCAGACCTCAGAAAGGAGGTCGAATACGTGAACAGCATTCGAATTCATAATCCGAATCGCGATGGTGATCCGAACGACGTTACACAATGGGACCGCGATCCCAATCGTCCGTACGTAATCACTGAGGAGGAATTCCGAATCGATTTCCCCCAGCACGAGAAGATCACGCTGACGTATTACGCAGGCGACGACACACTCTGCGAGAACGACGGCAACTTCATTCCTGATCAGGACGGTACCGCAGGCAATGAGAACCTGCACAACTACTTCGGCCTGGCCTCGGGTGACGAGAACCTCCTTCATATCCGCAATGAGCGGGTTGGATGCGACTTCGAAATCACTCGGGACGGCGACAGCTATCAACGAGCAGTCCTTGGCTTTTCGGCTGAGGCAGAAGCGGAGGAGCAGTCAAAGAAGATTGTGATCCGGAAGATGAGGGATAGTGAGTGAGGGGCGACTCCTTGACGACCTATATCTTGAGTGGCTATACAAGAACTACATCGGGGCGGTGTCAAACCCCAACCCTGAGCGTGGTTTCTGGAAGCTAGCTCTCAAGCTGTACAAGACTCGATTCACAATACGCCTGCGTGATGATCAGAACCGTGCCGAAGATGGTAAAGCACTTCGGGATCAGTTCATCAACATGGAGGATATCGGAGACATCGAGATTGGATGGCTCGATGAGGACTGTACAGTACTCGAAATGCTCATAGGCCTTGCGTGTCGGGCTTCCTTCGCATCATGGGGGGAGCCCGGCGATTGGCTCTGGAAGTTCTTGGGAAACCTTGGACTCCAGGATTACAACGATCGCATCTACAACTCCTATATTGATGGGGAGGTCGATGCTGTCATTTCCAGGTTGCTCGACCGAACCTATGGACGAAACGGAGATGGGGGGCTATTCCCCTGCAACGATGCACGACAAGATCAAGCGCAAACCCCGCTGTGGGCGCAACTACAAAACTACCTACTTGAGGGCGACTACCTCGAGCATGGTCCGTAACTAATCTCCGGGAGAGGAGGGAATATATGGAATTGGATTTCTGTCGAGTCAAGGTACAGCCCAAGAAGGAAGGCGTGATTGAGATTGCGCCAGACTTTAAGGTTATGCGTTCAAAGGATCTCATGATCCAAGGCAAGTCGTTCTATGCAATTTGGGACGCTGCCAAGGAAATGTGGTCCGATGACGAATATGACGTACCCCGTCTTGTGGATGAGATGCTGGATCGTCACAAAGAGACGGTGGCCAAGAAGCACGACGGGACCATCTACGTTCGCTACATGAACGACTACGGTAGCAGTAGTTGGCGTCAGTTCCGTAACTACATCGGACACCTGTCTGACTCCTCTCATCAGCTGGACGAGAACCTCACATTCAGTAACAGTGAGATCAAGAAGACTGATTACGTAAGTCGTCGGCTTTCTTACCCGCTTGCTCCCGGAGATATTAGTGCGTGGGACGAGATCATCAGCACACTCTACGATCCCGAAGAGCGTGCGAAGATCGAATGGTCTATCGGCGCCATTGTGTCGGGGGATTCGAAGAAGATTCAGAAGTTCTTGGTCTTCTACGGAACCCCCGGCTCTGGTAAAGGCACGATCCTCGAAATCATCATGAAGTTGTTCGATGGTTACTACTCAACCTTCGAAGCTAAGGCGCTTACTGGTTCGGGAGGCTTCGCCACAGAGGCCTTCCGGACTAACCCCTTGGTGGCTATCGACCCCGATGGCGACATGTCCAAAATCGAGGACAACACCAAGCTCAACTCGATCGTCGGTCACGATATCATGACGATCAATGAGAAGTACAAGCCTCAGCACAGTATGCGAGTTCGCTCCTTCCTGATTATGGCAACTAACAAAGCTGTCAAGATCACTGATGCGATGTCGGGTCTTATCCGACGAATGATCGACGCTCATCCATCAGGACGATTGTTGACGCCCCGTAGGTATCAGGCGTTGATGTCTCAGATTGATTTTGAGCTGGGAGCGATCGCGTACCACTGTCTCGAAGTTTACAGAAGCATGGGTAAGGACGCTTATTCAGGTTATGTCCCGTTGCAGATGATGCTTCAGACAAACGTATTCTTCAACTTCATCGAGGCGCACTACGAAACCTTCAAAGAGCAGGACGGCGTAACCCTCGCCCAGGCCTACGAAATGTACAAGACCTTCTGCAGTGAATCCGGTTTCGAGTTTCAGATGAACCGGATGAAGCTCCGTGATGAATTGGCGCAGTACTTCGATAACTTCGACGATCGAGCAATGGTCGGCGATACTCGAGTGCGTAGCTGGTACTCAGGATTCAACGCGGATCGGTTCAAAGCCCCGGTCAAGAAAAAGGAGAAGGCCTTCTCACTCGTAATGGACGAAACCGAATCGCTCGTAGACATCATGTACAGCGACCAACCCGCTCAGTACACGACGGCCAACGAGACACCGATCAAGAAGTGGGCCGATGTTACCACGAAACTATCAGAGATTGACACAACGAAGCTCCACTACGTCAAGCCCCCGGCCAATCACATTGTTATCGACTTCGATCTCAAAGATGCCAATGGCGCTAAATCCCTCGAGCGAAATCTCGAAGCTGCTAGCAGTTGGCCCAGTACTTATGCTGAGTACAGTAAAAGCGGGGCAGGAGTACATCTCCATTATATTTACGACGGCGATACTT
>Ga0307413_10000234_pt1 | contig 16487 bp, 3 predicted proteins | sample DK1Ometagenome_3_FD_203714 | JGI IMG/M metagenome (GOLD analysis project Ga0307413, IMG submission 203714) | Maize rhizosphere microbial communities from greenhouse at UC Davis, California, United States - DK15-O-2 | ecosystem: Host-associated > Plants > Roots > Rhizosphere > Soil | place: USA... | reverse complement strand
GTGATCGGTGACCATGCGCTGCGCAAAGCTGCGGATGGTGGGGTCCTGGGACTTGGACAGCGCGATCTTGCCCGCTTCCACTTCCGTCAATCCGGCCACGGCGGCCTTCTTCACGAATGTCGTCGGTTCGGGCACGGCGCGATCGGCGTCACCCGCCAGTGCGGCATTGGAAGCCAGGCTGCCCAATGCGAACAACAACAACGTTCTGGAGATATTCATGGTGCGCTCCTTGGTCTTTTGACAGGGAACGCAGGTTGCGCCGCAGACATGCGGCGCGCTGTCCGGCGCGGAAGCTAGGAGCGCGTCAGCGAAGTCAAGCGGCGCGCGAGCACTTGGCCGACGACGGCGCCGGACAACGCGGCCGCGCGTCCCGCCGGAATGCTCCGGCGGAACCGCGTGGGTGCAGTCCTATGTCATTGCAGCGGCAGTACGAATCGCAGGCTGCCCGCGCCGCCCTCGCGGATGCGCGACTGCTGTTGCGTATACGAGAAGCCCACCGTGAATCCGCCCGACGCTTCAAACTGCAGTCCCAGCTCGCCGACGAGGTGCGTGCGGTCCAGGTCCGAGCCGATGCGCATGGGCAGCGCTTCCCGCGGCGCGCCGGCAAGGCCCGCACGGACCTTGGTGCTCGTGCCCGAGACATAGTGCAGCACCCCAAGACGCGCGAAGGTTCGCACCGACGCGCCGCTGTCGAAGCTCGCGGTGTATCGACCTGCAAGAGCCGGCTCGACCCATACGTGGGTTTCATCGCCGGCCATGATGACCGCGGCTTGGGCGTCAGCCCCGCGCTCCGTCATGCCTCCATGGCGGTGGAAGCCGCTGCCCACGCTGACGGTCGGCTGCCAGGTGAATCCGCCGCGCGTGAAATCGCGGCTCCAGTCGACCACGCTGGTGAGGAACATCAGGTTGCGCTCGCCTTCGGCCTTGCGCGCATCGGTGACGGCCAGCAGACGTTCCACCTGCTGTGCGTTGTTGCCGATGGAGAACGTGGCACCCAGCGATCCGAAGTCGAACTGCCGGCGTGCACTGGCGCCGAGCTGGATGAACCGGCTCTCGGCGGTCCACAGCCCGTCGAACCCCTGCGAACGGTGATCTTCGAAGTCCACGCCGAATCCGAAGTTCCAGCCGCTGTCGCGCGGCATCTGGATGCCCTGTGAAATGCTGTACGAGGAATCTTTCGACGCCGGAAAGCCAGCCCGCGATTCACGTGTCGACGGATTGTCGTCGTAGCGGAACCAGTAGCAGCCGGTGTCATCGCCCGCGGTTTCGGCGAGCAGCGTGGTGCCGCAATTCTGCAGATTGCGCGCGAACCGCTGCGTGCCCGTGAGCGCCAGTGCCTGCTGGTCGGTGTAGAACTCCGTGCCGAGCTGCGTGAGCATCGATGAGTAATCGCCGAGATCGGTCTCGAGCACCGCCGCGGTGATGGTGTCGCCAAGCGCTTGAGGACCACCGTTGAGCTGCACGCGGTTCAGGTATTCGCCGACCTGCACGCGATTGCCCACCAGGCCGCGGGTCGCGAAGTCCACTTCGTACTCGTAGCCCAGCGAATTCGCGCGCGTCTGCATCGCGCTGTAACGGATCACGATGGACTCCTGCGGATTGAAGTCGATGCCCGAGTCGACGACGCCCGCGGCGCCTTCGAATACCGGCACGTACCACTGACCCGGACGGATGTGCTGCACGTTGAACAGGTCGAGGTTCAGCGTGCCCGCGACGTTCACCGTGCCCGTGGCGGCGATGCGATCGAACTCGCGATTGCCAAAGTCCATTTCGAACCGGGAATCGCCCGTGGCCGACTGCAGGAAGCTGCCGTTGAGACTGGAGTTGACTGCCAGTCCCTGCCCACCCGGGGAAAGTACGCCGTCATTGCGCAGGACGCTGAACGCATCACCCAGGTTCACCGAGGTGCCGGAATGGAACATCGCGTTCGCGTGATTGGCAAAGCCACCGGTCGCGCTGCCGAGATCCACGTTGCCCCTGACGGCGCCGTGGTTCTCGATGAAATCGGAACCCGAGCCACCGCGAAACGCGTAGCCCAGCGGACCCGACAACGTGAACACCTCGCCATGGTTGGTGAAGCGATTGCTGGCGCCACCATCGTAGTGCACGGCAACGCCGTCTTCGCCGCCGATGAGCTGGAATCCCGCTTGCAGCGTAGCGGTGATGTCACCGCCAACGCCGCCGGCGTCGGCACTTTGCGCGAACAGCGCCGTCGAGGAATTGCCGGTGGCGATGACATCGCCCGCCAACTCGATCGTGATCGCCCCCGCGGCACCTCCACCGCCGGCACTCGCCGCGAAACCGCCATCGACGAAGCCGCCGCCGCCGCCAACACTCTGCGCGAATACGGCATAAGCCTGATCGCCGAGCGCGGCGATGGTGCCCTGTTGGGTGAAATCGATAGCGCCGCCGTCGCCCTGGTTGGCAGAGGAGAACGTCACGGCGGGCGCCGCGGCATCGGTGAATAACGCGCCGCCGCCGCCACCGATGCTCTGCAGGAATACACCGTGGGAACGACGCCCTTCGGTGACCACGTTGCCAGTGTTGGTGACACGCAGCGCGCCTCCATTTCCACTGGCGCCCGCGGTGCCGCCCAGTTGCACTCCGGAACTCTCTGCGCCGCTGACGTTCGCCACGCCACCACCCGCACCGACGCTCTGGAAGACCATGCCGAGCGCGTTGTCGCCCACGGTGGCCACCGGCCCTTCGAGTGTCACCTCCACGTCGCCGCCCGAGAGCAGGTCACCGCCGCTACTGCCGAGGCTCACCTGCGGCTGCACGGCACGCGCGGATTTCTCTGCCGGTTTGCCCGAACGGATTCCTTCGTTTTCACCCGAGCCGTTCGAGAGCAGCGTCAAACTACCGCCGCCACCGCCCACGCTCTGGAATACGCCGCCATGCGCCGCGATGCCCGAGGTCACGACGGCGCCACTCTGGCGATGTTCGATGTCGCCGCCGCGTTCGCTCGCGCCGCCTTGCCCGCCCAGCGACAGCGACGCCGCGCCGATGGAATCCTGCGCGGACGTCAGCATCAGGTTGGCACGCCCGCCGCCACCACCGATGGACTGCACCAGCGCGCCCGGCGTGTTGTCGCCTTCGGTGATGAGGTCGCCGTCATGCGAGGAGTGGATGTCGCCACCGTCGTTGTTCACGCCGTTGATGCCGCCGAGCCGCCCCGAGATGGCCACGTCGTCTCGTGCACCCTCGATATCGTTGAGTGACAGGTTCAGGTCGTAGCTGCCGCCGCCACCGCCGATGGCCTGAACCGAATTTGCCGCGCCGTTGCGGCCCACCACACCGAACGTGCCGGTGTAGTTGAGCGTGACCAATCCGGCATTCATGTCGCTCAGGCCGCGGCCGCCTCCGTCGAACTCGATGACCGTCGGAGTCTGAATTCCGCCTGGCAGCGGAATGGTCTCGAACAGCTGTTCGGGCAATCCCGGCAGGCTGGTGACGCCATTGAAGTCGAGCTGCACGTGGCCGCCGCCGCCATTGATGCTCTCCGCGACCACCGCGTGCGAATTTTCTCCGAGCACGGTGATGTCGCCGGAGTGGTTCACGGTGACGTGACCGCCGCGGCCGCCGGAGCCGCCCTCGCCACCGAACGCGGCGGAGAGCGCACCGGCGATGACCATCGCCTCCGGATCGGCGGACAAGCCAAAGCCGATGCCGGCGTTGCCACCGCCTCCGCCGATCGACTGCGCGAAAACGCCATGCGACCGCGCACCGCGAGTGATGATTCGGCCGCTGTTGTCGACCGTGACGTCGCCGGCATCATCACCACTGCCACCGTGCCCGCCGAGCGTGATCATGGCCTCGTTGGCCGGATCCGCCGAGGCGAGCACCGCATTGGCTGCGAGCACCAGGCCGCCATTGCCGCCACCGCCGCCCACGGATTGCGCGAACACGCCATGGGCGCCGTCGCCCCACGTATCGATCAGGGCTTCGTTTTCGACCACGACGTCGCCGGCCGCGCCTCCGCTGCCGCCGCGGCCACCGACGCTGATGTTCACGAGCGTGGCCTGACTACCCGCGGAGGCGCCGACGTTGGCCGTGAGGATCGAGCTGCCATTACCGCCGCCGCCGCCGAGACTCTGCGCGAAGATCGCATGCGAGCCGCGACCGTCGGTGGTGATGATGCCGCCTTCCGCGTCGTCGCCATCCTGGGCGCGATTGGCGACCACGACGTCGCCGCCGATGCCGCCGGTACCACCTTCACCGCCGACCTTGATCGAGAGATTGCGGGCCTGGTCGTTCGATTGCAGCGCGATGACACCGAGCTCGAGCAACACACCGGCATCGCCGCCGGAACCACCCGTGCTCTGCGCGCGGATACCCATGGCGTCGTCGCCCGTGGTCGCGACGCGACCTTCGTTGACGACGTTGACGTCGCCAGCGTCACCGCCAACGTCCCCGGCGCCACCCACGGTGATCGCGATGTTGCGCGAGTTGTCGCCGCGCGAGACACCCATGGAGTAGATAGCCCCGCCCTGGCCGCCGCCGCCGCCGAGCGATTGCGCGTCGATGCCGGCCGACCGGAAGCCGGTGGTGAAGATGTTGCCGGTATTGTTCACCGTGACGGACTGCGCAATGCCGCCCTCGCCACCCGAACCGCCCACCTGCAGTCCGAAAGTATTGCCGCCACCGGATCCGCCGCCCGGGTTGGTAATGGCGCTGACCTCGAGGTCTAGCGCAATGACGGCGCCGCCCGTGCCACCGCCACCGCCGGTCGACTGCGCGAATACGCCGTGCGATTCGAAGCCCTGCGTGTCGATCTGCGCGTCATTGTCGATGCGCACGTTGCCGCCCACCGCGCCCAGACCGCCGGCGCCGCCGACGCCGATGCTCACCTGGTTGTTGGCCTCCATGATGCCGTGTCGTTCGATGGTACCGCCGGTACCGCCGCCGCCGCCCACGCTCTGCGCGTGGATGCCATAGGCATTGATGCCCGCCGTGACAATGCGGCCGCCGGCCCGCACGTCGACGTCACCCGCCGCGCCACCCGTGCCGCCGCCCAGGCCGATCTCGAGCGACGTGCTCCAGTCCTGACCCTCGCCCTGGCCTTCGCCGGAAAATTCCACCGACGTGGAGCTGCTCTCGCCGCCGGCATTGCCCACGCTCTGCGCGCGGATGCCCGCGGAGCGATCGCCCGAGGTGCTCAGCGCGCCATCCGAGATGACGGAAACATCTCCCGCGCGGCCGCCGGTGCCGCCAATGCGGCCGAGTCCTATGTCCACGCCGCCGGCGGAGAACGGACTCGTGATCATGTCCATGCCCGCGCTGCCGCCGCCGCCACCGACGGATTGCGCGAACAGCGCCGTCGAAACATTGCCCAGTGTGGTCACATCACCTCGGTGATCGACGTGCACGCGCCGGCCCTCGCCGCCGTCACCGGGGCCGCCGCCCACCGCGAGGTTGAAAGCCTTCGCATCAGGGTTCACACCAAGGCCGATGTTGAAGGTCGCGTTGCCGCCACCGCCGCCCACGGACTGCGCGAGCAGGCCGTAACTGTGATGACCCAGTGTCGCGATGTCTCCGCGATGCAGGACCTCGACTTCGTCACCATGTCCCGGCGCACCGCCGTCACCACCCACGCCGATGTTCACCACTTGTCGCGGCGGCTGGCCCTCGGGTGCCGCGGTGCTGGCGCTGAACAGGAAGTTCATCGCGGCGTTTCCGCCGCCACCGCCTACCGATTGCGCGGTGATACCGGTGGCGTTGTTGCCCCAGGTCTGAAGCATTGCCGCTCCGGTCTGTCCGCGATGCACCGTCACGCGACCCGCATGGCCGCCGCCACCACCGGAGCCGCCGATGCCAACGGCAATGGGATCACCCGCCGTGGCGATCACGCCCGACACGTTGATGCCACCCTGTCCGCCGCCACCACCGACACTCTGCGCGAGGATGCCGTTCGCACGCTGGCGCGAATCCATCTGCGCCACTGCGAACGCATCGGCATCGAGGTCCGGGTCGTAGGAATCATCGAGCGCGCCTCGCCCATCTACCCGGATGTCGCCGTCGCTGCGAAGGACCACGCTGCCGGCGTCCGCGCCGTCACCGGCCTGGCCGCCAATGCCGATGACCGCCTGGTAGCCGCGGCCGAGCGCGAGATTGCCGCTGACGTTGAGCGCGCCGCTGCCACCGCCGCCGGCCACGCTTTGCGCGAGGATGCCGATGGCTTCACGGCCCGCGACCTGGATGTCACCCGACTGCGTGGCGCTCACATCGCCGCTGATGTTGCCCGCGCCACCCGAGCCGCCGATGCCGAACACCAGCGAAGGTGTGCTGCTGTCGCGACTGCCCTGGATGCCGCCCGACACGTTGATCGCGCCGCTTCCGCCGCCGCCGCCGACCGACTGCGCCAGCAGGCCGATGGCGCGCGCGCCGATCGCATTGATATTTGAGTTCACCGTGGCATCGACGTCGTCCGAGCTGCCGCCCGCGCCACCAAAACCGCCTATACCCGCGGTGATCACGCCGTCCATCGCAATCCCGCCGGCGACGTTCATGCCGCCGCTGCCGCCACCGCCGCCGATGGATTGCACCGCCACGCCGTAACGTTCGTCGCCCACCGCCGAAACCTGTTGGGCATCGATGCGGACCGTGACCTCGCCGGCATCGCCGCCCACGCCACCGAAGCCGCCGACGCCGAGCGTAAGTGCGTGCGAGCTGCCGTTGTTGGAAGCGTCGAGCGCGATGCCGCCCGAAACATTCATGCCGCCACGTCCGCCCGCGCCTCCGATGCTCTGCGCGAGCACCCCATGGGCGCCGCCTTCGATGATCTCGTGGATCAGCGAATCCTCGAGCACGGCCGCGGCGTTCGTGAAGCCGACAGCACCCACGTCGCCTGCAACCTCGAGAGTGACGTCGCCCCCGGCGCCACCTTCGCCACCGAAACCACCGACACCGAGGCTCGCGCTCACGGCACTGCCGCTGGTGGATATCGACAACGCACCGGAGATGTTCAGGCCGCCGGCGCCGCCACCGCCGCCAATGGACTGCGCTACCACCACGTCGGCGTTCGCGCCGGAGGTGTACGTATCGCCCGTCCGCCGGAGCGTGACCGCGCGGCCGTCTCCCGCGCCGCCGCCGAATCCACCCACGCCCAGCGCGGCGGCCACGCCGCCCTGTTTGGTCGCCGAAACCGATCCCGAAATGTTCATGCCGCCGTTGCCGCCGCCGCCACCGACGGATTGCGCCAGTACCCCCAGCGCGGAATGTCCGAAGGTCTGCACCTGGCCTGCCACGTCGCCGGTTACTTCACCGGCGTGGCCGCCTTCTCCGCCCAGGCCGCCGAGGCCCAGTGCCGCCGCGCCGCCCGCGCCCTTCGCCAGCGCGAGTGCGCCCGAAATGTTCATGCCGCCGGCGCCGCCACCACCGCCGACGCTCTGCATGAGCACACCCACGCTGCGATCGCCCGTGGTGAACGTGTTGCCATTGACGGCGCCGAGCACATCGCCGGCATCACCGCCCGCGCCACCGGCGCCACCGATACCCAGCGCCACCGAGCCGGCGCCGGAATTCGACAGGCTCACGGCGCCGCTGATGTTCATGGCGCCCGCACCACCGCCGCCGCCCACGCTCTGGAAAACCGCGCCCATGGAATCAGCGCCGCGGGTGAGCACAGTGCCTTCGACGCTGGCGCGCACGGCGCGGCCATCACCACCCGCGCCGCCGGAGCCGCCCAGTCCCACGGCAACCGCGCCCGACAGCTGGCCGCCGGCGGCCGAGAGAGCGCCCGCCACGCTGATGCCACCGGCACCGCCACCGCCACCCAGCGATTGCACCAGCACGCCGGTGGAGCCGTCGCCCATCGTCTCGACGTGTCCCGCGAGATCCAGGGTAGTTAGTCCGCCGTCGCCGCCGCCACCGCCGGAGCCGCCAAGGCCGATCGACACCGCACCCGCGCCGCTGCCGGCGCCACTCACCGCACCCGCGACACTCATGCCGCCCGTGCCGCCACCACCGCCGAGGCTTTGCACCACGACCGCCGTGGCACTCTCGCCGATGGTTGCCGCAATGCCGGTGACCGTGGCCGTCACGGCGTTGCCATTGCCGCCACCGCCGCCGGCTCCGCCGAGACCCACCGACACGCCGAGCGCACTCTGGCCCGAGCCCGCGATCGAGCCCGCCACGGCAAAGCCGCCGTTGCCGCCGCCGCCGCCGACGCTTTGCGCGACGATGCTGCTGGCATCGTCGCCTGCGGTGACCGTTTCGCCGGTCACGGTCGCGACGACTTCACCGCCGTGGCCGGCTCCCGCTCCCGATCCGCCCAGCCCCACCGACACGGCGCCCGCGGTGCTGCCGGATCCCGCGATGGATCCGCCGACGGTGAAACCGCCGTTGCCTCCGCCGCCGCCGACACTCTGCACCACCACGCCATCGGAGCCATCACCCAGCGTGGTCAGATTCCCGACGAGCGTGCCGCGCACCAGCGCAGCGTCGCCTCCTGAGCCACCCGCGCCCCCCAGCCCCACGGACACGGCACCCGCCGTTCCACCGGCACCCGAGATCGCGCCCGTGACATCGAAGCCGCCGTTGCCACCGCCGCCACCGATACTCTGCGCGACGAAACCGGTGGCGTTGCCACCCATCGTGACCACGTTGCCGGTCACGGTCGCATCGACGGCGCCGCCCGCGCGCGCACCCGTTCCGCCGGAGCCGCCGATTCCCACCGCAATCGCACCGGAGCTGGAGCCGGCGCCGGAAATCGCGCCGGACACATTGAATCCCCCGTTGCCGCCGCCGCCACCCACGCTCTGCGCCACGATGCCGCCGGAGCGCTCGCCCTCGGTGAAGGTATCGCCAGTCACGAGCAGAGTAGTTTGATCGGAGATGCCGCCGGCGCCACCCGAGCCGCCGAGTCCGACCGAGACGGCGCCCGAGGCACTGCCCGCGCCGGAGACGGAGGCCGACACGTTGAAGCCGCCATTGCCGCCGCCGCCACCCAGGCTCTGCGCCACGATGGCCGTGGCATCGTCGCCGCGCGTGGAGGTACTGCCCGACACCGTGGCGCTGACCACGCCGCCTGCGCCGCCGCCACCACCCGAACCGCCCAGCCCCACGGACACGCCGCCCGCTCCGGCTCCGGCCGCCGCTATCGAACCTGTGACGTTGAATCCGCCATTGCCGCCGCCGCCGCCGACGCTCTGCACCACCAGGCCGCTGGAGCCGTCGCCGTGGGTAGTTAGATCGCCGGTGATCACGGCGGTGGCGAGCCGGCCGCTGCCCGCATTGCCGCCCGAGCCACCGATGCCGACGCTCACCGCGCCGGCGCCGCTTCCGGCGGCGGCGATCGCGCCGGACACGTTGAAACCGCCGTTACCGCCGCCGCCACCCACGCTCTGTACCAGCACGGCGTCGGAATCCCGGCCTTGCGTCATCGCGCCGCCGGTGAGGCGACCTTCGGCTGTACCGCCGCTGCCGCCACCGCCACCGGCACCGCCGATGCCGACGGCCACGCCACCGGCGCCGCCGCCTGCGCCGGCGATCGCGCCGGACACGTTGAATCCGCCGTTGCCACCGCGCCCGCCCACGGACTGCGCGATGAGGCCGAGCGAACGATCGCCCGCCGTCATCAAACTACCCTGGACATGCGAGACGACCACGCCGCCCTCGCCGCCACCGCCGCCCGTACCGGCGACGCCCACGGCCACTGCACCTGCGCCGCCGCCGGCACCGGCCACCGCACCGGAAATCGTGTAGCCGCCATTGCCACCGCCGCCGCCGACGGCCTGCGAGAGCACCGCCGCGGAGTCAGCGCCTTCAGTGACGATGCTGCCTGCGTAGTCGAGCTCCACACCGCCGGCATTTCCGCCCACGCCGCCGCCGCCACCCACTGCCGCGGCCACGGAACCGGCGCCGCCGCCGGCCACCGCCGCGGACAGTGTGATCGCGAATCCGCCCGTGCCTCCGCCACCGCCGACACTCTGCGCGACGATGCCTTCGGACATCGCGCCGCGAGTGAAGATGATTCCGCCGGCATCGATGTCGACGGCGCCACCGGTGCCGCCCGCCGCGCCATTACCACCGACCGCGGCGGCGAGCGATCCCGCGCCCACGTCTCCCGCGGCGCCCGCGAAACTCACGGCGAAGCCGCCGTTGCCACCACCACCGCCCACACTCTGGGCCAGCATGCCGTCGGCATCCTGACCCGAGGTGAAGACGTTCTGCCGCGCGTCGACGTCGACGGAGCCGCCGTTGCCTGCCGCGCCGCCGTTGCCACCCACGGCCATCGAGGCGCCGATGCCGTATCCGGCCGTCGCCTGCACGGCGAAACCGCCGTTGCCGCCGCCGCCGCCCACCGATTGCGCGAACACGCCCTTGGCGCGATCACCCTCGGTACGGATCACGGGCGTGGTAGTTAGTGGATTGCCGACGGCATCGAGTCCGCCGCTGATGCGCACCAGGTCGCCATTGCTGGCGGCTCCGCCCTGACCGCCCACGGCAGCGCCGCCGAAGGCGGACAGCGACACGGCATTGCCGCCGTTGCCGCCGCCGCCACCGATGGACTGCGCGTAGATGCCGTGCGAGTCGTTGCCGAGCGTCGCGAGATCCCGGTCGTTGTCGATGTGCACCTGGCCGCCGGCGCCACCGGCACCACCCGAACCGCCGATCACCATGAAGGCGCCGGTGCTCGAACCTCCCGTGCCGCCGCCGCCACCCACGCTGCGCGCGTCGATGGCGCTCGCGAACCGCCCCGCGGTGTCGATCGCGCCGCCGTTGTTCACATCGACACGCCCGCCGTTGTCCGGGTTGGCACTGCCGCCGCCGGCGCCCGCGCTGCCGCCGATCGCCACGAGGCCACCGCCGTCGCCGCCGTTGCCACCGCCACCGCCGATGCTCTCGGCCACCACGCCGCGCGCGCGATCTCCCTGGGTCTGCACGAGACCTGAGTTCGTCACGCGAACCGCTCCACCATTGCCACCGCCCGAGCCGGAGCCGCCGATGCCCACCGCACCGTCGGAGCTCGAGCCGTTGCCGCCACCACCGCCGATGCTCTGCGCAAGGAGCGCGTCGCCGCCGCGCCGCTGCGTGCGTACGCTGCCGCGGTTGTCGACTTCGACCGCTCCGCCGTTGCCGCCGCCGGCACCCGCGCCGCCGATTTCCACGAGCCCGCCGGAGTTGCTGGCCGAACCGCCACCACCACCGATGGATTGCGCAACGATGCCACGCGAATCGATGCCCTGCGTCAGGATGCTCCCGTCATTGATGACATGAACATGCGTGCCGTCGCCGCCGCTCGCGCCTTGTCCGCCGATCGAGGCGAGTCCGCCGGAACCCGCGCCCGCGCCGCCGCCACCGCCGATGCTCTGCGCGAGAATGCCGGTGGAGTCGCGGCCGAACGTGATGATCCGGCCATCGTCCTCGTTGGTGACCAGCACTTCGCCGCCATTGCTCGGCGGACCGGCCTGCACGCTGTCGCCGCCGATGCCCGCAAGGCCATCACCGTTGCCACCCGCGCCGCCACCGCCACCGATACTGTGCGCGAGGATGCCCTGCGAATAGTCGCCGTGCGTGGCGATGAGCCCGTCGTTCGACACCACGACCTGCCGGCCGATGCCACCGCCGGTGCCCGTGCCACCGATGCCGACCACGCCGGCGCCACTGCCGCCATTGCCGCCGCCACCCCCAATGGACTCGGCCAGAATGCCGTGCGAATTCAGGCCGAAGGTTTCGATCTGGCCGTACACCAGTTCGCTCACGCGGTCGTTGTTCACGAGGACGTTGTTGCCGTTGCCGCCGCTCGAACCGGAACCTCCGATGGCGCCAACGCCGGCGGAATCCCCGCCGTTGCCACCACCGCCGCCCAGCGACTGCGCCACCACGCCATGTGAATACGCGCTGCGCGTGATGACGACCCCGTCATTGGTTAGAGAGACCGCGCCGCCATCGCCACCACTCTGGCCGTTGCCCGAGAGCCCGGCGATTCCACCCGAAGTGCCGGCGTCGCCGCCGCGGCCACCGACGCTGTGCACGTAGAGTCCATGTGCGTTGAGCCCATGCGTCTCCACGCGCCCGTGATTCACGAGCGTGGCATTGCCGCCGTGTCCGCCTTCGCTGCCATCGCCACCGTCGCCGACCAGGCCGAAGCTGTCGCCGCTGCTGCCGCCGCCGCCACCCAGGCTCTGCACGTACACGCCGATCGAACCTTCACCCCAGGTGGTGACGTCGGCATTGTTGACCAGCGTGGCCTGGCCGCCCTGCGCCGCTGCGCCGCCGGTACCTGCTTCGCTGATCCCGTAGCCACTGCCGCCGCCACCACCGATGCCGGCCCGGCTCTGCGCGAAGACGCCATAGGAGTCCGTGCCGGTGGTGACGACATTGCGGTTGTTGGTGACATCGACCGTGCCGCCGGGACCCGCGGTGCCGCCGCGCGCCGCCGGCAGGATGCCGTAGGCATTACCGCCGGCGCCGCCGTCGCCACCGCGCGCGGAAATCCAGACACCGTGCTGGTTGTCGCTTTCGATCGAAGCGTCGGGACCGTTGACGGCGTACGCGCGCGTTTGTCCCGGGTGTCCGGGACCGCCCATCTCGGCGCCCTCGCCAATGGTCCAGCAATCGAAGATGCAGATTTCCACGCCCCAGCCGTGATCGCCGTTGTAGCCATTGGCGCCATAGGTGCGATCCAGCCATTGATTTTCGTTGGTGCCATTGCCCGCGGGCGGCGCGGGGACGGGACGCTCGCCGTCGCCATCACCGCCATCGATGATCTGGTTACCGACGAACGCCAGGGTTTCGAAGCTCGCCTCGGGCGGCGGATCATCCACATCCAGTTCGTAGAACACTTCGGTGATGCGGCCGTTCACCTCGGTCACATCCGTGACGCGGTAGGTGCCACCGGGCCGCTCCGGAATGGCCGGTGCGCCGTTCTGCGCGGGACGGCCCGCGCGGTATTCCAGGGTGAATTCGTGGCCGACGGTAATCGGGCCCGTCCAGATGATGTTGCCCTCGAGCGTGCGAACTGAATAAGCGGGATCGCTGAGGATCGCGGTGACCGTTTCCATGTCGCCCGTGAGCGGGTTTTCGACTTCCTGACCCTCTGTGGGCTGGGGAGGAATCTGCGCGGCGGCCGGCGTCGAGCGCAGCGCCGCGGAGATGGCCAGCGCCAGCGTCGACAGGGCAAAGGTGTGTCTGGATTTCCTGGTGGTCACCGATGGGCTCCCGAATGAAAAAAGCCGCGGACGTCAAAGACGCGCGGCATTGAAGGGACGAAAGGGGAATGTGGCCTGGAGGAGCGGTACTCCTCTTTTATTGGCTCGCGGAAATCAAATCCTGCTCGGATATCGCTTGGATTTGGCGGAGAGGGTGGGATTCGAACCCACGGTCCCCGTGAGGGGACGCCGGTTTTCAAGACCGGTGCATTCAACCGCTCTGCCACCTCTCCGGCGCGTGCGGGGACTAGACGCGCGCGCAAGCTACTGTAAAGCCTGCGTCCGGTCCAGCCGGAAGGCTTGGGTGTTCGCGCCGGGCGCGTAGATGATGTATTGCAGTCGAGACCTGGTCCGTTGGTCACTCAACCTCCTCCCGGGAGCCATTCCACGCGGGAGGCGCGCTTGCGGCAATTGACCGGAAGGCCTAGGCCCAATGGCCTATGCGACGGCTCTGGATCACCGACGACGTCATTCACTAACATCACCCTGCCATGAAACTGCTCATCGTCGACGACCACCCCCTGTTTCGCGACGGCCTGGCCGCCCTGCTGCGCCAGGTGCCGGGCGAGGTAACCGTGATCGGCGCGTCCACGACCGAGGAAGCCCTGGCGGTCGCGGATGAGCAGATCGTCGACGCGGTGTTCATGGATCTCATGATGCCGGGCCTTTCGGGTGAAGCCGCCATTCGCGAATTCGTGCGCCGGCACCCGGACCTGCCGGTGATCGTGCTGTCGAGCTCCGAAAGTCCCCAGGACGTGCGACGAGTACTGAACGCGGGCGCGTCCGGTTACATCCCGAAATCGGCCACGGCGCAAACGATCGTGTCGGCTTTGAATCTCGTGATGTCAGGCAACGTGTATGTGCCACCTCTGTTGATCTCGTCCGGCAGCCATAGCAGCGAACCGGGCGCCAGCCCCGCGCAGCGCTCGCTCGCGCAACTGACCGAAAGACAGATCGACGTGCTGCGTCACCTGCGCGACGGGTTGTCGAACAAGGAGATCAGCGCGCAGCTTGGCATCGCCGAGAAAACCGTGAAGGTGCACGTCGCCGCGATCTTCAAGACGCTCAACGTGGTCAATCGCACGCAAGCGGCGAAAGTGTTGCATGAGATGCCGGCCGCGCCGGTGGATTCGCCAGCACCTGCGCAATAGCGGCATGCAGCCGGTTGTCCGCCACCGGCTTGTGAAGCAGCAGCAACCCGCTCGCCTCGGCTTCCCTCAATCGATCGGGCGCGGTATCTCCGGTGACGAGAATTCCGGGAAGCTCCTCGTCGTTGTATTCGGACCGCAGCCGCTCGATGACCTGGATACCGTTCTCGTTCGCCCGCAGCCGGTAGTCGGAGATGATCAACGACGGACGTTCGCGCGAATTCTCGAGTTGCCGCATGGCCTCGTCGCCCGAATCGGCCGCGATCACCTGGAATCCCCAGTTCTCGAGCAGGTTGCGCATGGCGAGCTGGATGCGGATCTCGTCGTCCACGACCACGACCAGCGCGGAAGCGAGCCGCGCGGCGGGCGACGCGTCGTCCTGATTGATGCGTGGCGTCGCAAGTGGCAACACCGAGCGCGGCAGCTGCACCGCAAACATCGACCCCCGGCCAGCGACGGAACGCACCGACAGCGGCAGATTCAGCAACGTCGTCAGTCGTTTCACGATCGCCAGTCCCAGGCCCACGCCGCGCGCGCGGTCGCGCTCGGCGTTTCCGACCTGGTAGAACTCCTGGAAGATGCGCGCCTGCTCGTCCGGCGGAATGCCGCGGCCGGTGTCCCACACCTGCACGACGATGCGCTGCCCGCGTCGCCGGCAGGCCACGAGAACGCCGCCGCGGTCCGTATAGGCAATTGCATTGGCGACGATGTTGCGAACCACGCGCTCGACGAGTATCGGATCGCTGAGCACGGCGGCGCGACTGCATCGCAGCTTCAGCTCGATCTGCTTGGCTGAGGCCTGGGGCTCGTATTCACGGCAGATTCGTTCCAGCAGCGGGCGCAGCGCAAAGGGCTCGACATTGATGTCCACGACCCCGGCATCGAGGCGCGAGATGTCCAACAGGCCGTTGAACAATCCACCCATCGCCTGGACTGAAGTCTCGATGTGATCGAGCATGCCGATCGCTTCGCGGTCCGTGACCCGCGGCCGCAATGCCGCAACGAACAGCGAGAGCGCGTGCACCGGTTGGCGCAGGTCATGGCTTGCCGCCGCGAGGAAGCGTGACTTCGCGCTGCTCGCCTCCTCCGCGTTCGACTTCTCCTGGCGCAGCCGCGCGATCAGCTCCTCGTTCTCGAATCGCAGCCGCACCGACTCCTCGAACTGCTCGCCGTAACGCCGCGCCTGGTTGGTGATGGCGCCCAGCCACCCGAGGATGATCAGGGCCATCACCCAGTGCAGCCAGTCGCCCTGGGCGATCATCCACCCCGCGGGCAGCAGCAGCGCGGGCAGGATCGACAGGTAAATCGCGGGCCGGAGCACACCGAATGCCGTGATCGCACCACTCGCGACGGCGCAGATGTACAGCATCACCAGAAGCTGCATGTCGAAGTGATCCGGAGGGAGAAGCAGCAGCGAAAACCCGCCAAGCCCGAAACTCGCGATGATCACACCGGTGGTGAACCGCCGCGCCCAGGGGCGCCACTCGTGGTCCGCCGGCCGACTCCGCTGATAGCGCCTGATGAGAAGCAGCCGGGCACCGATCTGCACCAGCATGAAAATCCCAAAGGCAACGATGACCGGCAGACTCACCGCGTCCACTCCCGCGAGGATGCCCGCCACCAGCAATGCGGCGACACCGGTCGCGCTCATGCCCGGCGCGGTGTTGTAGTACGCCGAGCGAACTTGCGCCGCGCGGATGCGGTTTTCGAGGTCGATGCCAGACATCGGCCGAGGCTAGCCCAATGGAGACGACGAGCGCCACTGGCGCGCATCATGTTAGGTTCGCGCTCATGGATTTCTGGCACGGATTCGCGGTGATCACGGTGGTCCACCTGTTGGCGGCGGCATCGCCGGGGCCAGACTTCGCGTATGTCACGCGCCAGTCGCTGGTTCGCGGCCGCCGCGCGGGCTTGCTCGCCAGTGCCGGCATCGCGCTGGGCCTGGGCATCCATATCATCTACTCGGCTGCGGGTCTCGCCACCCTCATCGCGCACTCGGTGCACTGGATGACGGCGATCAAGCTCGTCGGCGGTGCCTATCTGCTCTATCTCGGCTTCATGGGATTGCGCAGCCGGCGCGCCATCGGTGACCCGGCGGCGGCCGGTGCCGGCGCAGGCAACGCGCCCTTCTCCGCATCGCGCCAGGTGCTGGGCGGTTTCCTGTGCAACGCCCTCAATCCCAAGT
>Ga0307413_10000233_pt1 | contig 16508 bp, 18 predicted proteins | sample DK1Ometagenome_3_FD_203714 | JGI IMG/M metagenome (GOLD analysis project Ga0307413, IMG submission 203714) | Maize rhizosphere microbial communities from greenhouse at UC Davis, California, United States - DK15-O-2 | ecosystem: Host-associated > Plants > Roots > Rhizosphere > Soil | place: USA... | reverse complement strand
CCGCGACCGGTCAGCGCCAGCGAGCCGAACACTTCCGCGCGCAACCGCGTGGTGCGTTCCAGGTCGCCGTTGTCGATCAGCCAGCGCTCGATGAACCGCGCCGCCGCGCGCATCGGCCCGACGGTATGCGAGGAACTCGGCCCGATGCCGATCTTGAACAGGTCGAAGGTGCTGACGGCCACGTAATGCTCCTGCCGGGGTTGAGCGGCATCCAGTCCGGTGTCGCGCGGGAAGCGCGGCGCACCGCTATTCTACGGTGCCGCACCATTGACTTCATGCCGATCGCCGTAGCCGACATGCCCGAACCGACATATCCCGATATCCCGGCGGTCGAGCGGGTGCAGCCGCGCCTGACCCTCTATCAACGCGACGATTGCCACCTGTGCGACCTCGCGCTGGAGGTGCTCGCGCTCGCCCGCGTGCCGGAATTCGACAGCGTGTTCATCGACGACGACGAGGTGCTGGAGCAGCGCTACGGGGTGCGGGTGCCGGTGTTGCGCGACGAGGCCAGCGGCGAGGAGCTGGACTGGCCGTTCGACGTGGAGCGCGTGCGGGCGTTTGTTGGGCGCTGAGGTGCAGGCAGGTGCAGGGCCCAGTCCCGGGACTCCGGGTCGGTGCGTGCGCCTGAACGTCGTGCGTCGCGCACGTCGCCCCATGTAGGAGCGACGTGAGTCGCGATTTCCCTGCTGGCCGGGATCGCCGTGCATTCGCGACTTACGTCGCTCCTACATCAAAGCGGGCAGCGGCTTCGGCTTCACTCCACCGGCTGCAGGTTGACCTTCGTGCTCACCGCCACCGCATCCGGGATCAATGACACATCCGCCCAGTCGCCGCCGCCGACGTTGAAGGCGAGCCGCTGCACGGTCGCCTTGCCGGCCAGCACGGGGCTGGCGCCGTCGGTCCAGATGAACGTCAGCGTCACCGGATGACTGACCCCGCGCAGGGTCAGGGTGCCGTCGGCGGCGTAGTTGCCGTCGCCGAGCGGGCGGAAACCGGTCGCGCTGTAGCGCGCTTGCGGGAATTTGTCGACGTTGAAGAAATCCGCGCCGAGCAGGGTCTGGTCGCGATCGGGGTTGGCGGTGCCGGCGCTGGCCAGCGGGATCACCACGTCGAGCCTGGCCGCCTCCGGATGTTGCGGGTCGAAGCTTGCGGTGGTGGTGAACCGGCTGAAGTGGCCGCTGAACACTTCGCCGTCGTATTCGGTCGCGAACGCCAGGGTCGAGCCGGGTGCCTGCACGTAGTCGGTGGCGAATGCGGGCGAGGCGGCGAGCAGCAGGCCGCCTGCGAGCAGCGTGGCGGCGCGGCGGAACGCGGGGAATATCGCGGAATGACGCATCGGGGAACCTCGGTCGGCTAGTTGCGGCGACGTCGCGGCAGCATCCGCTGCAGGGTCGCGTCGCGCTGGAAGATGTGATGGTAGAACGCGGCGGCCACATGGCCGATGACCAGGACGACCAGCACCCAGAACAGCCATTCATGGGCGGTATGGCCCAGCTCGCGCAGGCCTTCGTCCGGCGCGCTGAGCTTGGGCATCTCGACCAGGCCGTACCAGCGCAGCGGCCGCAATCCGCTGGCGGAGTCGTACAGCCAGCCCGACAGCGGCATCGCCAGGATCAACGCGTACAGCAGCCAGTGGGTGACCGAGGCGATCCGCGCCTGCCAGGTCGGCGTGCCCGCCAGCGGTTTCGGCGCGCCCGCGTACAGGCGCCAGCCGATCCGCAGCAGCACCAGCGCCAGCAGGGTCAGCCCGGTCGACTTGTGCAGGTCGAACACCCAGAAGTACTTCGGCGTGACCGGCAGGCTGTCGAGCAGCAGGCCGATGGTCGACAGCATCAGCAGCAGCAACACGATGACCCAGTGCAGCAACTGGCTGACGGGGCCCCAGCGGTCGGCGGTGTTCTTCAGGTTCATGGGGTCGGCACGGGTTCGGGTTGGGGTTGGGGAGCGGATGTCGCTTCGTCGGTAGCGGCCTGCAGCAGGCGCTCGGCGAATGTGCGGCTGGCACGGGTCGCCTCGGCTTCGATTCGCAGTTCGACTTCATCGCCGATCATCGATGCCCACGCGTCGACACCGTAGTCGCTGCGGCTGAGGGTGGCGGTGGCCGAGAATCCAGCGGTCTGGCGAAACGGTGGCATCGGGTGGCGCTCGACCGCGTTGACGGTGACATCCAGGCACAGCGGGCGGGTGGTGCCGTGCAGGGTCAGGTCGCCGCAGACCTCCGCGTTTTCCGTGTCGCGCGGGGTGACCGTGGTCGAGACGAAGCGCGCGGTCGGGAATTCGTCGGCGTCGAGCAGGTTGCCGGCCAGCGCGGCGCGGTTCCAGTCGGGGTCGCCGAGGTCGAGCCGGGTCAGCGGCACCTCGACCACCAGCCGCGCGCCCGCCCAGTCGCCGGGATCGAACAGCAATCCGCCGTCGCTGCCCGACACCGTGCCTATCGCCCTGGAAAACCCCGCGTGCGATACCGCGAACATCACCCGCGTATGCACCGGGTCCAGCTTCCACGCGACAGGCTCGCTGGCGCCGGCCGGCCGTGGCGCCGAGAGCAGCAGCACCAGCGCCGCGACCGCGAACAGCGGGCCATGGCGGACAACGGAAGAATGCGCGGGTTCTGACGGCATGCCCGGATTCTAGGCGCAGACGGCCGACGCTGCCCGCGACCACCCGGCACGCAGCGTTGCGCGGACGGGATCGCGCCGCCGCACTTGCCCCCCACGGCGTGATCGCCGAGGCTTGGCGCGGGGAAGCACCGCGAAGACCAGGGAGGGACGATGCGCAAGTTGACCAGGACGGCGGCGGCCGCGGCGTGGCTGCTGATGGCAGGCATCGGCCCCGCGCTGCCGATGGCGGAGGCATCCGTTGCGGTACCCGCGTCCCCGACGCCGGCATCGCCCGCGATCCCGGAAGTCCCGACCCTGCGCCACATCGGCGTCGCCGACGGCTTGCCGTCCAGCGACGTCAAGGGCCTGGCGTTCGATCCCGACGGCTACCTGTGGATCGCGACGATCGATGGCCTGGCCCGCTACGACGGGGTCGGCATGCAGGTCTGGCGCCACATCCCCGGCGACGACAGCTCGCTGCCGGGCAACTACATGACCGTGTTGCACGTCGATCCGCGCGGCCGGGTCTGGGTTGCGCCGGAAAGCCGCGGCCTCAGCGTGCTCGACTCCGCGCGCGAAGGCTTCCGCCATTACCGCAAGGCCGACCATCCGGAGATGGGCAGCGACGACGTCTGGGCCATCACCAGCCACCGCGGCGCGTTGTGGTTCGGCACCTACGGCGGCGGCCTGCACCGGCTCGATCCGGACGGCACGATCACCCGCTTCATGCCGCGCGACGGCGACCCGCGCAGCTTGCCCGCGGCCACCGTGCTGTCGTTGAGCGTGGATGCCAGCGACCGCCTGTGGGTCGGCACCACCGCCGGCCTGGCGCGCTGGGATGGCGACGGTTTCGAACGGGTGGCGCTGCCCGGCGACACGCCGGCGCCGATGGTGTTCTCGGTGTCGCCGGTACCGGGCGGAATCTGGGTCGGCGCCAACAGTGGCGTGTTCCGGCGCAGCGCCGGGGGCGACTGGCTGACGCCGGCATGGTCGCCAATGTTCGAGACGCCCAATACGGTGTTCGGGGTGCTGGCCGAACCGGATGGCGAGTTGTGGCTGGCCAGCAGCCGGCAACTGTGGCGGGTGTCGCCCGGGGCGGTGCCGCTGCCGGTTCCGATCGGCGCCAAGGGGCCGGTCATCCCGATGTTCCAGATGCTGCGGCAGTCCAATGGCGCGATGTGGTTCCCGGTGCCCGGCGTCGGCCTGGGCTACCTGCAGCCGGACTGGCGCCGGATCGCGCAGTTCGACCATCAGCGCGACGGCCTGTCGTCGGAGTTCTATCGCAGCGTCTCGATCGCCCGTGGCGGTGGCGTCTGGCTTTTCGGCGCCCGCGGCGAACTGGAACGGCTCGGCGCCGACGGCAGCGTCGACGCGATCGATGAAGCACTGGGCGATCGCATCACCGGCGCTTCGGGCCTGTCGCTGCTGGAGGCCGGCGACGGCGGCCTGTGGCTGGGGCAGCGGCGCGCGCTGTCGCGGATCGATCCGGCAACCGGCACCATGCAACGCTGGAATGTCGACAGCGGCGGCGACCGCACGCTCGACGGTGCCGCGGTGTTGCTGGCGCAGGGGCCCGACGGCGATGTCTGGGTGTCCTATACCGGCGTCGGCCTGCAACGGCGCGACGGGACCAGCGGCCGGGTGCTGGCGACGATGCTGCCGGGGCCCGCGCAGGGCCTCGGGATCGGCGACATCGAGGCGATGGCGTTCGACCGCGACGGCCGGCTGTGGATCGCCGACGGTCGCGGCATGCGGCGCTGGGATGCGGCGGCGGCACGTTTCGTCGCCGCCCCCGGGATCGAAATCGAAGACCGCGTGTTCGCATTCGCATTCGGTCCCGACGGCGGCATCTGGCTGCAGCACCTGGCCGGACTGGAACACTACCGCCGTGCGGGCGGTCGCTGGCAGCGCGATGCCCGGGTCGGCAACGCGGAAGGCATGCCGTCGCTGGAAGGCGCCGGGCTGGAGATCGACCCGCGCGGCCGGGTCTGGCTGTCGAGTCGCCGTGGCCTGTTCCGCTGGGATCCCGGCAACCGGCACCTGCGCCGGTTCGGGCTGGCCGACGGCCTCGGCAGCCAGGAGTTCGTCGATCGCGCGCTGGTCATGAGCGACGCCGGCGTACTCACCGCCACCCTCGCCGACGGCGGCGTGGTGATGCTCGACACCCTCGCGCCGGATCCGCCGCCCGTGCAGCCGGCATTGCATTTCGATCGCATGGAGGTTCGCCGTGGCGGACGCTGGGTCGCCGTCGATACCGGCACCGGCGCCGACGCGACCCCGCAACTGGCCCCCGACGACCGCGAGTTGCGGGTCCGGTTGCGCCTGCTGTCCTACGACGACCCGCAGGCGAACCGCTATTTCACCCGGCTCGATGGCTACGACAGCGACTGGATAGAGCAGGGCAGCAGCGGCGAGCGCGTCTTTGCCGGCCTGCCGCCCGGTGACTACACCCTGCATGCGCGCGCGGTCGACGCGGCCGGCAACGCATCGGTCGAGCGGGTTCTCGGCTTTGCCGTGTTGCCGCCGTGGTGGCGGACGCCGTGGGCGCTGGCCGGGTTTGCCGCGTTGTTCGCCCTGCTGCTGTGGTGGCTGTTCGACGAGTACCGCGAACGGCTCGCGCGCCGCGAAGCCCTGCAGCGCGTGCGACACGAGAACGAGGTCGCGCGCGAGGCCTCGCTGGCCAAGACCCGTTTCCTCGCGACCCTCGGCCACGAGGTGCGGACCCCGATGACCGGCGTGCTCGGCATGACCGAACTGCTGCTAGGTACGCCGCTGGATCCGCGCCAGCGTGGCTACACCGAGTCCATCCGCGGCGCCGGCGAGCACCTGCTGCGCCTGGTCAACGACGCGCTCGACCTCGCGCGGATCGAGTCGGGCAAGCTGGAACTGGCCGAGCAACCGTTCGACCTGCGCGCGCTGGTCGGTGACGTGGTGGCGCTGATGGCACCGCTGGCGGAAGCGCGTGGCCTGGCCTTCGCGGTGGAGTTCGATCCCGGAGTGGGGGATGGATGGCGCGGCGATCCGGTGCGCCTGCGACAGGTCCTGCTCAACCTGCTTGGCAACGCGATCAAGTTCACCGAGCGCGGCTCGGTGACGCTTGGCGTGCGCCGCGATGCCGAAGCCGGCATCCACCTGCGCGTCGCCGATACCGGTCCCGGCCTCAACGCCGAGCAGCAGGGCCGTCTGTTCCGGCGTTTCGAGCAGGCCGAAGGCGCACGCACCGCCGCGCGCTACGGCGGCAGCGGCCTCGGACTGGCGATCTGCCAGGAACTGGCGGCGGCGATGGGCGGCAGCATCACGGTCGAAAGCTCGCCTGGCGTCGGCACCACCTTCGATGTCCACCTGCCGCTGCCGGAAGCGGTCGTGCCGGGGACGGCGACAGCCGCGGCCGAAGCCGCGCCTGCGCGCCCGTTGTCGCTGCTGCTGGTGGAGGACGACCCGATCGTCGCCGAGGTCATCACCGGCCTGCTGCAGGCGCAGGGGCACCGGGTCAGCCACGTGGGGCACGGCCTCGCGGCGCTGGTGGAAGTCGCGACCCAGCGGTTCGACGTCGCGCTGCTGGACCTGGACCTGCCGGGCATGGACGGCATCGCGCTGGCCCGCCACCTGCGCGCGCAGGGCATCAGGTCGCGGCTGGTTGCGATTACCGCGCGTGCGGACGCCGACGTGGAACCGCAGGCGATGGCCGCCGGTTTCGATGGCTTCCTGCGCAAGCCGGTGACCGGCGCGATGCTGCGGCAGCAACTGGAAGGCGTGCCGCAGGCGGTGGAGTAGGCCTGCGCCCGGCCGGGTTGCGGCGGGGTCAGCGGGCGCTGAGCGTATGCACGGCGTCGACCAGCACGGCGACGTGTTCGGGGTCCATGTCCGGCGACATGCCGTGGCCGAGGTTGAACACGTGGCCCTCGCGCGATCCGCCGTTGCCGTCGCGGTAGCTGTCGAGCGCGCGGCCGACCTGCGCACGGATCGCCTCGGGGCTGGCGTACAGCGTCACCGGGTCGAGGTTGCCCTGCAGCGCGACCTTGCCGCCGCTGCGACGCGCGGCATCGCCGAGGTCGATGGTCCAGTCCACGCCGACCGCGTCGGTGCCGCTGTCGGCCAGCTCGGCCACGTAGGCGCCGTTGCCCTTGCCGAACAGGATCAGCGGCGCGCGCGCGTCGCCGTCGCCGCGTTCGAGCTCGCGGGCGATGCGGGTCAGGTAGCGCAGCGAGAACTCGCGGTACATCGACGGCGACAGCACCCCGCCCCAGGTGTCGAACACCTGCAGCACCTGCGCACCGGCCGCACGCTGGGCCGACAAATAGGCGATCACCGCGTCGGTGGTGACCTCCAGCAGCTTGTGCATCGCCGCCGGGTCGTTGAGCGCGAGCGCCTTGACCCGGGCGAAGTCCTTGCTGCCGCCGCCCTCGACCATGTAGCAGGCCAGCGTCCACGGGCTGCCGGAGAAGCCGATCAGCGGCACGCTGTTGTCGAGCTCGCGGCGGATCGTCGATACCGCGTCCATCACGTAGCGCAGCTCGCTGCCCATGTCGGGCACGCCGAGGCGGGCGATGTCGGCGGCGTTGCGCACCGGGCGCTCGAACTTCGGGCCTTCGCCCTCGACGAAGTACAGGCCCAGGCCCATCGCGTCGGGGATGGTGAGGATGTCGGAGAACAGGATCGCCGCGTCCAGCGGGAAGCGGCGCAGCGGCTGCAGGGTGACCTCGCAGGCCAGTTCCGGGTTCTTCGCCATCGCCAGGAAGCTGCCGGCGGCCTTGCGGGTGGCGCGGTATTCCGGCAGGTAGCGGCCGGCCTGCCGCATCAGCCAGACCGGGGTGCAGTCGACGGGTTCGCGGCGCAGTGCGCGCAGGAAGCGGTCGTTACGGGGCTGGCTGGTCAAGTCGGGTTCCTCGGTCGGGCCATGGTCGCGTGGCTTCGGGCGGCGGCGTCGCCGCGGGCGTGCGCATGGTAAAGGTTCGGTCGGTGTGGCGGGCCGGCTGGCGCGGGACGGACCGTTCCGGGACGTGGCGCGGGGGTCAGCGCGGGGCGTCGGTGCCCTGGCTGAACATCAGCTGGAAGCCGCGTTTCAGCTGGGCGTCGCGCGCGGCCTCCAGCGCCGCCAGCGCGCTGTCGTGGTCGGGGAACTGCTCGCGCCGCAACTGGCTGCGGCCACCGATCTGGCCGGATTCGCGGACCAGGGTCCAGCCGCCGAGCAGGTCGCCCTGCAGCATCAGCTGCACGAAGCGCGGAGCCTCGGGGCCGTCGGGACGTTGTTGCAGGAGCAATCGCATGGCGCGGATTGTACGGCCTGGCCGCGGTTTCGGCTGTGTCCGGCCAAAGGCTGCCCAGCCACCCCGGAACAACCCGGTGTAGGAGCGACGTAAGTCGCGATCTCACTGATGCTGCGGAAACGCGACCTGTGCGCACCGGCATCAAGGCACGGGCGTTGTCCCGACGCGTGGCGCGAATCGACACGCGGATTCGCCGTGCGGTCGCGACTTACGTCGCTCCTACATCCGGTTCGTGGCGGGCTGGAGCACTTCGAGGATGGCGTCGTCATCCACCCCGGTCACCAGCTTCGCGCGGCCGGCGCCGTCCCACAGCACCAGGCGGATGCCGCCGGCGTGGGCCTTCTTGTCCAGCCGCATGCGGGCCAGCAACTGCTCCGGGGCGAGGCCGGCCGGAAGTGCGGTCGGCAGGCCGAGGCGTTGCAGCAGCGCCTGCAGGCGTTCGGCGTCGGACAACGGCGCCCGCCCCAGCGCGGCCGACAGCCGCGCCGCCAGCACCATGCCGACCGCAACCGCCTCGCCATGGTTGAGGCCGTCGCCGCGGGTGCCGGCATAGCCCTGTTCGGTCTCGATCGCATGGCCGAAGGTGTGGCCGAAGTTGAGCAGCGCGCGGTCGCCGTGTTCGAGCGGGTCGCGTGCGACCACCTCGGCCTTGAACCGGCACGAGCGCGTGATCGCTTCGGCCAGCGCCGCGTCATCGCGTGCCAGCAGGGCGTCGGCGTTCGCGTCCAGCCAGGCGAGGAAGCCGGCGTCGAAGATCGCGCCGTACTTGACCACCTCGGCCAGGCCCGCGCGCAGTTCTCGGTCGGGCAGGGTGCGCAGCGCGCGGGTGTCGGCGACCACCGCGCGCGGCGGGTGGAACGCGCCGACCAGGTTCTTGCCGGCGGGCAGGTCGACCGCGGTCTTGCCGCCCACCGAGGAGTCGACCATCGCCAGCAGGGTGGTCGGCACCTGCACCACGTCGATGCCGCGCATCCAGCAGGCGGCGGCGAAGCCGGCGAGGTCGCCGACCACGCCGCCGCCGAGGGCGAGCACGCACGCATCGCGCGTCGCGCCCAGTTTGGCCAGTGCGTCGAGCGCCTCGCCGAAACGGGCCAGGGTCTTCTCGTGCTCACCGGCCGGCATCACGAAACGTGCCAGCAGCGCATCCGGTCGCGAGGCCCGCAGTTCCGCCTCGACCCGCTGCGCGTACAGCGGCGCCACGTTGTCGTCACTGACGATCAGGACGTGGATGCCGCGGATGCGATGCGCGAGGTGATCGCCTTCGTCCAGCAGGCCGGGGCCGATGGTGATCGCGTAGGGCGTCGCGCCGCCGACTTCGACCGTGTGGCGGATGCTCACAGGCTGTCTCCGCGCTGCCATTGGCGGTCGAGGCGGCCGGCCAGTTGCGCGGCCGCGTCCGCGACCCCCAGACCGTCGGTGTCGAAGCGCAGGTCGGCGACTTCCGCATACAGCGGCGCCCGCTGGATCGCCATTGCGGCGAGCACGGCGTCCCGGTCTTGGCGCTGCAGCAGCGGCCGGCCGGTGTCGTCCGCCAGCCGTTCGAGTTGTTGCGACGGGCTCACGTCGAGGTGGACGACGAAGCCGCGCGCGCGCAGCAGTTGGCGGTTGTCCGGGTCGAGTACCGAGCCGCCGCCGGTCGCCAGCAGGAGGCCTTCTTCGACCAGCAGCTCGGCCAGCGCCGCCCGTTCGCGCGCGCGGAACCCGGCCTCGCCCTCGGCCTCGAAGATGGCGGCGACGCTGGCGCCGGCGCGCTGCTCGATCGCCTCGTCGGCGTCGATCAGGCGCAGGCCGTACTGCCCGGCGAGGTGGCGGCCGATGCAGCTTTTTCCGGCGCCCGTCGGGCCAACGAGGATCAGGTTCGCGGCAGGGTTCATGCGGTGATTGTAGGCGCCGGTTGCAACTTCTTAACAGTTGCGGGCCTACCGTGGACGCCCGGCCCGGTGATGCGTGCCGGGCCCACAACCGGCTTCAACACAGGAGATCATCCAATGTCGGTAGCTAAAGTCATCGAGCTCAACGCCTCTTCCAAGAAGAGCCTGGAGGATGCGGTGCAGACCGGCCTGAAGAAGGCGGCCACCTCGGTCAAGGGCATCAAGGGCGCCTGGGTGAAGGAGATCAAGGTGGTCACCGACGACGATGGCAACATCACCGAGTGGCGCGCCGACATGAAGGTGAGTTTCCTGGTGCAGTGACCGCGGTCAGTCGAGGGGCCGGCGGTGGCTGTCCAGCCGCCGGGTCCGGTCGGCGATACCTGGCAGCACCTGCCATGCGTGGCGGCTGGCGCGTTCGAAGAACTGCACGAAGCGCATGACCTGCGGCCGGCTCATCGCCGCCCGCTCCGGGTTGGCCGCCTGCAGGGTGCGTTCCTGCTGCCAGCGCCACTGTGGCACCTGGTCGAACCCCGGTCCCTGCAGGAACAGCAGCCGGTCCAGCCGCGTCCACAGCGGGCCGTAGTCACTGCCGAGCGCGGCGTTGCACCAGCTGCGCCAGGTGCCGTGCGGGTCTTCGTCGCGTTCCAGTGCGTTGACCGGTTCGGCCAGCGCCTCCGTCGATTGCGCCGGCACCTTCTGGAACCATCCCTCGAAAAACACCAGGTCGACCCCGTCGACGACCGGCCACCGTGCGCGCGGCAGGCGGCGATCGGCGATCTTGTCGAAACGCGGCAGCGGGGTCGCACGTCCGCCGCGCAGCGCGTCGACCACCTCGCAGGCCAGCGTCACGTCGTGCGATCCCGGCGGGCCGCGGGTCGCGAGCAGCGGATGCACGTCGCGACCCAGGCGCGCACGCTCGTCGTGGTCGAGATAGAAGTCGTCGATCGACAGCGCCACCGCTTGCAGTCCGCGTTCGCCGGCCAGCTCGACCAGTTGCGCCGCGATCGTCGACTTGCCGGTGCCCTGCAGCCCGGTGATCGAATACACCCGGCAGTCGTGGGCGAGGGCGTCGTCGAGCACGTCGGCAACGAACGCCGGCGCATAGCCGGCGGGGCGGGGGCCGGCGCCGGGCGGGGTAACCTGTGGGCCTGATGCCATCGGATCACCATATCGCAATGGACCACCTCGACCTTCTGTCCGAAGCCCACGCCACCTTCGCCGAGCTGTTCGCGCAGGCCAGGGAGGCCGGCGAACCCGACCCGACCGCGATGACCGTCGCCACCGCCGGGCTCGACGCGCGCCCCTCCGCACGGACCGTGCTGCTCAAGGCGCACGACCCGCGCGGCTTCGTGTTCTACACCCACCTCGACGGCCGCAAGGGCCGCGAGTTGCAGGCCAACCCGCACGCCGCGCTGCTGTTCCATTGGCCGCGGGTGCGCGATGGCGTGCAGGTGCGTATCGAAGGCCCGGTCGGGATCGTCAACGACGAGGAGGCCGACGCCTACTTCGCCACCCGCGCACGCGGCAGCCAGATCGGCGCGTGGGCGTCGAAGCAGTCGGAGACGCTGGAGTCGCGCGAGCAGTTCAACGAGCGCGTGGCCCAGCTCGAGCAGGAGTTCGAAGGCCGCGACATCCCGCGCCCGCCGCGCTGGACCGGCCTGCGGGTGCAGCCGCGCGCGATCGAGTTCTGGTATGGCGCGCAGTACCGGCTGCACGAGCGCTGGCTGTACGAGAGCGACCTCGCCGGCGAGTGGTCCAAGCGGATGCTCTACCCGTGACCCGCGCGGCCGGTGCCATCGGCCCCCGGCGCATCGTCTGCCTGACCGAGGAGCCGACCGAGACCCTGTACGCGATCGGCGAGCAGGACCGCATCGTCGGCATCAGCGGCTTCACCGTGCGCCCGGCGATCGCGCGCAGGCAGAAGCCGAAGGTAAGCGCATTCACCAGCGCGAAGATCGGCGAGATCCTCAAGCTCGAACCCGATTTCGTGGTCGGTTTCTCCGACATCCAGGCCGACATCGCCGCCGAGTTGATCCGCCACGGCGTCGAGGTCTGGATCAGCAACCACCGCAGTGTCGACGGCATCGTCGACTACATCCGTCGGCTCGGTGCGCTGGTCGGTGCGGCGGACAAGGCGAGCGCCTACGCCGACGACCTGCAGCGCGGGCTCGATGGCATTGCGGAAGCCGCCGCGCGACTGCCGCGGCGGCCGAAGGTCTATTTCGAGGAATGGGACGAGCCGTTGATCAGCGGCATCCAGTGGGTCGCCGAACTGGTGCGGATCGCCGGCGGCGACGACATCTTCCCCGAGCGCGCCGCCGAGTCGCTGGCGAAGCAGCGCATCCTCGAAGACCCGGCGGAAGTGGTCCGCCGCGCGCCCGACATCATCCTCGGCTCGTGGTGCGGCAAGAAGTTCCGTCCGGAGAAGGTCGCGGCGCGGGACGGGTGGGGCGCGATCCCGGCGGTGCGCGACGGCGAACTGCACGAGATCAAGTCACCGATGATCCTGCAGCCCGGCCCGGCCGCGCTCACCGACGGCGTCGGTGCGATCGCCGCGATCATCCGCGACTGGGCCGTGCGCCACGGCTGAGCCGTTTCGTGACGCGCGCAAGGTCGCCTTCACGCCGGCTGTGGCATACCTCCTCCGGCCCATCATGAGGAGTCCCCGATGTTCAGGAAGTACATAGCCACCCCGTTGCTGGTCGGCACGCTGGCCGCGTCGATGGTCGTCAACCCGGCGACCGCCAGCATCATCAGCACCCAGCAGGCGTTGTCGGCCGACATGCGCGCCAGCACCGAGGCGGACATCCGCGCATCGCTCGCGCGCGACGATGTGCGCCAGGCGATGCAGCAACTGGGCGTCGACCCGGCGGATGCCGATACCCGCATCGCGTCGCTCAGCGATGCCGAGCTCCTGCGCATGCAGGGCGAGCTGGACCGCCTGCCGGCCGGCGGCGGTGCGCTGGCCGTGATCGGCGTGGTGTTCGTGGTGCTGCTGATCCTCGAACTGGTCGGCGTGACCAACATCTTCAACCGGATCTGATGCCGGCGGCCGCCTCCGCGCGCGGCCCCGCATCACGTGCGGCGGCGGGCCTCGTGCTCGCCGCCGCATTGCTGTTGCCGGCCTGCTCGACGATCAATCCCGCCTGGCAGCTGGCGCGCCCGGACGCGCCGGATGGCGTTCCGGCCAGGCCGGTGCTGCTGGCCGACGTGCCGTTCTACCCGCAGGACGAATACCAGTGCGGGCCCGCCGCGCTGGCGACGGTGCTGGTGGACAGCGGCGTGTCGACCAGTCCCGAGGCGCTGGTCCCGCAGGTCTACCTGCCCGGTCGCGAGGGCAGCCTGCAGGTCGAACTGGTCGCCGCCACCCGCCGCGCCGGCCGCATCCCGTACGTGGTCGAGCCCGATACCGATGCGCTGCTGGCCGAACTGCACGCCGGCCGCCCGGTGCTGGTGCTGCAGAACCTGCTGGTCCGGACCGTGCCGCGCTGGCACTACGCGGTGCTGGTCGGTACCGATCCGGCGCGCAATGAGGTGATCCTCAACAGCGGTACCGAACGCGGACTCGAAGTGGATGCGCGCAAGTTCCTGCGCACCTGGGACTGGGCCGGCCGCTGGGGCCTGCTGGCATTGCGCCCGGGCGAAATGCCCGCCCACGCGGACACGACGAAGTACCTCGCCGCGGTTGCCGACTTCGAGGCCGCCGCCGGAGCCGAAGCGACCGGTCCGGCCTACGAGGCCGCGCTGGAGCGCTGGCCCGATGACCCGCGCAGCCACCTGGCGATGGGCAACCACGCTTATGGAGCCGGGGAACGGGTGGTGGCCGCATCGCATTACCGCAACGGACTGGCACTGGCGGCGGACGACCCGGTGCTGGGCAACAACTACGCGAGCGTCCTGGCCGAACTGGGCTGCAGGGACGAGGCACGGGTCGCGCTGGAGGCCGCGCAGGCAGGCGCCGGCAGCGACAGTCGCTGGCGCGAACAGTTGCAAAGGACCGCCGCCGAGCTGGAGTCGAGCACGCCCAAACCCGATGCGGCCTGCAAGAAGTTCACCCGCAGGCCATAGACTCCCCCGCCGCCCTTAAACACCCGCTTTTTGTAGGAGCGACGTAAGTCGCGAACGCACGGCGATCCCGGGCATCAGTGAAATCGCGACTCACGTCGCTCCTACAACGAAGCCAGCTTCATTTTCGTGCCCCCCTATCGCGAAAAAAACTCCCGGCTGAAACGCATCGTCGAATCCGGCTTGCCCGGTCGCGCGATCGACACCTCGAACGCCAGCGTATCCGGCAACGACACCTGCAGCGTCCCGACGTAATCGACCAGCTCGCCGCTGGCCAACTCGTGCATCCCGACCACTTGCTTGCGGCCACGCAGGTCGGTCACGGTCGCGGTGACGGTCGCCGGCACCGAAACCTCCTCGGCCGGCGCGCCCTCGCGCAGGCCGACCAGCAGCATCACGATGTCGTCGCCACGCTCGATGCCGTACTGGCGCGCGACCGTGTCGTTGAGCATCGAGGTCTGCAGCACGCTGGCGCGGATGCGGGTGTCGCCGACTTCCAGGGTCGCTTCCTGCGGCACCGCGGCCTGGCTGGCGACACGCGGGGCGGGTTGGCTGTCACAACCTGCGAGCAGGGCTGGCCCCAGCAGCAGGGCGCCGAGGATCGGGGCAACGAGGGTGCGCATGGTGGAACTCCGGGGCAATGGGTGGAAGCGGGTCGTCCGGGCTCAGTCGTCGTTCGCCGCGGACAGTTCGCGGCCGCGCTCGGTCGCGGCGGTGACCGCACGGTCGACCAGCTCGCGCAGGCCGCCGGATTCGAAGGTCTCGATCGCGGCCTGGGTGGTGCCGCCGGGCGAGGTGACCTTTTTGCGCAGCACGTCGGCGGGCTCGTCCAGTTCGGTCAGCATCTTCGCGGCGCCGAGCAGGGTCTGGCTGGCCAGCTGGCGCGCGGTGTCGGCGGGCAGGCCCTGTTTCACGCCGGCGTCCTGCATCGCCTCGGCCAGCAGGAACACGTAGGCCGGGCCGCTGCCGGACACCGCGGTGACCGCGTCCATCTGCACCTCGTCGTCGATCCACACGGTCGGGCCGACCGCGTCGAGCAGGCCTGCCGCCTGCTTGCGCTGGGTCGCGTCGGCGCGGTCGTTGGCGAACAGGCCGGTGATGCCGGCGCCGAGCAGGGCCGGGGTGTTCGGCATCGCGCGCACGACGGCGATATCGCCGCCCAGCCAGTTCGACAGCTGCGTGGACGTGATGCCGGCGGCGACCGAAATCGCGACCGGTTGGGTGTCCTGCGCGACCGCCGTCAACTCGCCGCAGACCGTGCGCATGACCTGCGGCTTGACCGCGAGCAGCCACACCGCCGCGCCTTCCACGGCCTCGCTGGCGCTGGCGAAGCAGGGCACGTCGAAGTCGGCCTTCAACGCATCGCGCAAGGCCTCGACCGGTTCGGCCACGCGCACCCGCGCCGGGTCCGCGCCGCGCGCGATCATCCCGCCGATCAGGCTGCGCGCCATGTTGCCGCCGCCGATGAAGGCGACGACGGGGGCATCGGACGGCTTGGATGGATTGCTCATGGTTGGGGGCCCTGGGTACGAATCAGCGCCCAGTGTAGAAGGGTGGCGCCTGCGTTTCCTCCCGCCTTGCGCGCGCGCCGAACAGCGCGGTGCCGATCCGCACCATCGTCGCGCCTTCGGATATCGCGATCGCCGCATCGCCGCTCATCCCCATCGACAGGGTGTCGACCTGCGGATAACGCGCGCGCATCGCGTCGAACAGCGCGCGGCTGCGGCGGAACGCCGGGCGCCCCAGTTCCGGGTCGTCGTGCGGGATCGGGATCACCATCAATCCACGCAAGCGCAGCATCGGTTCGCGTGCGATCGTCGCCGCCAGTCCCTCGACGTCCTCCGGCCGGCAGCCGTGCTTGCTGGCCTCGTCGTCGATGTTGACCTGGACCAGCACGTTCAGCGGGCCGCGCGCGGGGTCGCGGTGGCGGGCCAGCGCCGCGACCAGCTTGGTCCGGTCGACGGTCTGCACCCAATCGAACAGCGCGGCGGCCTCGCGGGCCTTGTTGGATTGCAGATGGCCGATCAGGTGCCACTCCAGCGCCGGCGTCCCCGGTTCAGCTTGCGCCAGTTCCGCGATCTTGGCTGCCGCTTCCTGCACGTAGTTTTCGCCGAACGCGCGCTGGCCCAGCGCCGCCAGTCCGGCGACGGCGTCCGCCGGCTGGGTCTTGCTGACCGCCAGCAGGCGCGGCGACGGCCGGCCCGCGGCGCTCGCGGCGTTGTCCAGCAATCGGGAGATATGGTCCAGGGGATGTGTCTTCACGTCGTTTGATCCTGTGATGCAGGGCTGGATTGACGGCGCGGGTCCGGGGCTATACTGCCGCGAAGGGGGGCTGGCTCGCCAGTCACAAGTCATCCGTTGTGCAGGGGAGCACGCATGGATATCGCCGAACTGTTGGCGTTTTCAGTCAAGAACAAGGCATCCGACCTGCACCTGTCGGCCGGCATGCCGCCCATGATCCGGGTCGACGGCGACGTCCGCCGGATCAACATCCCGGCGCTGGACCACAAGGCGGTGCACGCGCTGGTCTACGACATCATGTCGGACAAGCAGCGGCGCGACTTCGAGGAATTCCTCGAGGTCGACTTCTCGTTCGAGATCCCCGGGCTGGCCCGCTTCCGCGTCAACGCGTTCAACCAGAACCGCGGCGCCGGCGCGGTGTTCCGCACGATTCCGTCGGACGTGCTGACCCTCGAGGACCTCGGCAC
>Ga0307413_10000232_pt1 | contig 16513 bp, 18 predicted proteins | sample DK1Ometagenome_3_FD_203714 | JGI IMG/M metagenome (GOLD analysis project Ga0307413, IMG submission 203714) | Maize rhizosphere microbial communities from greenhouse at UC Davis, California, United States - DK15-O-2 | ecosystem: Host-associated > Plants > Roots > Rhizosphere > Soil | place: USA... | reverse complement strand
TTGTGTAGGCAACACCGTTTGAATCTACAATGGTTACCGTTCCCTTTATGTCCATGTAAAAAGTTTACCATTTTCATAGCCAACAAGCAAGGCCCCCAAGCTAGTTTTGCTTGGGGGCCTCTGGGATTGAGCTTGGGGAAACTCAGTTATTTAGTTTGTACTCGTTGGGATGGTTGGCGGTGTTTCGTGAGGCTTATCGGGTTCCGCGTCGGCCTCTGTGTTGGAGTCTAGGGCAATGTGTCCGTTGTAGTCAATTGGCCTCATTGTGCATCTTTCCATTGCTGATATGAACAGAAATATATTCCCTGTTCGCCGTATTTTCCGAGTGGCCAGCACATTTTATCTGTGTCGATCAGATGTTGAATCCACACCGGAAATGCTGGATCATTGATTGTTTGATATAGGCGTTTCAGTTCGTCAACGTTAATGAATTCACCAACAATGTCATAGTAGTCAAGCTGCCACTGTATATCGTTGTCTACGATAATTGGTTTTGGTTTGGCACGCTTTTTCCTCACAGGTCTGCAATCTTGTTGTGCCAGTCAGCGTGTTTTGGTTGGTTTGCAAAGGTGGAAACGGTGCATCCACATTCAGTACATTCAATAGAGGCAAACTTGAATCCACGGGATTCTTTGGGTGGAAATAATTCAGCTTTTGTGAACGGTCCCCTACCGTTTTCGGGTTCCGTTTCTTCTAGACTGTCTGTATCAACATAGATAAATGGTGTTTTACCGTATGTAACGTTTCGAAGCATCCTGAAAGCAGTTTTACGTTCTTCAATCTCTGCTTTGAGTTTTTCGTTTTCTTCACGCAAATCGGCAACAGTATGTTTTGCGACAATTTCAAAACCATATTTTCCTATTGTTTCTGAAATAGCATCTGCAAGTTCGCAGGTTGTAAGAGAACCGTTTTTTTCTGCGATTTTGTGTAGTGCGCTGCAAATGATTTGTTCGTTATTGCTGTGCATGTGGCTTGTGTCCTTAGTTGAAGAGTGAGGGTTGGAATGGTGTGTTGTCGCGCCGTTCGACGGCGTTGACGTATGCTGTGAGGTCTTCGTGGTGGTTGGTTTGTTTCCATCGTGCTCTGGCGGTTATGACGTCCATTTCGAGGCGTTGCCAGTCTGTGAGTATGTCTCCAATGGCATTCATTGTGCAAAGCTCCATAGGACCATTGCCACGATTCCAAAGGCTATGGCGAAACACATTACACCAAGTCCTAGCATCATGATTGCCATTGCTTTATCTTCGTTAGGAATTTTCACGGTTTGTACTCCACATGGATTGCGCATCCGCTGTTGCGTTCTGCGTGTCGGTCTAGAACTTTTTTGTCTACGGTGGCGAAATGGTGTGCGGTGCAGTTATATACGACTGTCATCTTGTCCCTCTACGTCCATTCGGTCTAGGTGCATTGCTACGGGGATAGCTGCCGCTACAAAGGCTGTGATTATGATTCCTGCGAGGATCGAAAGACTCTGTATAGGTTCCATGTTCACAGTCTACCTGGAAACTGTTAACAAGCAAACCGTTTGAACGAGTTGCGCGAAAACTTTTTACCGTGTAGTGTCTTATCCATCGCCACCAAGCAACACCGGGCAGCGAGAGAACAGAGAATGCGGTCAATCGGAGTACCTGTGTTAGTCTTTCTCTCGCTACTTAGTTTACCTTGTTGCGGTACTTAGTAAGCCACTCAGCACCACTTGGTGCAAGAGTCAAATTCAAACGAAAGAGTCGCCACAATGACTACTGAATCCACCGAAATCGTTGTTTCCGGCACCGTTCTTAGCAACGAAATCGCCAACATGTCCAAAGGGCAGTTGGGTCTTTTCTCCACCATCACCGGCGATAGCTTTGAGGCCAAGTCAGCCTTGCTGAATGCCCTTTCTAACAGCGAGCCGATTTCCGAAAACCTCAAAACCACCATTGAGCTTTCCAACGTTGTTGTTGAGGCCGTTGATATGGCCGACGAAACGAGCGGTGAAATCAAGGCACAGCCGCGCATTGTTTTGATTGATAAGGAGGGCAACGCTTTCCATGCAATCTCCGGCCCTGCGTACCGGGACGTCAAGCGTCTTTTGGCGGTCATGGGGCATCCCAACACGTGGCCTGCACCACTCCCGATTCACGTTGTGCAGGAGGGGCAGGGCACTCGCAAGTACTTCACCGTAAAGCTTGGCGAGGCTCCCGCTAAGACCAAGTAAGGCAACACCACAACTCAATACGTAAGGGGGAATGCCACGCCACTATTAATCTAGTGGCGTGGCGTTTTTATGGCTGGAAATAGCGAGGTACAGCGGTTACGGGAGTTGGCAAGAATGCGCCACCGTGCCGCTACAAGAAAAGTTTCACGCTTGAAATCGACACAGGGCGTTGTGTTGGGTGGAACCAAGTATGACCCGCGTAAGGATTTGAGTTCACTAAAGAAATTGAATTCAATCCAATTGAAAGCTTACATCGCCCGTATTGAGACATTCGTTTCTAGGGACACACAATTTGTAGCGGGCAAGGGCAACATTCCTTTGCCCGCTACAAAGTTCCAAAGGCTAAAGAGGGCAGAGGCCCAATATAACGCCATAGCCAAAGCGAACCTCTCAGAGATTGAGAACATTAATTTACCTAGTGCAGGAATGACTATTGGGCAGCGTGTTGAGGCTACAACGCCCAAGCATCCCACTACTGCCCCGCCAGCGTCCCATGCACCACATTTGCCGATAAATCGTTCTTCCAAAGGCATCCCCAACGAGAAAGCTTTGAGCAAACTCATTAAGGATATGGAGGCCAAAAGTAATCCGCGATATGTGAAAAAGAAATTGGGCCAGCAATGGGACGCAGCCCAAAAAATGGTTGAGGGAATTAGTAACAAAAATCTCTCACAAATGTTTTCAACGTTGACTGACAAAGAGTTTAACGTTCTTTGGAACTACACAAACTTTGCAGAGGTTTCATCGCTTGACTATCTTATTCGAAAGAGTATGTTACACGATGATAAAGAACTTGCTTGGTACGATGTTGCGTTGGATACGCAATTACGTGAGGCGGAAAAGCGAATTGGGGAAATCAAAGCGCTCAAATTGGGTGGCAGACTTCGAAACAACAACAGACGCAAATGATTGTCGCGTATGGTTGTGGGGTCTGGCAAATGTTGAAACGGCAAACACGGCATGGGACGTTGAGCACGGTATTGACATTGATTCCTTTTGTGAGCGTATGTCCAAAATGCCGGGCGTTGTTTATTTCCACAATCTCGCTTTTGATGGAATTTTCATCATTGATTGGCTTTTTCGCAACGATTATCACCACCACGAAAAGTTCCCAGTCAAACGAGAATTCACAACTCTTATTTCCAACACAGGACATTTTTACAGCATCACTGTTCATTGGAAATCAGGCCATGTAACCGAATTCCGCGATTCCCTGAAAAAGCTACCATTCAAAGTATCAGTTATTGCGGATGCTTTCGATTTGGAAGAGAAAAAAGGGGAACTGGATTATCACGCCAAAAGGCCAATTGGGCATAAACCAACGTGGGAAGAATTGGCTTATTTGCACTCTGACATTCTCATTGTTGTAAAAGCCCTACGTCTACAGTTCGCCGCTGGCATGACCAAGCTAACCGTTGGTTCGGATAGCTTGGAAGATTTTAAGAAAATGCTCGGTAAGCCAATTTTCAACAGAATGTTTCCTGTGCTACCTGAATCTATGGACTTGGAAATTCGTAAAGCGTACCGGGGTGGATTCACTTATGCCGATGATAGGTTCAAAGGCAAAGAGACACGCTCCGGCAGAACATACGATGTCAATTCCCTGTATCCCTCGGTTATGTATGACCGTCTTTTGCCGTATGGCACACCCATTTTCCGTGAGGGCGCACCAGAGGTTTTAGAAGATTACCCGCTTTTCATTACCTCCATTACCTTTACAGCCAAGCTGAAAAAAGATCACATTCCCTGCATCCAAGTGAAAGGTTCCGGGCAGTTCCTTGCAACCGAGTATCAGACGGAAATCTTGGAACCTGTAACCCTTTCCTGCACCAACGTTGATCTTGATTTATGGGAGTCCCATTACGATATGGACATTCTCAGTTTCAACGGTGCATGGATGTTTAAAGGTATTACGGGAGTTTTCAAGGGGTACATTGACAAATGGATGGAAGTAAAGGCCAACTCTGACGGAGGCCAACGAGTCCTAGCTAAACTCCACTTGAATTCCCTTTACGGCAAATTCGCCACAAATCCAAACATTACGGGTAAAGTCCCTGTGTTTGAGGACAACATTGTGAAGTTGCGTATGGGACCACCGGAGACGCGAGACCCTGTGTATACGGCAATGGGAGTCTTTATCACGGCCTATGCAAGAGACCTCACTATCCGGGCAGCACAGGACAACTACGCCACGTTTGCTTACGCAGACACAGACAGCCTCCACTTGCTGCGTGATACAGACCCAGAGGGCCTCTGGGTCGATCCCAAGGCACTAGGGGCATGGAAGTTCGAATACGCCTTTGATAGGGCCTTGTTCATCCGGGCAAAGTCCTACATAGAACACAAGGCCAACGGTGAATATGAGACACACGTTGCAGGTTTGCCGGTGGCTATTGCCGAGTCCCTTACCATTGAGGATTTCACAGGCGGCAGGCGTTTTGAGGGCAAGCTCAACCCAAGGCGCGTTCCCGGGGGAATCGTTCTGGAAGATGTAGGTTTTACATTGCCCGTATGGTAAGCTATATTCATAAGCAACGGGGAACAATCCCCACTGAAAACAAGAAAGAGGCGCCACAATGACTGCCAAGACCGAAACTGTTGAAACTCCCGCCGTAGATGTTGCTGAGGTTGCCACCGCTGCCCCGGCGCGAAAGTCCAAGCAGGTTTCCTGCACGGTTCCCGCTGAATACTTCGACGGTCTGGAAGATTACTTCTGGACCAACCGCATCAAGGTTACGGACATTGTCCGTAAGGCCCTTGACCAGTTCGTTGCTGAGAACGGAATCAAGATTGACGGTTCCGCTCCCCACGCAAAGTAAACGTGGCTTTCGGAAATCAGTGATAGAGCCAACACAAGAATGCTCCCCGTGAAAAGGACTTGTGTTAGGGTAATTCGTAGCGGATCACTCGCTCATTGACTGAAAGCCCGAATAAAGAAATACCCGCCCCCATTCGGTCAATAAACCGAATGGGGGCATCTTTATGTTCTAGAGAGGAAATACATTGGACTTTGAACAGCTTTTGGCCATGTTGCGCAATCCGGGTGAGGATGGAATTCCGGACACCATTTATGACGATTTGAGCGCCTCTTACACAGAGGGAACGTCAACGGCAAATGCTGCCGCCACTACTGCCAATAACCGTGTTGCGGAATTGGAATTGGCACTTTTGCAGGCAAAGGCCGATAACTGGGATTTGACGCAAATGCTGCCGGTTGCAGAATCACAGGAACCGGGCAATAATGATTCCAATGATTCCGATGACAATTCGGATAATGTCGGAGACGACGATGATTTCTTTGAAGATAAGGATTAATAAATAATGGTTGTGGAAGTAAAGCGTCTCAAGCCAACGCCCAACGAAATTACTCTTGACCGAATTCGGAAGCGTGCCTCCGACGAATACCAGCGACGTGTTCCTGAGGCTACCAAGGGTGGACTAAAGCAGGCCATTGAGGCCCTTTCTGAATATGGCCCCATTCGAAATGAAATGGTCAAGGCCCTTGTGAACCGAATTGGCCTTGTGGATTTCAAGAACAATTCGTGGGATAACCCGTTGCGGGAATTCCAGCGCGGGATGCTTTCCAGCGGCGATACGGTGGAAGAGGTCAAGTCTGGTCTTATCAAGGCAAAGACTTACGATCCAGACCGTGATGCACTGGAACGGGATCTTTTTGGAACTGCCCCGATTGAAACGGATTCCAGTTTCCACCACATTAACCGTCAAGAGAATTACAAGATCACCATTAATGAGCCGCTTTTGCAGCGCGCATTCTTGGAAACAAATGGTCTTACCTCTTTCGCGTCCCAGCTTATGGAGGCCCCGTCAACCTCTGACAACTGGGATCAATTCCTCTTGACCTGTGCGTTGTTCCCTCACTATGAGGCTAACGGCGGTTTCTACAAGATCAACGTTCCTGACGTTACCGCACCGGATTCCGATGCTGAGGACGCTAAGCAGGCATTGCGTAAAATGCGTGCCGCTGCCGATAACCTCACGTTCCTTTCGACTCGCTACAATGCGGCTCATATGCCTGCCGCTGCAAACCGTTCCGAACTTTTGCTTTTTGTAACTCCGGAATTCAATGCGGCTGTGGACGTTGAGGCCCTTGCGGGCGCATTCAATATCACCAGTGCACAGTTGCATGGCCGCATTATCCCGATTCCTGTTGAACAGTTTGGAATTGACGGCGTGCAGGCCATTATGACCACTGCCGAATTCTTCCAGATTTGGGATACGCTTTTCCAGACAACCAGTCTTTTCAATCCGGAAACTCTGGGAAATAACTACTGGTTGCACCACCACCAGATTATTTCTGCCAGCCGTTTTGCACCGGCAATTATGTTCACAACCAAACCGGGAGACGAGGACATTGTTATTCGGGAACCTGTTATTTCCGTTTCAGTTGTCAAGGCTTACAACCGCGACGGCGCAGAGGTGACCGATGTAATCCGTGGCGAGCTTTACCAGTTCGACGCGGACGCGGTTACAGACCCCAACAACGGCGTCAATGACGGCGTGATGTGGTCTGTAACCGGCAACAAGTCGAATGTGACGCACATCTCACCAACGGGCGTCCTGTACATCGCCCCGAACGACGCCAGCACCAGCCTCACGGTCACCGCCAAGTCCACGTGGCTTGACCCTGAGAACCCTCAGAATGATCCGAAGTCCGCCAGCCTTACGGTTACAGTTTCTGGTGAATCTAGCTCGTCATGGCCTCTTGTGCGTCCTGTGACTGGGATCACAGTCAAGGGCGTTGCGGTTGAACCCGCCTTTGCCGCTGGCACTTTTGCCTACACGGTAGAGGTTGAGGGTGGCGTGGCAACCATTCCGGATGTGGCCGTTTCGGGTCCGGATTATGGTGACCTTGAAATCACGCTCAACGGGGCAGGCGACGTAATTACGATCAAGTCACCTAGCTCTCCTGGCGATCCCGTGTACACTGTCACTGTGAACGAACCGACGCCGTAGGCTAGTTCACTGGTGCATGTGGCGCACTAACCGAGAATGCCCGGACCAAAACGGTCCGGGCGTTCTTGTTTCACGTGAAACAATCGAAAGGAAAAATAGAAATGACTAACCCAGAGGTTGTCGAATGGTTGCGAACCGCTGAGGGCGTAGCTATGAATCCAGACCGTGCGCACGGATTGCAGTGTGTTGACCCAATTGACCAGTTCGCACAGGACCTAACCGGCGTACATTGGTCCGAGTCCGTTGGAGGCGTTAACGGTGCAAACGAGTTGCTTGACCGAGTACCCGATAAGTTTTGGATTCGCATTGATAATGACGAGTCCAACCCTCAGCAACTCCCGGTAATGGGTGACTGGGTTGTGTATGGTGGCGATACCATCAACCCTTATGGGCATGTGGCAGCTGTTCTAGCTGCAACAAAATACGGCCCCAAGGTTTTGCAGCAAGACGGGACATTTCGAACCAAGCCAATGCACACTGCATATCTCAAATGGGGGCAACCGGGAACGGGGCCTATTCTTGGTTGGTTGCGTTTGAGGGATTCTGTTATTCGAGATACGGGCGCAAAGAACCGTATCAAGTAGTATTAAATTCAAAAGTCCGGTACTGTCATTTGCAGTACCGGACTTTTGCTATGTGAGGGATAAAATGACAAGTGCAATTCAGACATTGCCCGTAGATAAAACATTTGGCCTTGGCTTTAATTATGCCTTGTGGGAGGCCAACACAATTATTACGTTGGCAAACGTAAATTGGAATTCTGATTACAGGGACGTTGTTAAATTCAATTCCCGGGCCGAGTTGAACAATTACATTGACAACAATTCCATGACGCCAATTACCATTAACAAAGCATCTTACGCAAAGTTTGGTAAACCTGTGCGCCTTGACGTTCCTTTTGAAGTGGCGCAACAGTACAACTATATTCGGGTCACAAATCCGGCACAGCCGATTCCCAATTCCTCGGCAAAGGCTTATTACTATTTCATTTCTGAAATTGAATATGTGGCACCGAATACCACAAATATTTATATTCAGCTTGACGTGTGGCAGTCATTTTCTTGGGACGTCATTTTCGGCAACTGCTTTATTGAGCAGGGCCACATTGGCATTGCCGCCACAAATACTTTTACGGATCACGGCAGGGAATATCTCACCATTCCTGAGGGAATGGACATTGGTAACGAATACCAGATTGTTGACCAATGGCAGCGTAATATTGGTTCCGCTCGTGGCGAGGCCGATTACAGCATTCTTGTTATGTCCACTGTTGATCTTGAAGCGGACCCGGGAACCGTTGACAATCCCAAGCTGAATTCAGCCAAGGGAACCAACATGGAAAATCTGCCGGGCGGTGCCTCGCTTTATGTTTTCCGTGATCCTGACCAATTCCGTATTTTCATGGCAGCGTTTTCTGATAAACCGTGGATTACACAGGGAATCATTTCCATTACGGCAATACCCGATTTTGCGCGTTTCTCTTTGCAGGTGGATTATGACGTGGCAACCGTTGGTGGTGCCGAAATGTGGGTTATCAACGGCGGCACTTTGCAGGATTCAACGTTCTACATGAAAACCTTTTTCCGCAATGTCATTTTCAACGCACTTGGTTTGCGTTACCAGAACCTCAAAAAGTTTGCCACGTATCCTTATTCCCTTATGGAGCTCACCACTTATTCCGGTACGCCTATTGTCATGAAACCGGAAAACTGGAATTCGGATCACGCTGAGGTTGTGGAAATTCCCCATTTGGTTCCACCCGGTGCCCGTATCATGTACGTTCCCAAGTTCTACAACAAGGCAGCGAATGCCCCGGCAGAACAAACAGATTCATACGGAACGTGGAATGATGGTGGTGAATATTTGGATATGGCAACCGGCATTTTCAATTTCCCAACATTCTCATTGGTAAACAATGGTTTCATGTCATTCCTCGCAAGCAACAAAAACAGCCTTGCTTACCAACATTCATCGGCAGATTGGTCCAACACCAAAACGCAACAGGGTATTGCTACAAGCTATGACCAAGCTAGCGCGGGAATTGGTTTGTCGCAGGATTTGAACCGTCAGGGAATGAACGCTGCCACACAGCAAGCAAACCTAGCCAATCAAGGCTCAATGGCAAACGGAATCATTGGCGGCATTAATGCCGTAGGGCAGCTAGGCAACGGTCCTACGGGCGTTATCAGCGCTGCTACGTCAATGGTCAATACCGGGCTTAGTACGGCGTTGGACATTAATCAGCGGAACCAAGGACTTGCCATTAGTAATGGCCTCGCGGCGGGGCAGAATCGTTCCACTACGGACAACGCAGCATATTTGCGTGACACCAACAGGGATTTGGCGAGCTTTGCTGCAAATGGCGATTACTCGAATGCCATTGCCGGGATCAATGCCAAAGTACAGGACGCAAAACTGACACAGCCTACAACGTCGGGGCAAATTGGTGGCGAGTCATTCAACCTCGCTCGTTACAAGTGGGGCGTTGACTTGAAATTGAAAATGCTTTCACCCTCGGCAATGCGTTCCATTGGTGAATACTGGTTGCGGTACGGGTACAACATTAATGTTTACCGGACGTTGCCCGGTGATTTGCAGGTAATGACGCACTTTACTTATTGGAAACTCAAGGAAACCTACATTGTTCAAAGCAAATGCCCGGAACCGATAAAGCAGGCAATTAGGGGAATTTTCGAAAAAGGCGTTACAGTGTGGAGAGACCCTAACGACATTGGGAACATGGACATTGGCGACAATTTGCCATCATTTAGTGAGGCTTTGTAATGGGAAAGAACAAAGTAGATTATGTCATGGACAACTACTATAAACCGCACGCGCAAGGATTTAGGGATAATCCCACAAATAACCAAGCACGTTTGACGGAAAGTTTTTACATTCGGCATTTGCAGGAATTGTCTGCTAACCGTTTTGAATGGAAAGGTCTACCTAATTCCGTTCCTCAGCGGTTCCTTGAAATGACGCTTTTGCGTAACGGTCTTTCCGTGTTTTATTTCAATGAAAAGCATGGGCGCTATGTTTCGTTACGTGCCGGTTCTGCCGGTGCCCCGAACATGTACGATAACCCAACTCATTATTGGGTGAACGGAAACCTTGACATTAACGAACGTGTTGAGGCTCGAAACTGTGTACCGATTTGGGCAAACTATATGCGTTTACCTGACTTGGACGTTATTCGTTTGTACGCTAAAAAGCTTGCTGAGATTGATAAGTCAATTGAAATCAATGCAAAGAATTTGCGTAAAACCCGCGTCATTCTCGCTGACGAAAATCAGCGTCTTTCATGGCAGAACATTAACCGGCAATTCGAAGAGGGCGTCGAGGTCATTTATGGAACCTCCGCCCTTGACGTAACCGCCGCGCAGGTTCTCGATTTTCAGAGTGACCCCCAAGGCGTCCTCAATCTGCAAATTGTCAAAGCGAAAATGTGGAACGAGGTAATGACATACCTTGGAATCAACAACGCTAACCAAGACAAAAAGGAACGTCTTGTGGCCTCTGAGGTAGAGGCAAACGATGAACAAGTTTTTGCAACCAAGGCAATTGCTTTGAACGCCCGCCGTGAAGCCTGCGACGCCATTAATCGAAAATTCAAAATGCCCGATGGAACGCCTCTTAATGTTTCCGTTGATTACGTGGACTATTCCAAGTCTGAGGCCGGAACTGAAAGTGAGGATAACAATGGCAACATTCACAATGACGCTCAAGCGGGTAATTGAGATTGAGTCAAAAACCAAAACTGCTTATCAGGCAATTGGACTTGATTCCTATCCCACTATTGCTAATTTTGATAGGTCAAAACTAAACGACAAAATTATTGATCATTACTGGAATCAAGAAATCGGTCAGGAAACAATTTCAATGTTCCGTCTTGCAATGAAACGCAAGATGAATGAAATAATGCCAGAAATGAACCAACACTATATGTTGTCATTACTGGAAATTGACCCGTTGCTGACAATGGACATTGTGAACTCGTCCACAACCACAGGGGAAAGCACGTCAACGGGCACCAGTGAGAACGCTAGCAATTCCAAGGCCAAATCCCGGGCAGTACTCTCAGAGACTCCACAGACAGCCCTACAGCCCGACGCTGACTATGCATCATCCATGCAAGACAACATTGGTGATACTGACGTAACCGGCAATGCGAGTGAAAACAGTTCGCAAACTCAAGAGGCTGTGGCCGAGTCCACGCAAAAGGGATATTCGGGCCATGCCCCAATGCTTATTTTGCAGGCGCGGCAAGCTATCGTAAATGTGGATATGATGGTTATTGACCGTTTGCAAGACTTGTTTATGTTGGTTTGGTCCAACGCCGATTCCTATTCTGGAGGATACCCGTTTAATGAATACCTTGACTAACCTTTACCCTATTCCGTTTCGGGTAACACCTCTTAACAATATCACGCCTTTTACATATCGTGATGGAACAAATTTCATGGAACTCTTGGAATCCATGCGCGTTTATATTAACGACGAATACCGCCCTGCATTCGACGCAGAACTTACCCGCGTCATTAACGAATTCAACGAGGGAATCGAAAACGCGGAAAACTATTTCACTACAACCAAGGCAGCGTGGGACGCTGCACATGCCGATTTCATGGCAAACGTCAACGCCAACATTTCCATTCTCAACGAGGATTTGTTTATTGCCCGCAAAGGACGCCGTGGCGTAACCCGAACCATTTACGTGCGGGCAACTGGCGTTGACACAAATGACGGTAAAACATCTGGCACCGCGTTCCGTGAAATTAAAACAGCCGTTGCAAGTCTTGCCAGCGAGGGCCCAATTATTCTGGGAACCGTTGTTATTGACGTGGGGGCAGGCACCTATAAGGGTGGAATTCGATTCCCCTCAACGCGAGGCAGCGTGGGAGACGATTTCATTTACATTAAAGGCCCCGCAATGGACCACCCAAGTGTTCCAACTGCCATTATTGATTGGGCAGCTGACACTACAGCAACTTATGGTTTCATGGGGGAAGATAGCTGCCATGTATTTTTCGAGGACATAAAAACAATCGGTGCATTCTCGCAGCACTTCACTCTGCGCCGAGACGGCTATTACTGGTTTAAAAACGTACACTCGGATGGTCAAAAAGTTGGCACCAGTGGCGGTAAAGTTGGCTGGAATATCATGCAAAACGTTCACTACGCTGTTATCGGTGGACGCATTGAAAACATGGTAGAAAACGGTGTCGAAGAACTCTTTGGTGTAACCCGTTCATATGATGGACAAACAAGTGAAGCAACAGCACTTTATATCCGAAACTGTGACACAGGATTTCTTGCAAAAGAGGGTTGTGTTGGCCACGTTGACTGGGTACAAATTGAAGATTGTGCAACAGGTTTTGAATTCAACGGTGACTGCGTTACCAACCTAAAAGCCGTTACCCTCAAACGAAACGGCGTTGGAATGGTAGTTGCCAACTCTGAGGTTCACAACGAATTGGGAATTCGTTGGGGAACCGGCGTTGACGCAAACCTCAGAGATTGGATCACTCTGGGAATGGGAATGGAACTCGCCACAACAGGCTGGGGTGGTTCCGCTACTGCCCGGACAATGAAAACCGGTCACAGGCCCCTAATTGTTGTTGGTAACACCTACACACCTGTGACTCACACAGGAACCACTGAGGAAACGCAGGTAATTAACTTTGCTGCCTTGTTGAAAGCTCGACGCTACAACACGGCAGGCAAAAAATTCCGGGTTGTTCTGCGCGGAATAACAAACAATTTGCTGGCAGGAAATGTCCGCTTAATGTTGCGCGCAGGAGGCAAAATCATGACTGATTTGCCTGTGTTGGCAGCAACCGCTGCAAATACAAGATTCAAAATTGAGTATGAGGTTACTTGCACAGCTGACGGTAATTTCCAATTGGTAACAGGTGAACTTTTCACTCATGGTTTGCCACCACAATTTACTGACCCGGCAAGGGCTGAAGATCACAGCACAGTGGATTTTGGTATTGCTATTAGCGTTATCAATGCAAACGCTGCCGATAGCATCACCATTAAATCCTGTGAAGTATGGGGATAATTCACTGACAACAAAGCCCGGACTAATTCAAGTCCGGGCTTTGTTGTATGCTAGGCAGCATGACTTATGACGATACCGCTAAAAAGCTTGCTGTAAAGGTTATCGGTACTGTTGAATCAAGCCTCAATTACAGTGCCATTAACTTTAATGACCCTATAACCGTTGGAGTTGCTCAATGGTTCGGTAAACGGGCAGCACAAATTCTCAAAAGAATGCGCCTTGAAAACCCTGTGGAATATTACGGCGTGGCAGCTTCCCTTGATTCACAAATAGAATCCATAGGCCCCACAGACCCTTACTGGGATAGCCGATACCTCACACAGACAGAGGGCAATTCCCTTATAGGAGTCCTAACCCGAAACCAAGCAATACAAAACAACCAACTATCAACAGACCTTGACGCTTATGTAACCGTTTTTGAGTCCTACAATTTCGACGCAAATGCGCACACAGACACGTTGATTTACTTTATGTCAATGCACCACCAAGGGCCTTTATACGCATTACAGGTTGTCCAAACACTCGACACGGAATGCACGTTAGAGGAAATGCACGCTGCCTGCCTCGCAAACCCTGTGCTAGGGCGTTACGGTTCCCGATACCAAACAACCTATGACCTAATTAAAGAGGCTGACATTTCCGGTGTTGACCCTGTGCCACCACCAGACCCGGACCCGGTATTCCCCAACGGCAACGCCAAACTAATAGAGGCTGTGGGAGATATGTTGCTCGTCAAATTTGAGAACAACGAAAGACTGACCTTTTACCCTGACGGCAGAGGCCGTTGGACTGGCCGCAAGGCAGCACAGGCCCCACCAGAACCAACGCCCGAACAGCCACCGCCCCCGGCAGACAACGGGGCATGGCACCACCCCGCCCCGGGAACCACCATTACCAGCGGATTCGGCCCGCGAAGCTTTGACGGCCTAGCCTATTACCATTGGGGCGTTGACCTATCCTCAACCACAGCCGTTGTTGGCGTGGACATTATCGCGGTTACAGCGCTTGTAATTACAACTGCATATGACGCCTATGAGGGTGGAAACCAAACAGCCGGGGGATATGTCAAAGGCCACACAGTAGACGGTGCCTATACATTCTCATATAACCACATGGCCGATGGAACGGTAAACACGTCAATTGTTGGAACCACAATTCCTGCCGGTACAATCATTGGGAAAGAGGGTCAAACGGGAAATGTCACAGGAACACACTTGCACCTTGAATGCTACGAGGGCGCATTAAATGATCCTTGGGCACCACCCTACGGAAACCCAATTGACCCGCTACCCGTTCTGAGAGCACATGGAGTGCAAATCTAGTGGAAAAAGTAAAGCTTGCGTATTACAATTACATGAAACTTATGAGTTTCAATGCCATTCTTAATTTCCTCGTTGGTGGCCGTGGACTCGGCAAAACCTACGGGGCAAAGAAAATGGTAATCAAGAATGCCATTACCAAAGGCGAGGAATTCATTTACCTGCGCCGATACCGTGAAGAACTGGCAACAGCAAAAGAAACATTCTTTGCAGATATTCTGGGAGAATTCCCGGAATATGATTTCCGCACATTCGGCAAATACGCCCAATACTCACACGTAAAATTCCGTGATGATAAACGTCGTGAATGGCATACAATGGGATATTTTATTGCACTATCCACAGCACAATCCCAAAAATCCGTATCATTCCCTAAAGTCTACAAAATTATTTACGACGAATTCATCATTGAAAAGGGTTTGATTCAATACCTGCCAAATGAGGCCGTGGCCTTTATCAACTTTTACTCAACCGTGGATAGGGACAATGACCGTGTGCGAGTCTTTTTCCTCGCAAACTCAGTCAGCATTGAAAACCCGTACTTTATTCACTACAAAATAACGCCCCAAGACGGTGAGGAATGGATACGGAAATTCAACGGGTACCTTTTAGTAAACCTGCCCGACAGCAAAGAATTCCAAGAGGGCAAAAACAAAACACGGTTCGGGCAATTCATTCTTGAGTCAGACCCTGACTATGCCGACTACGCAACCGGCAACAAATTCGCAGACAACAATGACAATCTGCTTGTAGTCAAAGGCCAAGAGGCGCGCTACCAATATTCACTCGAAACCAAAACAGGTAAATTCTCAATATGGATGGACTGGGATAACAAGCAATGGTTCATCCAAGAAAAGCTCCCACAACAAGAACTAGTATTCACAATATGCCCCGAAAAAATGCGCGACGGCGTAAAACTACTATTCAAGAACGATCGACAAATAGCTATCTTGCGTTCCGGGTTCAAATCTGGAAGAGTCATGTTTGACCAACCAAGAACACGAAACGCATTCATAGAAATATTCTCAACCAGATAGGAAAAGGTCTCATGGGGGATCACACACAAAAGCCCAAGCTCAATTGGCCCAATAGCACTACAGCCCGTAAATGGATTTACGGTGTTGGTGTTGCGCTTGCCCCCGTATTCGTTGCCTATGGAATTGTAGAGGCCGATAAAGTGCCCCTATGGGTTTCGCTGCTAGGGGCGATTGTGGGAATTGGTAACATTGTTGCGTTGGGGAACGTGAACAATGCCGAATAGCCAAAGCACATTGGACACACCACAAACGGACATAAACACAGCACTACAAGTTGCAACGTTGATTGGAAAAATAGACCAATTCATCACCAACACAAGCGACCGACTGACCAAGGTTGAATCCCAGATTGGAGAAGTTACCAAGAATGCTGTGGACACGGAACGCATTACAAAGCTTGAAACACAAATGGAAAACCGGGGTAAAAATATTCCAGCTATTGTGGCATGTTTTACGGGTGTAGGGGCCTTGATTGTGTCCGTTGCTGTAAAGGTGCCGTGGCAATGATGTGCACATTCACAGACCACTCAACACACTGCACCGGTTGTCAAGAGGATGGAGTAACCGTCTACCACTGTGAGGACTGAAAAAACTTTTTACGGATTATCGCCATACAGGTTATGTATGGCGATTTTTCGTGTTATTCTATTTATAGAAGTTAAGTTAACCAATGAAAGGTAAGACAATGACACAGTTTCCCGTAACCGAGGCCACCGATCTTCTCAACCGCGAAGCTGCCAACTATGGCGATGAGGCAACATACGAATTCGTTCGAATCGTAGAAATGCTCGAAGAAAACCACGCAGTACTCGCATTCCGCCAAATCGTAAATGAAATGGTTGTCAAAGTTGTGCGGTGCGAATTCATTGTAGACGCCGAGGGATTCGTTTGCGGTAACTAATACCAACCAAACACAAAATAG
>Ga0307413_10000231_pt1 | contig 16517 bp, 17 predicted proteins | sample DK1Ometagenome_3_FD_203714 | JGI IMG/M metagenome (GOLD analysis project Ga0307413, IMG submission 203714) | Maize rhizosphere microbial communities from greenhouse at UC Davis, California, United States - DK15-O-2 | ecosystem: Host-associated > Plants > Roots > Rhizosphere > Soil | place: USA... | reverse complement strand
CCTTGCTCGCCGCGCTGGAAGACTGCCGTTGACCACCGCCGCGGAAACCGCGCAGGCGACGTCGGCGATCCTCGAGAGCGGCGCCGTCATGCTCGGCGCCGCGCTGGTCTTCGTCACCCTATTCCGCCGCCTCAGGCTCGGCGCCACTCTCGGCTACATCGTCGCCGGCGCGCTGATCGGGCCGCACCTGCTCAACCTCATCGGCGACCCCGAACAGCTGCTGAGCATCGCCGACATCGGCATCGCGCTGCTGCTGTTCATCGTCGGCCTCGAGCTCCGCCCGCAGCGGCTGTGGCGGCTGCGCAAGGACATTTTCGGCCTTGGGCTGGCGCAGGTCGTGCTGTGCGGCCTCGCGCTCAGCCTGTTGCTGTACCTGGCGCTCGGCCTGTCGCCTGAAGCGGCGCTGGCGATCGGCCTGCCTCTCGGCCTGTCGTCGACCGCGCAGGTGCTGCCGATGCTGCGCGCGGACAATGAGTTGAACACCGCCGAGGGCGAGCGCGCGTTCTCCATCTTGCTGTTCCAGGACCTGTCGATCGTTCCGCTGATCACCATCATCGCGGCGATGTCGCGGGTGCCGCCCGACCCTGCCGCGCCGAGCGGGTGGACGCTGGCGCTCTACACGCTGGTGGCGATCGTCGGCCTGGTGCTTGCCGGGCGCCTCATCCTCAACCCGCTGTTCCGCCTCGTCGGCCGCTTCGGCGAGCGCGAGCTGTTCGTCGTCGCCGGGCTATTCACGGTCGTCGGAGCGTCGGCGGTGATGCACATGTTCGGCCTGTCGGTTGCGCTTGGCGCCTTCATCGCGGGAGTGATGCTCGCCGAATCGCCCTACCGGCACGAGCTCGAGAGCGACGTCGAGCCGTTTCGTTCGATCCTCCTCGGCCTGTTCTTCCTCTCGGTCGGAATGCTGCTCGACCTGGCGGTGATCGCCGACCGGCCGTTGTTCGTGGTCGGCATCGCCGCGGCGGTCATCGTCACCAAGGCTGTCCTGATCGGCGGCCTCGCAAGGCTGTTCGGCAACAGCCCGGCGCGAAGCATCCGGCTCGGGCTGCTGCTCAGCCAGGCGGGCGAGTTCGGCTTCGTCCTGTTCACCCAGGCGACCAACGCCCAACTGATCACTCCGGAAGCGGCGTCGCTGTTCACCGCGATCGTTACCTTGTCGATGGCCGCGACGCCCTTCCTGATGCGGCTGGTCGATTGGCTCCAGGCGCGGGAGGTCCGCGGCGGGGAGGGGCTCGACGGGCCCGACCAGTCGCCCGAAACCAGCGCGATCGTCGTCGGCTACGGCCGCTTCGGTCAGACCGTGGCGCAGATGATGCAGGCCAAGCGCATCGGCGTCACCATCATCGACAAGAAGCCGAGCCAGATCGAGCTCGCCGAGGAGTTCGGGACCAAGGTTTATTATGGCGACGGGCTGCGGCTCGACCTGTTGCGCCAGGCTGGCGCCGACACAGCGAAGGTTATCGCCTTCTGCAACGACAATCAGGACGGGGAGATGACCCGCGAAGCGGTCGAGGCCGTGTTGCGGGCCTTCCCGCAAGCGTCGGTCATGGTCCGTGCATACGACCGCCGGCAGCTCATGGAGCTCGACGGCCTCGATATCACCTTCGCCGAGCGCGAATTGTTCGAAAGCGCGGTGGCGATGGGCCGCGCGGCGCTCAAGGCCAACGGCGTCGTCCAGCCGGAAATCGACCGGGTCGACCGGGAATATCGGATGCGCGATTGCGACCGGCTCGAACGGCAGAGCGCGACCGGCGACCTGCACGCCGGCTGGGAAACCTCGTTTGGGGCCGACCGGCCGCTCGGCGACGAGCCGGGCCGCAATCCCGCCTAGGCGGCCTTGTCGAGATGCTTTCTGAGAGCCGCCACGATGGCCTCGACGACCTCCCGATGCGCCCCGTCGCCGCTCCTCACGTGGATGTCGGCTTCGGAATAGGCTTCGCGCTCGATCTCTGACAGGCGCTTGAGCGTCGCCTTCCTGTCGCCGTCCTTGAGCAATGGTCGCGTGTCGCGGCGTGATGTCCGTTCGGCGAGGACGTCGACGGGCGCATCCAGCCAGACCGTGATCGTGCGCTCCTTGAGCAAGCTTCGCGTCCGTGGGTCGACGAACACCCCTCCGCCGGTCGCGATCACGCGCACCTGGCCGTCGATCAGCCGGGCGACGAGGCGCCGCTCCCCGTCGCGATAGTCTTTCTCGCCATAGCGCTCGAACAGCTCGCCCCAGGGCAGGCCGACGGTCTCCTCGATCTCCGAATCGCTGTCGATGAACGGCAGGCCGAGCCGCCGCGCGAGGCGGCGCCCGACGGTCGACTTTCCAACTCCCATCAGCCCCACCAGCACTACGGGCCGGTCGAGGCGTTTCGCTAAATCGGTCACTGGTAGGGGCTATACAGCGCGTTCCGCGCTCGGCAAAAGCGCCGCCATGTCCCGACTGGTCGTTCTCATTCTCGTGCTGCTCGTCATCCTCGGCGGGCTTTACTATCTCTCCACTGTTCCCCAGGAACAGCCGACCCGAACGATCGAGGTCGATGTCCCGCAAAGCGGTAATGCGAGCTAAGGCCGCCTGGCTGGCGGCTGCTGCCGCGGCGCTCGCAATTCCGGCGATCGCCCAGCAAACGGCGCCCTCCCAGCAGCCGGCGGCCACGGCGGCGCAGCCGGCAAACCAGCTTGCGCCGGTCAATCGTAGGGTGACCGGCGTTGCGCGACCGGGCTATTTCAACGCGCCCGGCGATGAAGCCCTGGTGCAAGAGCTCGAGGCGCTGAACCTCCCGCCGCCGCCACCGCCGGTCGAGTATCCCTCAAATGCCAGGCGCGACCCGTGGGTCGTCGGATCGCTCGATCCCGTCACTCATGGCCTCAGCGCCAATCCCTTCGGCAATGCCAGCGGGGCGTTCCTGTCGACCTTGATGCGGCGGATGGGCACTCCGCTGGCGTCGCGCTGGGCGCACATCGCCCTCCGTGACGCGCTGCTCGCCGAGGTTGGGGCGCCGCGCCATGTCAATCCGGTCGACTGGGTTGCCGAGCGGGCCTGGCTGTTGCTGCGCATGGGGGAGGCGGACGGCGCACGGATGCTTATCGCGGACGTCGACACCGACCGCTTCACGCCGAAAATGGTGCAAGTCGCCGTGCAAGCGGCGCTCGCGACCGCGGACCCTCCATCGCTGTGCCCGCTCGAAGACGCGATCAGGAAATATGAACCGACGATCCGGCCGCTGGTCCAGGCGATGTGTTCGTCGCTTGCGGGCGAGCCGGAAAGCGCCGCCGCGCAAATCGATGACGCCCGCCGCCATGGCCGGGTCGGCGGGATCGACCTGACCCTGGCGGAGAAGGTCGTCGGCGCGGGCTCCAACACCGGCCGGGCGGTGACCATCGAGTGGGACCCCGTCGACCGGCTGAATGCCTGGCGTTTCGGCCTCTCGACCTCGACCGGAATGGTCCCGCCGGAACGGCTGCTCAAGGACGCACCGCCGCAGCTGCGGGCATATCAAGCGCGGGCGCCATTGCTCACGGCCCAGCAGCGGCTCGCCTCGGCGCAGGTCGCAACGGGGCTGGGGGTTTTTTCATCGCAATCGATGGTCGACCTTTATTCCGCGATCTACGACGCAACCGATCCCGGCGATATTCCCGAGACCGATGCGTGGCAGCTTCGGCAGGCCTTCGTCGGCAAGGAAGTCGGCGACCGCGTCGCGGCGATCCGGCGACTCATCGGCACTGACCGGCCGTCGCTTGAACGCGAGGCGATGCGCGCCGTGGTCGCGCGAGCTGCGTCCCTGATCGCGCCGGACGCCGAGCTCGAGGCGGACGCGCCGGAGCTTATTTCGGCAATGCTTGCCGCGGGTTACGACCGCCAGGCGGCCCGCTGGGCAGCCGCGACGGCGCGCATGGACGATCAGAACAGTGACCGCGCCTGGGCGATGCTGGCGCTGGGTGCGCCCGACACGCGCAACCTCGATCTCAGCTACGGGCGGATCACGAGCTTCATCGGCCGCGACCAGAGTCCGGGAAAGATTCGCAGCGCGCTGCTCGTCGCCGGGCTTGGCGGCCTGGGCCGGATCAACGATCGTTCGACCAGTTCGCTGAACCAGCGCTACGGCCTCCGGCTCGGCATGCGCTCGAGCTGGACGAACATGATCGACAATGCCGGCAGGATGCGCCAGCCGGGGACCGCGCTTGTCCTTACCGGGACCGGGCTGCAGACCGGCGATTGGGGCAAGGTGCCGTCGGCGCATCTTTATCACGCGCTGATCGCGCTTCGGCGCACCGGGCAGGACTTTTCGGCCCAGATGATCGCGGCGGAAGCCCTCTCACGGACGTGACTCCGGACGACAGCGCGCTCGTCGACGGGTTCCTGGACATGATGGCCGCCGAGGCCGGCGCGTCCCGCCACACGCTCGCCGCGTATCGCAACGATCTCGCGCAGGCGGCCGCAGCCATCGGCGCTCCGCTTTCCAGTGCGACCTCTGACGACCTTGCACAGCTCGGCGGCAAATGGGCCGAGCTCGCCCCCTCGACGGTAGCGCGGCGTTCGGCGGCGCTGCGCCGTTTTTTCGGCTTCCTCGTCGATGAGGGGTTGCGACAGGACGATCCGTCCGCCGCGCTGCCGCGCCCGACGCTCGAACGGCCCCTTCCCCGGATCCTCGACGAAGCCGAAGTTTCGCGCATGTTCGAGCAGGCCGAAGACCGCGCCGCCAGCCGTGAGCCGGCCGCCGTTCGCAACCTCGCTCTCCTCGAGCTGCTCTACGGCTCCGGCCTTCGCGCGACCGAGCTGGTGACCTTGCCGCGCAATGCAGTCCGCGCCGGGCAGCCGTTCCTGATGATTCGCGGCAAGGGAGACAAGGAGCGGCTGGTCCCGATCTCGACGCGCGCCGAGTTGGCCGTGTCGCAATGGCTGGAGAATGTCCTGGCGGGCGGACTGTGGCTGTTTCCAGGCGGCAAGACGCATCTCAGCCGGGTCCGCCTGTTCCAGATCGTCCGACAGATGGCGGCCGATGCCGGCATTGCTCCCGACCGGGTCAGCCCGCACGTGCTGCGCCACGCCTTTGCCACCCACCTGCTTTCGGGGGGCGCCGACCTTCGTGTCCTGCAGTCGCTGCTCGGTCATGCGGATATCGCCACGACGCAAATCTACACCCACGTCGACTGTGCGCGGCTGGTGGAGCTCGTCAACGCGCGTCATCCGCTCGCCACTCGCGGTCGTTGACGCCCGCCTTGCCTTCAGCCTAGGCCCGCCGCCAATGCTCACCTATCTCGACTTCGAAAAGCCCCTTGCCGAGCTCGAAGCCCGCGTCGCGGAACTGCGCGAGACGGCGAACAGCTCGGACGACATCGATATCGAGGCCGAGGTCGAAAGGCTCGAATCCAAGGCTTCGAAGCTGCTCCGTGACACCTATTCGAAGCTCACGCCGTGGCAAAAGGCGCAGGTTGCGCGTCATCCCGACCGGCCCCGCTTCAAGGACTATGCCGCCCGGATCGCCGACGACTTCCTGCCGCTCGCCGGCGATCGTGCGTTTGCCGACGATCCGGCGATCGTTGGGGGGCTGGGGCGGATCGACGGACGCCGGGTCCTCCTGATCGGCCACGAAAAGGGCGACGACACCGCCTCGCGCCTCAGGCACAATTTCGGGATGGCCAAGCCGGAGGGCTACCGGAAAGCGATCCGGCTGATGAAGCTGGCCGACCAGTTCGGCATTCCCGTCGTGACCCTAGTCGATACCCCTGGTGCCTTCCCCGGCGTGCAGGCGGAAGAGCGTGGCCAGGCGGAGGCGATTGCGCGTTCCACGGAGCAATGCCTGGCGCTCGGGGTGCCGCTGATCTCGGTGGTCGTGGGCGAGGGCGGTTCGGGCGGCGCCATCGCCATCGCCGCGGCGAACCGCGTCTTGATGTTCGAACATGCCGTCTATTCGGTCATCTCGCCCGAGGGCTGCGCGTCGATCCTCTGGCGCACGGCCGACAAGGCGGCCGAAGCGGCCGAAGCGATGAAGATCACGGCCGCGGACCTGCAGGCCTTGGGAATCGTCGATCGCATCGTCGCCGAGCCGCTGGGCGGCGCGCACCGCGATCCGGAGGCGGCGATCGGTGCGCTGAAGGGCGCCTTGGTCGAGGAGCTCGACGGCTGCAGCTCGCTTGGTCCGAAGGAGCTCCTGGCGCAGCGCCGGGCGAAGTTCCTCGCCATCGGCTGACGTCGCAGGAACCTCCGTCAGTCATTCTCCGTTCAAAGTCGCCCGGCTTATTTCGGCGCCGCACGGAGAAGATAATGCGTAAGACATTGCTGTTGCTCAGCGCCGCGGCCGTCGCAGCGAGCCCCGCCATCGTTACCGCGCAGGCCGCGCGCTATCTCAATCCGCGCGACGTTGCCGAAGCGCAGCGGACGCACGGCGAGCTCGTCCAGGAGCTGGGCGGCGAAGAAGCCGGTCCCCGCGCAATGTACGTCCAGTCGGTCGGCCAACGGGTCGGCGCGCAGACGGGGCTGGTCAACCCGGGACAGTCGCTTCGCTTCACCTTGCTCAACTCCGCCGTCGAGAACGCCTTCTCGGTGCCGGGCGGCTATGTCTACGTCACGCGCCAGCTGATGTCGCTGATGGACGACGAATCCCAGCTCGCCTTCGCGCTCGGCCATGAAGCGGCGCATATCGCCGCCAACCACGCGCACATCCGGCAGCAATATGCCCAAAGGAGCAGCATGGGTGGCGTGCTCGGCCAGGTCCTCGGCGCCGTCCTCGGGAACACCGTCTTTGGCGGGATGATCTCGCAAAGCGCCGAACGTGCCGCGGCCATGCGGACCCTCAGCTTCTCGCGCGACCAGGAGTATCAGGCCGACTCGCTGGCGATGCGCTACATCATCGGCGCCGGCTACGATCCGGCCGGAGGACCGGGAATCCTCGCTGCGTTGACCCGCGCGACGGCGATTCAAACGCGAGTTCAGGGCAGGACCAACCGGCAGACGCCGGAATGGGCGAGCACGCACCCGCTCAGTGAGAACCGTTTGCAGCGGGAGCTGCAGGAGGCGCGCGGGACCGGGCGTCTCGGGTCCGGCTTGCGCAATCGCGACGCTTTCCTCGCCCAGCTGGAGGGCATCTATGTTGACGACGACCCCGCCCAGGGCGTCATCGAGGGTCCGACGTTCACTCACCCCGACCTGCGCATCCAATTCACGGTACCGCCCGGCTATCTGATGCAGAACGGCACTTATGCCGTGACCGTCGCCGGCTCGGCGGGGAAAGCGCAGTTCAGCGGCGGCCAGTTCAACGGAACTCTCGACGACTATATTCTGCGGGTATTCCACGAGCTTACGCGCGGACGCATCCAGCTGCAGGCGCCGCCGCCGCAGCGCACGGTGATCAACGGCATCCCCGCCGCCTGGACGACGGCGCGCACGCGGACCTCGTCCGGCGTCGTCGATGTCAGCGTGGTGGCCTATCAGTGGGCGCCGAATCGCGTCTACCACTTCGTCATGCTGACGCAGGGCGGCTACGGCGTCAGCCCGTTCACGCCGATGATCAATTCGCTGCGCAGGATTACGCCGGCGGAAGCCGCCGCGATCCGCCCGCGCGTGATCGACGTCGTCACGGTGCAGCGCGGCGATACGGTTCAGTCGCTGGCCAATCGGATGGCGTATCGGGACTTCCGGGTCGAGCGGTTCGCTGCGCTCAATGGCCTGCAGCCGACCAGCCCGCTTCTGCCCGGGCAGAGGGTGAAGCTGGTCGTCTATGGAACGCGGCGCGTCTGAGGCGCACCGCGCCTACATGTTGTCCGACACGTTGTTGGAGATCTTGCTCCACATCCCGCCGACGCCGCCGCCGAGGCCGCTCAGGGCACTCATGATGGCAACGCCGATCAAGGCGACGATCAAGCCGTATTCGATCGCAGTTGCGCCGCGCTGATCCACGCAGAGCTTGCGCATAATCATTCGGATAGCGTCCACGCCACCCTCCTCTGGTCCACGTCCACGCGGCGGGTGTAAGGCGAGCTGGGTTAACAACTCTTACCGGTGACATCCTTAACGGGCGATCATCCGTGATTCGGCTGGTCGGCCCGTGCGGGGGTCCAGGCGGCGAAATGCAGCAGCTCGAAGACTTCGATCGTTCGTTCGCCGTCGCCGGCGGCCGCGAAGCTTTGCCGCGCGGCCTGCCGGGCGCGACGCGACATCGGCTGCCGTGATCGGGCGGCCAGAATATTGGTCGCGCCCATCCGCCGCAGGTCGTCGACCAACTGCTCCAATGACCGATATGCGACCTGCACGCGGTCGACATCGACGACGGGCATATGGAACCCGGCCGATCCGAGCAGTCCGGCCAGCGCGGACGCTTCGATCCTTGGATGCACGTGCGGCGAAGCATCGCCTGGCACCTCGTCGGCGGCGCGCATCGCCCCTCTTAGCTGCCGCAGCGTGTCGCCGCCGGAAATCGCGCCGATCAGCAAGGCATCCGCGCGCTGCGCGTGCCGGAAGGCGAGGAGCGCGCGCGGCAGGTCGTTGACAGTGTCAAGCGTGCCGATCGCCATGATCAGGTCAAACGCGGACCCTTCCGCCGCCCATTCGTCCTCGACGATCCGACCGCCGCCGGCAGCCAGGGCAAAGGCGTGGCCGGGGTCCGCGACCTCGACCTCGGTTGCGTGCCGTTGGAGCCGCTCGCGCCATGCAGGGTCGGGGCAGCCGATCAGCAGCGCGCGGCCGAACGTCCTCTGGATCAGCTCCAGCCGTTCCAGGCAGTCCGCGAAGGCGCGTTCGTGGAGGAACAGCTCTGGGCCAATGCGCTGCGCGCGATCCCGGCGCATCGCGCGCAGCTTGATGTCGAACAACTCGGGCACGGCGCCGCTTGTGCGTTGCTCAAACTCGGGCGACAAGGCGGATGATGCTGGTCGAAGCCTTTCGCACGTGCGCGCACTGGACTCTCGATTTTGCGCTTCCGCCGCGCTGCCCCGGATGCGGCCTGATTGTCGAACAGGTCCACAGTTTTTGCCCCGACTGCTGGAAGCAGGTCGAATTCCTCGGCAACGGCGGCTGCCGGACGTGCGGCCTGCCCCTTGAGGCGACGGACCTCGACGAATGCGGTTCGTGCCTCGCAGTGGAGCCGCGCATCGCGCGGACTCGCGCCGCCGTTGCCTATGGCGACCTCTCCCGCGGACTGGCGATCCGCCTCAAGTACGGCCGCAAGGTCGCGATTGCCCGGACGATGGCGCGGTACATGGCTCCGCTGGTAAGCCCACCGGACGGCGACCCGATCCTGGTCCCGGTGCCGCTGCACCGCGTCCGCTTGTGGAGCCGCGGCTTCAACCAGTCTGTTTTGGTTGCGCAGGAGCTTTCGCGGCGGCTGCGCATCACCGTCGATCCGTTCGCGCTGCGGCGCACCCGCCGGACCCCGCCGCTCAAGGGCATGAGTTTGTCGCAGCGTCGCAGGACCGTCGCCGGCGCGTTCACGGTCACCGATCCGGCACGGGTCAAGGGGAGGACCGTCATCCTGGTCGACGACGTGCTGACCACCGGCAGCACCGCGAACGCCTGCGCCCGAGCTCTACAGCGAGCCGGCGCCGCGCGCGTCGAGCTGGTCAGCTGGGCGCGCGTGGTGAAACCTTCGCAGTTGATGCGTTGAGCAACAGCCCTAAGTATTCGGCGAAGGAGAGATCGTGCGCGTCGTCGAAATTTACGTGAAGACCACTTGCCCGTATTGCTGGCGGGCCAAGCACCTGCTCGATTCCAAAGGCGTCGATTATCGCGAAATCTCGGTCGATTTCGGCGGCGCCGAGCGGCAGAAGATGATCCAGCGCGCCAACGGACGGACGACGGTCCCGCAGATTTTCATCGACGACAGGCATATCGGCGGGTGCGACGACCTGATGGCGCTCGAGCGCTCGGGCCGCCTCGACGAGCTGATCGCCGCGTGACGCGCATCGCGCTCTTTCAGTCGAATACGGGCATCGACCCTAAGGCGAATGCCGAGGCGCTGGTCGGCGCGATCGGCGAGGCTGCGCGGGGCGGCGCCGAAATGCTGTTCACCCCGGAGATGTCGGGCCTGCTCGACCGTGACTCGGCACGCGCGTCGGCGAATCTTCGGCCGGAGGAGGGCGACGAGGTGCTCGCTGCCTGCCGCGAGGCGGCGAGGAACAACGCCATTTGGCTGCACCTCGGCTCGCTCGCCGTGCGCGTCGACGACGGCAAGGTCGCAAATCGCGGGTTCGTGATTGACGACACGGGCGCGATCCGCGCGCGGTATGACAAGATCCATTTGTTCGACGTCGATCTTCCCACCGGTGAAAGCTGGCGAGAATCGGCGGTCTACCAGGGCGGGAAGGGCGCGGTGCTGGTCGACGGAACGCCGCTGGGCAAGGTCGGACTGACCATCTGCTACGACCTGCGCTTCCCCGCTTTGTTCGCCCGGCTTGCTGAAGGCGGCGCGGACCTGATCGCGGTCCCCGCGGCGTTCACCGTGCCGACGGGCCGTGCCCACTGGCACGTCCTTCTTCGCGCGCGCGCAATCGAGGCCGGCCTGTTCGTCGTCGCCGCCGCGCAGGTCGGACAGCATGAGGACGGGCGCCACACGTTCGGCCATTCGCTGGTCGTCGATCCCTGGGGCGAAGTCGTCCTCGAGATGGCCGAACAGGTCGGCGTCGGGTTCGCCGACATCGATCTCGGCCGCATTGCGGAGGTGCGCTCGCGGATACCGGCGCTAAACCACCGCCGTCCTGTCCCCGAGGCGGTCATTCGATGATCGTCTTCGACCTGCAATGTCGCGACGGCGGGGAGACGTTCGAAGCGTGGTTCCGCTCGAGCTCCGACTTTGACGAGCAGCACGACAGTGGCCTCGTCGAATGTCCCTTCTGCAAGTCTGCCAATGTCGCAAAGGCGCCGATGGCGCCCAGCGTTCCGCGCAAGGGCGCAGCCAGCCGCCTGGCCGAACTTGCGGCGATGCAGACGGAGGTGCTGCGGGATTCGCGCTGGGTCGGTGACGCGTTCGTCGAGACCGCCCGCGCGATGCACAGCGGCGAGATCGAGCGCGAGCAGGTTCACGGCTGTGCGACGTTCGAGCAGGCGAGATCGCTGGTCGATGACGGCGTTCCGGTCGCGCCGCTCCCGCTGCCGGTGGTGCCGCCCAAGCAGCTGAATTGATCGGCGCGCACCATGCCCCTATTCGAGCGTCACGGCCCCGTAGCTCAGCAGGATAGAGCGCCGGATTCCTAATCCGTAGGTCACAGGTTCGAATCCTGTCGGGGTCACCAACGATTTGAGCGAGCACGGGCTATGGCGACCAATCATTCCGTCGATCGGACCTCCAGCGGGCCAGTCCGCCGTCTTTTCGTCGATCATCCGCGCGCGCTCGGCATGAGTTGGGCGAGTCACGGCATTGGCGCGGTGAAGATCGGCGCCGAGCTGATCGGAGCCGGCTGCGCCGCCATCGTCCACGCCATCGTGCCCGGCTGGTTCACCGAGACCGCGGGACGCACAGTCACCCGAATCTACGACCACATCCAGAGCCGTAAAGCCGGCTCTGCCGATCCGGAGGCCTGGCCTGACTACGAAATCTGACCGGCAAGTGCCGGTCGCGATCGTCGGTGGCGGAGCGTCCGGGACGATCCTTGCCGCGCAACTGGCGAGGCGCGGCATCGGCTCCGCCTTGATCGACGGCAGCGGCCGGATGGGTCGTGGAGTCGCCTATTCGACCACCGAAGATGCCCACCTGCTCAACGTCCGCGCCGAGGGCATGAGCGCGATCGCCGGAGAGCCGGAGCATTTTTCGAGCTGGTTCGAGCAGCGCGGCGGCGACCGCCGCGGCTTCGCCCGGCGACGCCTCTTCGCCGATTATCTGCATGAGCTGCTCGAGGAGGCCGTAGCCGGGGGCCGCACCGAGCTGCTGCATTCGACCGCGACGCGCGCCGCGCGCAACGGGCGCTGGAGCATTGACCTCGACGACGGCCAGGCGATCCAGGTCGAAGCCCTCGTGCTGGCGATCGGCAATCAGGAACCGGCGCAGCTCCGCGCGTTCGCGGATGTCGGCCCGCATTATATCGCCAATCCGTGGGGATCGGACGCGCAGGCAGCGGTCCGCGATCTTGCCGAAACGGGAACCAGCGCGTTGCTGGTCGGCACGGGCCTGACCATGGTGGACCTCGTGCTCTCGCTCGAGGCCGCGGGCTATGACGGGTCTGCCGTTGCCATCTCGCGTCGGGGCCAAGTGCCGCGGTCCCACGCCGATTTCGACGCCGCGCCCGTGGATGCCGGCGATCTTCCGGAAGGTAGCGTCCGGGAGCTTTCGCGCTGGCTTCGGCGGCGGGCGGGAGAGGTCGGCTGGCGCGCCGCCATCGACAGCCTGCGTCCGCACAGCCATCCGTTGTGGCAAGGCCTGTCGCCCGATCAGCAGCGCCGCTTTCTGCGCCACATGCGGCCGTGGTGGGACGTCCACCGCCACCGCATTGCGCCGGAGGTCGCACGGATTGTCGCCGGGCTCGTTGCCGGCGGCTTCCTCGAGGTTGCCGCGGGGCGAATCGTCTCGGCGGTCGCTGCTCCCGACGGAATAGACGTGGCAATCCGGCGCCGCGGGTCGGATGAAGAGCGGACGCAGCGCTTCGCTTATGTATTCAATTGCACGGGTCCGCTGCAGGACATCAGTCGAACGCGGGATCCGCTCCTGCGCGGCCTGCTCGAAGCCAATGCGATCCGCGCGGACCGCCTCGGTATGGGGATCGAGGTCGATGGTCAGTCGCGCGCCGAAGGCTCCGATCGCCTGTGGGCGCTCGGCCCGCTGACCAAGGGGCGCTACTGGGAAATCGTTGCGGTCCCGGACATTAGAGAGCAAGCGGCCGCGGTCGCCGACGATATTGCAAGGGAATTATCGAAATGATGCCCCCGGTCGAGCATGCCGAGCCCGAAGACGGCGACCTGGTCGAGGCTGCGCCCCGGCGCGATATTCCGGACGAAGTCAGCGACGCAGTTCGAACGCTGATCCGCTGGGCCGGTGACGATCCCGATCGCGAAGGGCTGCTCGACACTCCGCGACGCGTCGCGCGGGCGTGGAAGGAATATGCCAAAGGCTATGAGGAGGATCCTTGCCGCCACCTTGCCCGAACCTTCGAGGAGGTCGGCGGCTACGACGAAATCGTGCTCCTAAAGGACATTCCGTTCCAGTCACATTGCGAACATCACATGGCGCCGATCATCGGCAAGGCGTCGATCGCCTATCTGCCGAAAGACAGGGTCGTCGGGATCAGCAAGCTGGCGCGCGTGCTGCACGGCTTCGCCCGGCGGCTGCAGGTGCAGGAGCGCCTGACCGCGCAAGTCGCCGACTGCATCTGGGAGCATCTCCAGCCCAAGGGCGTCGCGGTGGTGATCGAGGCCAGTCATGCGTGCATGACGGCGCGGGGCGTCAACACGCCCGGCGTGATGATGACGACGAGCCGAATGATGGGCACCTTCCGCGAAGACGAGCGCAGCCGCCGCGAGGTGCTCGCGCTGATGGGTTATTGAACGCGAACCACAGCGGGGCGGCTCTGCTGGCCGTGAGAGCCGCCCCGCGCCCCACCCCAAGGTGGGGGTGGCGTGTTCCGGCCTAGGCCGAGGCCTCCATGCCGTGCTTCAGCTTGCTCATCTGGTCATGGCCTTCGCGCACCGACTGGTAGGCGCGCTCCACCGCCGAGCGGCTCTCGCCGCTCAAATCGCCGCTGTTGATCGCCGTCTCGAACTTCTCCTTGAGATAATCCTCGCCGCGCTCGACCTCGTTGATGATCGCCTGGTCGTCGCGCCCGGTAATTGCCGCCTTGAGGTCGAGGAATCGCTGGTGGGTTTTGCCCATGAAGGAACCGTCGTCCTCGGGGTTGCCGCCGAGGCGGCGGACTTCGGCGCGCAGCTCCTCGACGACGCGCTGCCGCTCGCCGGCGCGCTCGCGGAACAATTGCTGGAAACGCCCGCCTTCGCTGCTCGCGGCGGCGTCCTCATAGCCCGTGATGCTGTCGATCAGCGTCGCGATGAGCGTGTTGAGCGTTGAGATTTCGTCCTGTCGGCCATCCATCGGATACTCTCCTGGTTACTAGTGGTCCGCTCCTTCAACGCTCGAACGCCACGGCCGATGCCGCACGGCGCGCGAATTTTCTGGCAGGGAGCCGCGATTTGTAGTCAGTCTGCCGCAGCTGACAGATCGAGTCTGAGCCGCAATCCGAGGGGGAAGGGGCCATGACGCTTACACGGCGCACGTTGCTCGAACGCATCGGAATGATCGGCGGCGTTGGCGCCGCCTATATGGCTATGGAAACGATGGGCCTGGCGGCTCCCACGCCTCCGGGAGCGGAAGATTTCAGGCTTGCCGACATCGCGGGGAATCGCCGATCGATCGTCATCCTCGGCGCAGGCATCGCCGGCCTCGTCTCGGCCTACGAGCTCCGCCGGGCCGGCTACGACGTCACCGTGCTCGAGGCGCGGGACCGCATCGGCGGACGCGCCTGGACCGTTCGGGGCGGCGACCGGATCGTCCAGGCCGGCCGGCCGGATCAGGTCGCGGGATTCGGCGATGGGCTCTACTTCAACGCTGGGCCGGCGCGGATTCCGTCAACGCACCGCGTGATCCTTGGTTATGCCCAGCGGCTGGGCGTCCGTCTGGAGCCCTTCGTCAACGTCAACCGCAGCGCCGGCTGGGACTTCGGCGGCAAGGTGCAGCCGGAGCGGCGCATGGTCGAGGACATGCGCGGCCACCTGGCGGAGCTGCTCGCCAAGGCGATCGACCGAAAGGCGCTCGATGGCGTGGTTTCCGCCGATGAGATCGCGGCCATCCGCGGGTTCCTCGGGCCTTATGCGGGGATCGACGCCAAGGGGAATTACGTTCCGGGCGGCTCGTCCGGCTATTCCGTCCACGGCGGCGGCTACAATCAGGAGCCGGTGCCGCTTCCAGCGCTCAGGCTCAAGGACGTCGCGCCGTCGCCGGCGGTGACACTGCCCTATCTGTTCGAGCATATCTGGGACATGCAGGCGACGATGCTTCAGCCCGTCGGCGGCATGGATCGCATCGCGCACGCAATCTACGACCAGGTCAAGCCGTCGGTCCGCCTGGGCTCGCCGGTGACGGCGATCCGCCGCAGCGGCAATCGCGTGCGCATCGAGCACGGGCCGGGGCGCCAAGCGACGGACGGCGACTATTGCGTCTGCACCCTGGGCGCGAACCTGCTGGAAAAGATCCCGAACGACTTCTCGCCGGCCAAGAAGGCCGCGCTCAAGGGCGTCAACTACCTGCCGAGCGTCAAGGTCGCGTTCGAGGCGCCGCGCTTCTGGGAGCGCGATGACCACATTTACGGCGGACTCGCCTGGACTGACCGAGCGAACGAGAATGTCATCTATCCGGCCGACCGCTTCGGCGACGATCGCGGCGTGCTCGTCGCGGCCTATGTCGCGGGATGGACGAACCGCGACAATCCGCAAAAGTTCGCCGCTTTCAGCAACGAAGAGCGCTTGCGCGTCTGCCGCGATTCGGTGGAGGCGCTTCATCCGGGCCGGTCGCGGCTGCTCGAGAAGGGCGTATCCGTGGGTTGGGGTCTCGTGCCCTATTCGGAAGGCGTGGGCGCGATCTGGCCCGGCGGGCCCGGCGGCGGCGGGGCGCGAGGCCCGCAATATGCCGAGTTGCTGCGGCCCGAGGGCCCGATCGTCTTCGCCGGGGAGCACCTCAGTTACCAGGGCCTGTGGCAGGAAGGCGCGGCAATGTCGGCGCACGAGGCCTTGAAGCTGGTCGCCGCGATGGCCAAAGCGGCGCAGGCCTAGCTCGAATAGGCTTGGGCCGTTACGCAGATCGCGCCAGGCTGCCGCTTGGTCGAAGGATGCTTTTCGGTGGTGCCGCCGCGGCGCAGCGGCACGGCACCAACGATCAGGGGAACGATGATGAACAGAATGAACCGCGCTGTCCTCGCTTTCGCGCTCGCCACGGCGCCGACCGCTTATGCCGCTGCTGCTCCGGCCGATGTCGCCGCGGCGGTCAGCCAGCCGTCGCGCTCGGCCGATAACGTGAAGCGCGACGAATCCCGCAAGCCGGCGGAACTGCTGAATTTCCTCGGGCTCGAGCAGGGGATGAGCGTCATCGATATGTTCGGCGGCAACCGCTACTGGGCCGAGATACTGGCGCCCGCGGTGGGTCCGAAGGGCAAGGTCTATGTCTGGGAACCGACCCAATTCTATGACGACAAGTCGAAGGCCGCGTTCGCCGAATTCACGGCCAAGGCCGCGAACGTGTCGATCGTCGCCACGCCGTTCGAAGCACCGCGGCTGCCGGCCAATTCCGCCGACTTCATGCTGCTCAATCTCGATTACCACGACGTTTATTGGGAAAACGCGCAATATGGCGTGAAGCGGATGGAGCCGGACGCTTTCCTCAAGACCGTCTACACGGCGATGAAGCCTGGCGGCGTCGTCGGCGTCGTCGACCATGTCGCGACGCCCGGCGGCGACACGCGCGAGGTTGTCGACAAGCTCCACCGGATCGACCCCGAGGTTGTGAAAGCCGACTTCAAGCGCGCGGGCTTTGTCCTGGAGGCGGAAAGCGACCTTTATCGGAACGCCG
>Ga0307413_10000230_pt1 | contig 16530 bp, 15 predicted proteins | sample DK1Ometagenome_3_FD_203714 | JGI IMG/M metagenome (GOLD analysis project Ga0307413, IMG submission 203714) | Maize rhizosphere microbial communities from greenhouse at UC Davis, California, United States - DK15-O-2 | ecosystem: Host-associated > Plants > Roots > Rhizosphere > Soil | place: USA... | reverse complement strand
CGCTGTCGCGTGACGACCGGCCCTGTCCGTGCTCCCGGGAGCCGCCGGTCAGCCCAGACGTTGCTTGAGCGCCGCCAACTCATCGCGCAGCGTGGTCGGCAGCTGCTCACCGATCTTGTCGAACCACTCCTCGATCAGCGGGATCTCGGCCCGCCACTCCTCGGGATCGACGCGAAGCGAGGCTTCGATGTCCTCCTTGTTCGCATCCAACCCCGTCAGATCCAGATCGTCGACACCCGGCACCCAGCCGATCTCGGTCTCGGTCGCCGCGGCGGTGCCCTCGATGCGCTCGATGGCCCACTTCAGCACCCGCGAGTTCTCGCCGAACCCGGGCCACAGGAACCGCTTGTCCTCACCGCGACGGAACCAGTTCACGTAGAAGATGCGAGGCAGCTTGTTGGCGTCGGCCCGCTTGCCCATCTCGATCCAGTGCCGGAAGTAGTCGCCGGCGTTGTAGCCGATGAACGGCAGCATCGCCATCGGGTCGCGGCGGACCACACCGACCTTGCCCACCGCGGCGGCGGTCGTCTCCGACGACAGCGTGGCGCCCATGAAGGTGCCGTGCTGCCAGTCGCGCGACTCGGTGACCAGCGGGATGGTGGTGGCGCGCCGGCCGCCGAAGAAGATGGCCGAGATCGGCACACCGTTCGGGTCGTCCCACTCGGCGGCCTTCGTGTCGCACTGCTCGATCGGCGTGCAGTACCGCGAGTTCGGGTGACTGGCCAGCTCCTCGGAGTCCGGCGTCCAGTCCTGCTTCTTCCACGACGTCAGGTGCGCGGGCGGCTCGCCCATGCCCTCCCACCAGATGTCGCCGTCGTCGGTCAGCGCGACGTTGGTGAACACCGAGTTGCCCTTGGCGATGGTGCGCATCGCGTTCGGGTTGGTGTGCCAGTCGGTGCCGGGCGCGACGCCGAAGAAGCCGTTCTCCGGGTTGACCGCGTACAGCCGACCGTCCTCACCGAAGCGCATCCAGGCGATGTCGTCGCCGATCGTCTCGACCTTCCATCCCGGAATGGTCGGCTGCAACATGGCGAGGTTGGTCTTGCCGCAGGCGCTCGGGAACGCGGCGGCCACGAAGTAGGTGCGGTTCTGCGGCGAGGTCAGCTTCAGGATCAGCATGTGCTCGGCGAGCCAGCCCTGGTCGCGGCCCATCACCGAGGCGATCCGCAGCGAGTAGCACTTCTTGCCCAGTAGGGCGTTACCACCGTAGCCGGAACCGAACGACCAGATCACCCGGTCCTCGGGGAAGTGGCTGATGTACTTGGTCTCGTTGCACGGCCACGCGACGTCCGTCTGGCCCTCCGCCAGCGGCGCACCGAGCGAGTGCAGCGCCTGCACATAGCGGCGCTCGGTGCCGTCGGCGTCGACGAACCGCTCCAGCGCCCTGGTCCCCATCCGGGTCATGATCCGCATCGAGACCACGACGTACTCGGAGTCGGTGATCTCCACGCCCAGCATCGGGTCCTCGGCGTCGAGCGGCCCCATGCAGAACGGGATGACGTACATGGTGCGACCGCGCATCGAGCCCCGGTAGAGCTCGGTCATGATCGCTTTCATCTCGTCCGGGTGCATCCAGTTGTTGGTCGCACCCGCACCGCTCGGCTCGTGGGAACAGATGAACGTGCGCTCCTCGACCCGGGCGACGTCTCCGGGGTCGGAGGCACACCAGAAGGAGTTCGGCTTCTTCTCCAGCCGGGTGAAGGTGCCGGCGTCGACCAGCTTCGCGGTCAGCCGCTCCCACTCCGCGTCGGAACCGTCGACCCAGACGACCTCATCGGGAGTGGTCAGTTCGGCCACTTCCCGCACCCAGGACAGCAGTGGTTCATGGGTCGTAGGCGCGTGCTCCACACCGGGAATGGTCACTGCCGTCATCGTCCTTCGTCTCCTGCCTTCGGCACCGGAAAACCCGAACAGGACGCCGTCGTCCTGGCTGGGACTTCGTCGTCCTGATCGAATGGCGCAGTTCCCGTCCTGGTGGACGGGACCTACGCTGGGTGAGATGTACTGAGGCTAGCCCGCAAACGGGGAGGCGGCTGAACCGGAGCTTGTCTCCTACCTCACAAGACCGATAAGGGAATCGATTCAGTACACGGGCGTGAGGTGCCGAACGGGCGATCACACCGAGTGCAGGATCACACCTGGTTCTGGGTCACAGCGCAACGCGCCGGATGTCGAGGAACATCCGGCGCGTCGGTTCTTCGGAAATCACCATTCGCTATCCGCTATTCGATCCCGCGAGGCAATGTCAACGGGCCTGTGACCATGCCTCGTCAGATCCGGACTGGTCCAGTTCGATCGAGCCGTCCGGGTTCAGCTGACCGGTCTGCGTGACCTGCCATTCGCCGTCTGACACCGCTTCGCTGACCGTCACCGCACCGTCCACACCGATCAGGACCGACTCGTCGGCCAGTCCGTCGCCGTCGGTGTCGACGTACACCTGGGTGGCACCGTCCGGATCGGTGACGATGGCGGTGTCGTTCGTCCCGTCGGAGTTCATGTCGTACTCGGCCGGGCCGACGTTCATCGTGCCGTCCGGGGTGTGCACGGTGATCGAGCCGTCGACCGGACCGTCGACGCGGGCGCCGCCCATCTGCCGCCCCTCGGTGTCGGCCTCGGTCCAGGCGCCGGTGTCGGCGTCGTACTCGGCGGCGAAGGTCACGGTGCCGTTCTTGTCGGCCTCCACCATCAGGTCCGCCTGCCCGTCGTCGTCGGTGTCCACGAACGCGACCGTGCCGTCCGGGCGGCGCTCGACGACCGCGTCGCCGTCGCCGTCACCGTCCAGGTCCTCGGTGGCCTCGAACGAGTAGTCCTCACCGTCGATGGTGACGGTCAGCTCGGAACCCATGGAGTCGCCCGAGTCGCCCGAGTCCCCGGTGTCCCCGGTCGGGTCGGACGGGTTGTCCGGGGTGGTGTCGATGCCGTTCTCGTCAACGAACACGGTGGAGCCCTCCTCGCACGGCGCTACAGGCCGTTATGACTGGCCGCGGGCCACGTCGGTTCCCTTGGTCCTTCGTTCTGGGGTCCGGTCCCGGATCGAGGCGATCCCGTCGAGCAGGCCCCGGATCCGCGCCCGACCCGAGGCTACGTCCGCCACCCGCCGGTCGGCCAGCGCCAACTGCTCGGCACGCTCCCTGGTGTCGAGCTTCAGCGCGGTGCCGACCTGGCGCAGCTCGGCCTCGATGCCCGCGATCCGTCGGCCCAGCGCCTCGTCCAGGGCCAGCGACAGCTGCGACTCGGCGTCGATGAGCTGCTGCGACACCGTCTGGTCCAACGTGGCCCGCGCCTCGGCGACCGCGTCGGAGAGCCACTGCTTGAGATGCTGCTTGTCCGCGGTGTGCCGGCGCGTTCGGGCGATCCACCAGCCGGCACCGAGGCCGATGACCATCATCGGCACCAGGAAGACGCCGCCCGCGGCGGCCGCGCCGAACGGCAGCAGGGCGACCTTGCCGACCCCCATGCCCCCGCTCATGCCCATGAACACCATCAGCCGGTCCTCCGCACTGGGCGGACGGCGGTCCGCGGCGCGCAGCACCACCGGCGGCCGGCCGGCCCTGGCGAACTGGGCCCTGATCACCGCCAGCTCGTCAGGTTGGAACAGCTCGCCGAGCACCACGTCGGCCACCTGGTCCAGCCTGGAGGCCACGCCGTGCCCGATCCGGCCGGACAACACCTGCAGCGCGGTGTCCACCTCCCGCGGCAGCAGCGCGAGCCGCTCGCGGTCGGCGTTGTCGATCGCCGTCCGGAACCAGGACTGCAGGTCGCGGACCTGGCGGGACACCTCGTGGGTGAACTCCAGGCGCGCGGACTGGATCTCGCTGCGCAACCGGACCTGCCAGCCCCGGGTGGCCGAGCGGCGCTGCCCGGTCAGCTCCTCCATCCGGGCGCGGAGCATCGCCGCGTGCTCCTCGCCCGCGGACAGTGCGCGGCGGTCGCCGTCGAGGCGGACCTGCAGCGCGGCGAGCGCGGTGTCCAGCGCGCGCAGCGTGTTCGCCTCGGCCAGCATCAGCGCCCGGCCGGGCAGTGTGCGCCGGATCAGCCCGGCGATTTCGTCCACACCGGACTGCTCGCGCAGCATCGCGGCCTGCGCCTCGGGTGCGGTCGCGGCCAGCTCGGCCAGCCGGGCCGACACCGGCAGGAACGGCGCGTCCGCCAGCCGCGGCACGTGCCGGGCGAGCAGGGCCCGGTCCGCCTCCAGCACCCGCCGCCAGCCGCGATAACGATCCACTTTGGACAACGCGAACACCACGGTCTCCACCTGGTCGGCGACAGAGCGCAGAAAGGCGATCTCACCGACACTGAACGGCGCGGACGCGTCCACCACGAACAGCAGCGCGGTGGCCGCGGTTGCCGCCTCGCGGGCCAGCTCACCGTGCGCGGCGTCCAGCCCGCCCACTCCCGGGGTGTCCACGACGGACACGTCGGCGAGCAGCGCGGCCGGGCCGCGCACCTCCACGTGCGACGGCGGCAGCGCGCCGGCCGGCGGGGTCGCGGCGTCGGACACCCACATCGCCAGGTCGCCGGGCTCGATCGGCACCGGCGGCAGCTGCCCGGGGTAGCAGGCGCACGCCTGCCACACGTCGGCATGGTCGAAGACCAGGTAGGTCGACGTCGCCACCGAGGCGTCCACCGGGGACAGGCCGGACACCCCGATCAGGGCGTTGACCAGCGAGCTCTTGCCCCGGTTCGTCTCACCGAGCACCACCAGACCCGGCTTGCCCGGATGCTCGGCCCGCAGCCTGCGCACCCACGCGGCCGCCTCCGGGTCCAGCTCGTCCAGCAGCGCCAGCTGAGCCAGTCTGGCCTGCTTGACCAGCTGCGGCAGGGTTGGCCTGGCCGCCTCCGTCATCGGGCCGGCCGATGGGTGTAGACCGCCACCACCGGCGCTCGCAGCACCGTGCCCCGGTCGGCGAACCCGACCGCCTCGGTCGCCGCGACCATTCCGTCCAGTGCCGGGTCGTCGGTCGGCACCGTGCCACCCGCCTCGTGGCGCGCCGGGTCGAACAGCTCGCCGTCCGGGCGCAGCGCCAGGACGCCGACCTCGGCCAGGCCCTCCTCGATCCGCGCCTCGACGCCGACGCTGCGGGCCCGGTCCAGCGCGTAGAGACACAGCCGCACCAGTGCGAGCCGGTCCGACTCCGCGGCCACCAGGGGGTCGACCGGGTCCACCGACTCGACCGACTCGACCGGCACGTGCCGCTCCGAATCGTCGGCCCGGTCACCGGCCCGGCCGAACCAGGGCGCCATCCGCTCAGCCTCCACCGGAACGCAACTGCTGCCAGATCAGGAAGTACGCGCGGTGCACCGCGTGCGACACCCGGCTCTGCGCCGGGGTGGCGCCGAACGACGCGAACGAGCGCCACCAGTGCGCCCGCTCCAGCGCCACCGTCACCAGCTCGGCCGTCGGGGCGCCGGGCCGCCCGAGTCGGACGTCCACGCCGCCGCCACCGCCGACCCGCAGCATCTCGTCGGCGAGATCGTCCGGCAGCGTCACCGCACCCGAGCTGACCAGCGTCAACGCCTCGAGCATGCGCAGTTGGTGAGCCTCGGGGCGAGCCAGCAGCCGCTCCACCGCGTCGCGGACCCGCTGCCGCTCGCCGGCGTCCGCACAGCCGCGCACCAGCGCGGTGACCGAGGCGAGTGCGGCGGCCGCCTTGATGCCGTCCGCCCTTGCCCGGAACATGTCGTCGAGCCGGGCGCGCAGCTCGCCGAACCCGGAGCTGGCGAGCAGCGCCTCGCGCAACGCGCCGGCGGGTAGCTCCGGCTCGGCCCGCAGCGCGGCCACCGCGGCGTCCACGCCGAACAGGTCCAGCAGCTCCAGCAGACGAGCCCGGGTGGCCGCCGGCACCGGGCAGTCCCAGGCGGTGAAGAGGTCGGCGGACAGCGCCATGGTGGCCAGCGTGTCGTCGTCCAGCGCGGCCAGCTCACGCAACGCGTCGGCGTCCGCGCTGGTGAACGCGCCGGTCTCGGCGGTCTCGGCGAGCAGGCCGATCACCGGCAGCACCGCCGCCACCCTCGGACGCAGCAGCGCCGACTGGCGCTCGGCCAGCAGCCGGGCGGCCGGCCACACCGCGCCGCCCGAGCCCTCGACAGACTCCGGCGCGACGGTGTCCACCTTGTTCAGCACCGCGATCACGTTCGCCGGCCCGGCGTCGCGACCCGCGGTGGCCGCGGTGAACGAGGCGATCACCTGCTCGTCGTCCGCGCGAACCTGCTGGGTCAGCACGTACAGCACCGCCTCGGCGCCGGCGATCGCGTTCTGCGAGGTGACGTCGAGATCGTCGACGCCGTCCGCACCGTCGGTGCCGAGCAGGCGCTCGGCCCGCCGCACCGAGGTGGCGTCCATCGAGCCGAGGCCTGGGGTGTCGATCACCGTCAGGTCGCGCAGGACGGCACTGGTCAGGTACGCCTCCAGGTGCGACACCGCCGCCCCGTCGGTCTCGAGGTCGCGCGGGATCATGCCGTCGGCGTCGAACGGCAGCGCCCGGCGCCTGCCGTCCGCGTACACCACCTCGACCCGGTCCACCGTGCCGTACTGGAAGCGGGTCACCAGCCGGGTGCACTCGCCGACGTCGGTGGGCGCGACCCGACGCCCGATCAGGGCGTTGACCAGCGTCGACTTGCCCGACTTCAACCGGCCGGCGACCGCGACCTGCAGCGGCGCGGCGAGCCTGCGCAGGATCTCGTGCAGGCCCGCCGCGGTGTGCGCGCAGACCTGCGGACGCAGTCGGGTGCACAGCTCGGCGACCGCCGCGGACAACGACCCGGACAACGACGCCGACAACGGCCCGGACAACGACGTCGCGGGCGCGCCCGGCTGCCCCGGGGGGCCAGCCGCCACCCGGGGGCGATCGGTGCCCGCGGTCACGGTGCAGATCGTGCCACGTTCGGGCGCTCCCCCGGACCGAACGGCGCACCCCGGCCACCGGGTACGCCCACGGAAGGACGGCCGGTCCGCCCGCGGACTGACGCGGGGACGGCACCGCGCTGCCTACGCTGGACGAGTGCGACGGTTCAGCCTGTGGATGAAGGAGCACCCCATCGCGGGTGACTCGCTGCTGGCCGCCGTGCTCGCGCTGTTCGACCTGCTGTTTTTCGTCGGCCGACTGGCCGGCTCCGAGCGCAGCGCCGACCTGCCGCCCTGGTACGTGACCATCCCGCTGATCCTGGGCGCGACGCTGCCGCTCGTCTTCCGCCGGAGGTACCCGGTCATCGTCGCGTACGTGACGCTGGCCGCCTCCGTCCCGCACTCGATGCTGGAGCTCGGCGCCTCACCGCTGTTCACCATCTCCATCACGCTGTACACGCTGGTTGTCTTCGTGAACCGGCGCACCGCGCTGCTGTACGTCCTGGTCAACCTGGTGATCGGGGGCGTGCAGATCCCGCTGCAGTACCCGGACGACTGGGTGCTGACGGTCGCGGTGTCGGTGGTGGCGACCGCGTTCACCTGGATGACCGCCGAGTTCATGGGCGCGCGGCGCGCCTACCAGCACGAGGTGGAGCAGCGGCTGGCCATGCTGGAGACCGAGCGCGACCAGCAGGCGGCGATCGCGGTGGCCGCCGAGCGGGCCCGGATCGCGCGCGAGCTGCACGACGTGGTCGCGCACTCGGTCAGCGTGATGGTGGTGCAGGCCGACGGCGCCGGGTACGCGCTGCGCAGCGAACCCGAGCTCGCCGAGCGCGCGATGAGCACGATCTCCGCCACCGGCCGCGAGGCGCTCACCGAGCTGCGCAGGTTGCTCGGCGTGCTGCGCGACGACCCCACCGCGCCCGCGCGGGACCGCGACGGCACCGACCGCGTGCCGCAGCCCGGCCTGCGCGCCATCGACGACCTGGTGCAGCGGGTCCGCGACATCGGCGTGCCGGTCCGGCTGACGGTCACCGGGGCCATGGACGACCTGCCGGCCGGCGTCGGGCTCGGCGCGTACCGGATCGTGCAGGAGGCGCTGACGAACACGATCAAGCACGGCGGCCGCTCGGCCAGCGCGGACGTGCTGCTGGGTCGGCACGGCGACGCCGACGGCGACCGGGTGGAGGTGACGGTCACCGACACCGGCTCGGGCACGCCACGGCTGCTGACCCCGGTACACGGCGGCAACGGGCTGATCGGCATGCGCGAGCGGGCCAACGTGTTCGGCGGCGCGCTCACCGCGGGGCCGCGCACCGGCGGCGGCTGGCGGGTGCACGCGACACTGCCGCTGCGCGACGTCTGACCGACCGGCCCGGGCGCGTCCCCCGGCGGCACGGTCGACGGTGGTCCGGCTCGTTGCCGGCCGCCAACCCCGCGACCCTGCCGTCGGGGACACGCCCTAGCGTGACCTCGTGGCCGCCTCCGCAGCTCGTCCCATCCGCATCGTGCTGGTCGACGACCAAGAACTGATGCGCGTCGGCTTTCGCATGGTGCTCGGCGCCCAGCCGGACATGCAGGTCGTCGGCGAGGCGGGCGACGGTGCCGCGGCGATCGAGCTGACCGCCGAACTCGGCCCGGACGTGGTGCTGATGGACGTGCGGATGCCGGTGCTGGACGGCGTGCGGGCCGCCAAGCGGATCACCGAGGACGGCACCGCGCGGGTACTGGTGATGACCACGTTCGACCTCGACGAGTACGCGTTGTCCGCGCTGCGCAACGGTGCCAGCGGGTTCCTGCTCAAGGACACCCCACCGGCCGACCTGGTGTCCGCGATCCGTGCGGTGGCCAGCGGGGACGCGGTGGTGTCGCCCAGCGTGACCAGGCGGCTGCTGGACCGTTTCCTCGGCGGCGGCGAGCTGCGCGACGTCAACGAGCTGAACGTGCTGACCGAGCGCGAGCGCGAGGTGCTGGTGCTGATCGCGCACGGCCTGTCCAACGGCGAGATCGCGGCGAAGCTGTTCCTGTCCGAGGCGACGGTCAAGACACACGTGGGCCGGGTGCTGGCCAAGCTGAACCTGCGCGACCGGGTGCAGGCCGTGGTGCTCGCCTACGAGACCGGGCTGGTCCGGCCCGGCGACGCACCCGACCGCCCGCAGGTGTCCTAACGGTACCCAGAAGGGTCCACAGTAGACCGATCAAGCCCGGGGCCGACCACGTCGGCGAACCAGCGACCCCAGTCCGGCCTGCTGCCGTCCACGTCGGTGAACCCGTACTCGCGCATCAGCGTCCAGGAGGCCATCGTCCGGCCGGCGAAGCGGGACACCTCCGGGTCGGTCGCGAGCGACACCACAGCCCGGCCCAGGTAGCGCGGGGTCTCGGAGATCGCGTAGTCCGGCACCCGCGCCACCGCGTCGCGCCAGTTCTCCTCGGTGACCCCGTACAGCTCCAGCATGCTCTCCGAGCGCAGGTAGCCGGGCGTGACCGCGAGCCCGGTGGCACCGTGCGCGGCCATCAGCGGACCGAGGGCCCGGCCGAGCGCCCTGATGGTCTGCTTCACCAGGTAGTAGGGCACCCCGGTCTCCGGGTAGTGGTGCTCGTCGTCGCCGTCGGTGACCTCCAGCACCAGCCCGCCCGGGCGGCGCACCAGCAACGGCAACAGGGTGTGCAGCGCCGTCAGGTGGGTCTCGACGCCGTTGCGCACCACGCCGATGGCCGCGTCCAGATCGCTCTCCCAGAGCGGCTTGTCGAACTCGACGAACGGGTCGCCGCCCCACACGTCGTCCACCAGCACGTCCAGTCGACCGTCCACGTCGGACTCCAACCGGCGGGCCAGCGCACGCACGTCGTCCGGCACGGTGAAGTCGACACGGACCGGGACGCCGGTGCCGCCGGCCGCGGTGACCAGTTCGGCCGTCTCCTCGATGGTCTCCGGCCGGGCCATCGGCGAACGCGACTCCCGGGTGGAGCGGCCGGTCACGTACACGGTCGCGCCCGCGGCGCCGAGCTCGACCGCGATGCCGCGGCCGCAGCCCCTGGTCGCACCCGTGACCACGGCCACCCTGCCGCGCAGCGAACCCGCCGAGTTCCAGTTGCTCATGACCCCTACCCCTACCAGTCCCCACCGACAAATGCCGGGGTCGTCTCAGGGTGATCACCGATCGTGGCCGACCACCGACGCACGCCATCCTCATCCCAGAAGTTGACGGGGGTCCAGACCACAGGACGACGCGCTCGACCGCCGGACCCGGACAGGATGGACCCGTTCAACTGGGGACGAACGAAATGGAGCGGTCATGATCGAGGCAGTAGGCCTCACCAAGCGCTACGGGAAGACGGTCGCGGTGGACGACCTGTCCTTCTCCGTACCGGCCGGCCGGGTGACCGGCTTCCTCGGCCCGAACGGCGCCGGGAAGTCCACCACCATGCGCATGATCCTGGGCCTCGACGCACCCACCAGGGGGAAGGTGCTGATCGACGGCCGGCGCTACCAGGATCTCAAGCAGCCGCTGCGCACCGTCGGGGCGCTGCTGGACGCCAAGTGGGTGCACCCGAACCGGTCCGCCCGCGCCCACCTGCGCTGGCTGGCCCGGTCCAACAACCTGCCGGCCAAGCGGGTCGACGAGGTGCTGGAGACGGTCGGCCTGACGTCGGTGGCCAACCGCAAGGCCGGCGGCTTCTCGCTCGGCATGTCGCAGCGGCTGGGTATCGCCGCCGCCCTGCTGGGCGACCCTCGGGTGCTGTTGTTCGACGAGCCGGTCAACGGCCTGGACCCGGAGGGCATCCTCTGGATCCGCAAGTTCATGCACCGCCTCGCCGACGAGGGCCGGACCGTGTTCGTGTCCAGCCACCTGCTGTCCGAGATGGCGCTCACCGCGCAGGAGCTGATCGTGATCGGCCGCGGCAAGCTGATCGCGCAGAGCAGCACCGAGGACTTCGTGGCCGCGGCCACCGAGAACACCGTCCGGGTGCGCAGCCCGCGCCTCGCCGACCTCAAGGGGCAGCTCGCCGGCCACGCCGGCAGCGTCACCGAGGAGGGCGACAGCCTCGTGGTGTCCGGGATGGACATCGCGGCGATCGGTGAGCTCGCCGCGGCCAACAGCATCGTGCTGCACGAGCTGAGCCCGCAACGCGGCTCACTGGAGGCGGCGTTCCTGCAGCTCACCGGCGACTCCGTGGAGTACCACGCGGACGGCGCGACCGAGGTCGCCGCCACGCCCACCGACCTCGTCTCCACCGGGAAGTGACGACATGACTCTGCTCGCCGTCGAACGCATCAAGCTCTTCACCACCCGCTCACCGCTGTGGTGCACGCTCGCCGCACTGGCCGTCACCATCGGCTTCGCCGCGCTGATCGCCGGTGTCTCCGACCCGGCCGACGAGCCGACCACCGTCGCCAGCAGCCAGTTCGGCTACGGCTTCGGCCTGGTCGTGGTCATGGTGATGGCCGCGCTCGCGGTCACCACCGAGTACCGCTTCGGCACCATCCGGGCCACCTTCCAGGCGGTGCCCAACCGCACGGCGGCGCTGCTCGCCAAGACCTCGGTGGTCGCGGCGTTCGCCGGCGTGATCGGCCTGGCCGCCGCGTTCGGATCGCTCGGCATCTCCACGCTGATCCGGCCGAACGCCGACCTGATGGTCAACACCGCCTTCGAGTGGCGGGTGGTGGCCGGCACCGGCCTGGTGTTCGCCATCGCCGCGGTCGTCGCGGTGTCGGTCGGCAGCATGATCCGGCACTCGGCCGGCGCGATCTCGCTGCTGCTCATCTACTCGCAGCTGGTCGAGGGTCTGGTGCTGCTGATCCCGAAGGTCGGCGACGACATCCACCGCTGGATGCCGTTCAACATGGCCAACCACTTCCTCACCGGCAATCCGGACCGCACCGGCAGGCCGGTCGAGGCCGGGCCCGGCCTGTCCGACATCACGATCGGTCCGTGGTGGGCGCTGGCCTACTTCGCCGGCTTCGCGGCGGTGTTGTTGATCGGGGCGGTGATCGCGACCAACCGACGCGACGCCTGAAACGTCTCTGGAACACCGGGGGGTTTCCCGAGGGGTTTCTGAGGGGATGGGGACAAGGGGGACGACGGTGTCCGGGCCGCTTCGGGGGCGGCCCGGGCACCGCCGTGTTTCGCCGGCCGCAATCGCCGCCGGTGTGGATGTTCGAGGACCCCGTACGTGAAGCTCTCGTTAAACCTGCTGTGACGGGGCCCACTGCGCTGCGCACGGCGTATGAGGGGGTGACATGGTGGGTATGTCCGTCTCGAAGCCCGCGGAGGTGACCTTGACGGCCATCGAATCTCATCCTCTGGACGCCGATCAGCCGGAGGATCGTTCCATGTCGGTCCTGTCGGATCCCGCGTTGCGGGTCGAACCGATGATCGGCATCAAATGGGCGCAGGCCCTGGAGCAGTACCGCGCGTGTGACGCGACCGACCCGGCGGCCATGCGTCGGGCGTGGGTGCACCGCGCGAACGAGGCCGAGGTGCTCGCGCTCTACCGCAGCGCCCGGACCGCGTCACCGACGCTGCCGGTGCCGTGGTGGCTGCGGGCGCTGGCCGACGGTCTGATCCCGACCCGCGCCGAGGCGTTCACCGTCGAGGACCGCGTCACCAAGCTGCTGCAGACCCGGCCCGGCTGGGTGTTCGTGCCGTGGGGCGCCGACGGCGACACCGGCTACTGGGAGTACATGCCGTCGGAACGGACGCTGACCGGTCCCGGCATGCCGACCACGCTGCAGCACACCGGCCGCCATCCCGGCCTGATCGACGTGATCCGGGTGCACGGCGGCGACGTGCGGCCGGCCCCGCTCGCGATCGCCGGGGTGGCCGACCTCCGGGCGAGCCTCGCCCGCATCGAGTCACTGCGCCCGCTCTCCGGCTGACAGCGCCGGTCGGCGATACTGCCGGGCATGCCCGGAACCGACTCGCTGCCCACCCGTCGCGGGGTGGTCAGCTACGTGCACCGCGGTGGCCGGATGACCACCGGCCAGACGAGGGCGTGGCAGCACGGCTGGCCCCGGATCGGGCGGCCGATCACCGACCTGCCGCCCGGACCCGTCGACCTGGACGGCTGGTTCGGCCGACAGGCGCCGGTCGTGCTGGAGATCGGCTCCGGCATGGGCGAGACCACCGCACAGCTCGCCGCCGCCGCGCCCGAGGTGAACTACCTGGCCGTCGAGGTCTACCAGCCGGGACTGGCCCAGCTGGTGATGAGGGCCGAGGCGCTCGGCCTCACCAACCTGCGGCTGCTGCGCGGCGACGCGGTGGTGCTGCTGACCGAGCACGTGCGGCCGGGATCGATCGACGAGGTGCGGTTGTACTTCCCCGACCCGTGGCCGAAGAAGCGGCACCACAAGCGGCGCATCGTGCAGCCGCCGTTCGTCGCGCTGGTGGCGCGGGCGCTCGCGCCGGGCGGCCGGTTCCACCTCGCCACCGACTGGGCGCAGTACGCCGAGCAGATGCGCGAGGTGTGCTCGGCGGAGCCGCTGCTGGTCAACGCGTTCCCCGAGGACGGCGGCGGAGTGGACGGCGGTTGGGCGCCGCGGCCGGACTGGCGGCCGCTGACCAAGTTCGAGTCCAGGGCCCGGGTGGAGGAACGGCCGTGCCGCGACCTGATCTTCCGGCGCCGGTGACCCCGCTGCGGCTGCGCGCGCCGATCGGGCTGGCCTGCGACGCGTCCTGCACGGTGTGGCGTGACGCGGTGGTCGACATCGAGGCGAGCGGCCGGCTCGGTCACTGCGGCCCGGCGGCGACCGCGCCGGAGTGGTCCGGGCCGGTCCGCGACCTGACCGGCATCCTGCTGCCCGGTCTGGTCAACACGCACGCGCACACCCCGATGACGGTGCTGCGCGGAATGGGCGGCGACCGGCCGCTGCTGCGCTGGCTGCGCGAGGTGATCTGGCCGGCGGAGGCCCGGCTGAGGCCCGCCGACGTGCGGGCCGGCATGCTGCTCGGCTCGGTGGAGATGCTGCGGGCCGGGGTGACCACCAGCGCCGAGATGTACTTCCACGGCGAGGAGCTGGTCACCGCGGTGCTGGACTCCGGCGCGCGGCTGGTGCAGACCGGCGCGATCATCGACGCGCCCGGCTGGGACTGGCGGGCGATGCTCACCGGCATCGCGGACTGGATCGACGCGGACGGCCTGCGGTTCGGCTCGGGGGAACGCGTCGAACTGGGCTTCGGCCCGCACTCGGCGTACACCCTGCCGCCCGCGGCGCTGGCGGAGGTGGCGGCGGCGGCGCGGGAACGCGGCGCGCTGGTGCAGATCCACGTGGCGGAGTCGCCCGCCGAGGACGCCGCGCAGCGGGCCGAGCACGGCTCGGTGCCCGCACTGCTGGAGTCGCTCGGCGTGCTGGACGGGCGGGTGCTGGCCGCGCACGCGGTGCACCTGTCGGACGACGACATCGCGCTGTTCGCCGCGCGCCGGGTCGGGGTGGCGCACTGTCCGGGGTCGAACGCGAAGCTGGCATCGGGCATAGCGCGGCTGTCCGACCTGCGCGCCGCGGGCGTCGGAGTCGGCATCGGCACCGACGGTCCGGCCAGCAACGACGACCTGGACCTGTGGCAGGACATGCGCCTCGCCGCGATGCTCGCCCGCCTGTCCACACGGGACTCCGCGGCGCTGTCCGCGGCGGACGCGCTGCTGCTCGCCACCCAGGGCGGGGCCGCCGCGCTCGGCCGGTCCGACATCGGCACGCTCACCGAGGGCGCCTGGGCCGACCTGATCCACGTCGACGTCGACGAACCGGCGTTCGCCGGCGGGCTCGCCGTGCCGGACGAGCACCTGCTGGCGAACCTGGTGTGGGCGAACGGCTCGCGGCGGATCAGCGACGTGTGGGTGGCCGGTGAGCCGGTCATCGCGGCCGGCGAACCCACCCGGGTGGACCGGCACGCGGCCCAGGTCGCGGCCGGCTCGGTCACCCAGCGTCTGATTCAGCCGGTCAATGCGACGTAACGTCACCAACCGGGCGGCCGATGCAGGGAAGACCCCCTGATCGGAGACAGCCGTGGTCGATCTCGCTCCACTCAAGCGCGCCGTCAGGCATGTTGAGGACGTCGCCCAGCGGACGCTGTCCACCGTCGGCCTCCGACAGTCCGACGAGCGCATCGCCGCCGAGGCTCAGGACTACTGGAACTCCTCCAACGAGCGGCACTGGGCCAACAACTCGCACTGGCGCACCGGCAGCGCGTTCGCCGTGGACCCGGCCGGCACCGACCTGTGGGCCGAGATCGGCAGACGCAACCTCGACCAGTTCGAGCGGGCCGCCCGCCACGCCGGGTTCACCGGGCCGTGGGGCCGGGTGCTGGAGTGGGGCTGCGGTGGTGGAGCGAACGCCGTGCACTTCGCGCCGCGGGCCGACGAGTTCATCGGGGTCGACGTCTCCGCGGCGAGCATCGAGGAGTGCGGCCGCCAGGTCCGGGCCGTGTGCGACACCCCGTTCCGTCCGGTGCACATCGACGCGGCCACTCCGGAGAAGGTGGTCGACGAGGTCGGCGGCTGCCGGGTGTTCGTCAGCTACTACGTCTTCGAACTGCTGCCCAGCCCGGCCTACGGCGTCCGGCTGCTGCGACTCGCGCGCCGGCTGCTCGAACCGGGCGGGCTGGCCGTGATCCAGATCAAGTACAGCGACCACCGGTGGCGCACCCGTTCCCGCGGCCGCGGCTACCGCAGCGGCCTGGCCGAGATGACCACCTACCGGATCGAGGAGTTCTGGCAGCTCGCCGAGGACTGCGGACTGCGCCCGCTGAGCGTGGAGTTGGTACCGCGCAACGAGGTCGACGAGCGCTACGCCTACTTCGCGCTATCCGGCTGACCGGCTACCTGGACGGAGCGGGGCGCAGGACCACCTCGGTCTGGTGCGCGTCCGGGGTCGCCGTCACCGCGGCGCGCACGGCCGCCGCGACGCTGTCCGCGCGCAGGAACCGGTCCGGGCGGTACTCCTGGCCCTCGCTGGCCACCACCGCGCGCTGCATGTCGGTGTCGGTGCGGCCGGGGAACACCGACGTGACCCGCATGCCGTGCGACTCCTCCTCGGCCCGCAGCACGTCGGCGTAGGCGCGCACGGCGAACTTGCTCGCCGCGTAGGCGGCCCAGTTGGGGTTGGCACGCAGCCCGGCACCGGAGTTGACGATCACCACGTGACCGGCCGCGGCGCGCAGCGCCGGTAGCAGCAACCGGGTGAGCTCGGCCACCGCGACCAGGTTGACCTCCATCATCGACCGCCACAGCTCGGCGTCGGTCTCGGTGAGGGGACCGAGCCGGACCACCCCGGCGGAGTGCACCAGCACGTCGACGCGCTCGATTCCGGCGGTGGCCTCGGCGAGCGCCACCGGATCGGTCAGCTCGACCGGCCACGGCCGCGCGCCCGGCAGCTCGCCGGCGATCTCGGCGAGCGCGTCGCGGTCACGGCCGCCGAGCAGCAGGTCAAAGTCGGGATGCAGGGCACGGGCGACCGCCGCGCCGATGCCGCGGGACGCGCCGGTGATGAGAGCGAGTGGCCGGTTCGACATGCCGAGAGCCTATGTCCGGGCGGGTTCAGGTGGGTTCAGGTGGGTGATGCCGATTCGTCGCCGATTCGTCGCTGCGTGTGGTGAGGCTCCTCGCATGGACGGTCAGCCGGATCGTCCGAAGGGGAAGGTGTGGCGACATGACAGTGCGAAGAGTACTGCCCAGGGCACTGCTGGCGA
>Ga0307413_10000229_pt1 | contig 16543 bp, 13 predicted proteins | sample DK1Ometagenome_3_FD_203714 | JGI IMG/M metagenome (GOLD analysis project Ga0307413, IMG submission 203714) | Maize rhizosphere microbial communities from greenhouse at UC Davis, California, United States - DK15-O-2 | ecosystem: Host-associated > Plants > Roots > Rhizosphere > Soil | place: USA... | reverse complement strand
CTGATAAAATCGGGTTTTATAAAATCATGATTTTTAGTTTATTTACAAGTGGTGTTTCGCTGTTTCTTGTACAATATATTACTACATTTTGGGCTTTATGCGGCGCAATGTTTGTTTTAATGACAATAGCAGACATGTTTCGACCAGCAATGTTTGTTTCTTTGGGCGCTTATGCAAAACCAGAAAACAGAACGCGTGCCTTAACTTTAGTACGTTTAGCAGTAAATCTTGGTTTTGCTGCAGGGCCTGCTTTGGGAGGTTTGATTATTATGGGAATTGGTTATCAGGGACTTTTTTGGGTTGATGGTGCATCTTGTATCATTTCGATTTCCATTTTTGCTTTATTGGTTAAGGAGAAGAAAAAAGCGGTTCACGGAGATAAAATGGAAATTTCAACAGAAATCAAATCGGTTTTTCACGATCGTATCTTTTGGGTTTTCTTGTTTGTGAGTTTTATTACGGCAATGATTTTCTTTCAATTATTTACGACTTTACCTTTATATCATAATGAAAAATTTGGCTTAAGCGAATTTCAAACGGGATTATTAATGACTTTAAACGGACTTTTAATTTTTGCTTTAGAAATGCCAACTGTTGGTTTTATGGAGAGAAAAGCTTTTCCGAAAATTAAAATCATTATCCTGGGATCGTTTATTATGGCTTTGAGTTTCTTCTTACTACTTATTAATGTATGGGCCGGAGTTTTGGTTATAAGCATGATTTGTATTTCGATTGGAGAAATTCTAACCTTTCCTTTTTCGAATGCATTTGCTTTAAGTCGCGCACCACGTGGTCAGGAAGGTCGATACATGGCACTTTATACGATTAGTTTTAGTTTGGCTCATATTGTAAGTTCAAAAGTTGGTTTCGAAGTAATTTCTCGTTTGGGTTATCAAATCAATTGGTTATTTATGGCTTGTATTGGTGTTATTGCTACTTTTTGCTGTTTCTGGATCAGGAAGGCTTTAGTTGACGAGAAAATTAATTAAACACTAGTTTGTGGGATTTTACCGCAATGCATTAAGTTTATTTTATATAGAATATGCTAAAAGAGAATGCTTTGTGGGATTTTACCGCAAAGTGCGCGAAGATTTACGCAAAGTTCGCTAAGTTATTTTTAAGGTGATGTGTTTATGAACACAAAGTTCGCAAAGCGTTTTCAAAACAAAACTTTGCGAACTTTTTTTATTTAATAAAATCATACTGTGAAAAAAACTTTGCGCTCTTTACGGTAAAATTTTTATTAGTACTTTTAACCTGAAAATCAAATCGTTATATATAATTCTTCCGTATTAAAAGAGAAACAAAACTTCTTTTTTAGTTAAATAACTATATTTATAGTTGCGTAACTAAAAAAATAGTTGTAGGTTTGAATTAAAATTAGAAAACATGCAAAAGTTAACCAATAAAGAAGAAGAGATCATGCACATTTTATGGAAGCTCAAAAAAGCTTTTGTAAAAGAGGTTCAGGCAGAAATTACTGAAGATCAACCGCATTACAACACACTTTCGACAATTGTGCGTAATTTGGAAGAAAAGGGATATGTGGCGCATAATGCTTTTGGAAACACACACCAATATTATCCAATTGTGAGTATTGAAGATTACAGAAAAGGATTTATGAGTACTGCAATCGACAATTATTTTAATAGTTCTTACAAAAGTATGGTTTCGTTTTTTGCGAAAGAGGAAAAAATTTCTGCCGATGAATTACGCGAGATCCTTGCTATGATCGAAAATCCGAAAGAAAAGTAAGAAAAAAATCAACCAAAATAAAATAACCTTTTTATGGAAGCACTTTTCATATTTGTCGCAAAATCAAGTGGATTATTAATCTTGTTTTATCTTGCTTATTATTTTTTATTACGCAAAGAAACATTTTTTAATAGTAACAGATGGTTTTTACTAATTGGTTTGCTAACCTCGGTTGCGCTGCCTTTTTTAGTTTACACCAAAATTGTCTGGGTTGATCCTACTCCACTGCCAAATTTTAACTATTCACCAACTTACGTTCCACAAAGTAGTGAAAAAGAATCATTTGAGATAGACTGGAATTTAGTTTCTCTTGCTATTTATGCTCTCGGATTTTTGGCTTTTATGCTAAAGTTTGCTCTTGATTTTTATAGTTTAAACTCCGTTTTAAAAGGTAAACAAGTACAACAACAAGCTGATTTTAAATTTGTTGACGTCAAAGAAAATATTGCGCCTTTTTCTTATTTTGATTATATCGTGTACAACTCATCAATGTACAGCGAATCTGAATTAGAAAATATTCTGGAACATGAAAAAGTACATAGTGATCAAAATCATACTATTGACGTTTTAATTTCGAGAATTTTCTGTGTGCTTTTTTGGTTCAATCCAATCATCTGGCTGTACAAAAAAGCGATTTTGCAAAATCTGGAATTTATTGCAGACAGCGAAGCCACCAAAAAAATATCCGACAAAAAAGCGTATCAATACACGCTTTTAAAAATAACAACACACGAATCATGTGTTGCAATCACCAATCATTTTTATCAATCATTAATCAAAAAACGAATTGTCATGTTAAACAAAAATCAATCAAAAAAATGGAATTATTGGAAGTATTATACCATAATTCCGGCACTTGTAGCCTTTGTATTTTTATTTCAAATCAAAGTTATTGCACAAGAAAAAGAAAGTAAAGAAAAAACAGAAGTTGCTGAGAAAACAGATCCTGTTGATGTTTACAAAATTAATAAGCATACAACAGATCAGGATTTAAAGGAAATGTCCGAAGAGTTAAAGGAAAATTACAATGCCGATGTTGTTATTTCTAATGTAAAAAGAAATTCAAAAGAAGAATTGATATCTATTAGAATCGATATCAACAAAGAAAATGAAGAAACCCAAACTCTTCAGATTGAAGGCGATAAAGCTATTAAAAAATGCGGAATTGTTGTGTCCGTTAAGGATAATGGTTCTCATCAAATAGGTATACTTACAGATGATGCAATTGAGAAACCAATCACGATTGAAAATCGCAAGATTGAAGTTGAAGTTAGGGAAATCAAAAATCAAGTAGGTGAAGTAACTCCTCCTACGCCTCCTACACCGCCAACAATGCCAATGTTTCCAAATGGGCCAATGCCTCCAGCGCCGCCTATGGATATGTCTAAAATGCCAAAAGCACCAAAAGCGCCAACCAACCATAACGATAAAGCGGCCATGAAAACTTTTGAAAAAGAATTGGCTGAATTCGAGAAAAAAATGGAAGCATTTGAACCGGATATGTCTGCTTATGAAAAACAAGTAGAAGAAATCATGGCAAAACGTGAAGCTATTTATGACAAAGAAATGGAAAAATATGATCTTGCTATGGAAAAATTTGATGCTGATATGGAGAAATTCAATGATTATATAGAAAAAACATACGGATCAGACAGCGAAGTATATGCAAGAAGTATGAGTGAGTATGAAAAAGGAATGAAAGCGTATGAAAAGTACATGAGACAGCAAGAAAAAGATATGAGAAGAGCTGAGAAAAATAAAAAATCATAAGATTTAGTAAAATGAAAGAAACATTTTTTATTGCAACACTATTGTTCATTTTAAATTTATGTTTTACTCAAAAAGAAATGAACGGAACAAAGCTGAATATTGATCATTGTATCAAAAAAGTAATAGAGATAAAATTAAAATAAATAAGAGATGAACCAGTGAACAAAACACTGGTTCTTTTTTTAGCTTTTATTTTTCTATTCAAAATTTTAACCCAATATTTCTTTAAGAAGTGAAACAAATATTTAATGCGAAAGTCTTTTAGTTACAAACTAATACGAATCTGTTAAATAGAACATTAAGTCGAAATCAAATGAAAAAAATAATTTTAATAGTATTGATAAGTTCGGGGTTCTCTTGTCTGGCACAGAAACAATTAAATAACTTATCCGAAAAAGAAATCCTGGCTTCAATGGATAAAAATGCCACAATTTTATTAGAAAATTCCAAAGCCAATTCTGTTTCTATTGGTATTGTAAAAGATGGTAAAATATACACCAAACATTATGGCGAAATAGATAAAGGAAAAGGAAATCAAGCCACTAACAATACCGTTTTTGAAGTTGCTTCGATAACCAAATTATTTACCGGATTATTAATGGCTCAAGCCGTTACAGAAGGAAAAATAAACCCTGAAGATGATATTCGGAAATACATAACAGGATCCTATCCTAATTTGGAATATCAGGGAAATCCAATCAAAATAAAAGATTTGGTTTCTTTTAGAACCGGGTTTAATAAAGATTTACCGGATAATTCGAAATTCAGAAATAATCCAAGCGATACCAGCTATCTTGGTTTCAAAAAAATGGATGAATCCTATTCGAGAAAAAAATTCTTTGAAGATTTAAAAACAATAAAATTAGATACTTTACCCGGAACTAAATTTAAATATAGTAACGGAAGCGTACAATTAGCGGCACATATTCTGGAGAATATCTTTCATAAAAGCTACGAAACACTTTTAAAAGAAAATATTCTGTCGAAACTCAATATGACATCGACATTTTTGCATCCTGATAAAAACACCAGTATTGCAAATGGATATAACGGTAAAATCCAAATGCCAATGCTGTCTGATAATCTTTGGGGAGCAGCAGGATATTTAAAATCTACTTTAGGTGATTTGACCAAATTTCTTGCTTTTGAATTAAATACCAAAAATAAAATAGTTTTTGAATCTCAAAGAAATCTACTAAATTCTGACAGTGATTTTAACGGTTATTTTTGGGATGGTATACAAGTTGACGACAACGGAAAAAACTGCTGGAAACACGGTGGGGCTTTTGGTACACAAAATATGTTTTTGGTTTATCCTGAACGTGGTTTGGGAATTTCTATTATTGTAAATATCAGTAATGAAAAAACCGCAAATGCACTAGGAAATGCTATAGTAAGCTTGTCACACGATTTATTGGTTAATGAAAGCAGTAATAAAGAAATTTACGGCTATAAAATTAACAACAACAATGTTATTTTTACTTATCAGCATGATAAGGCGCTTGATGCAAGTTTAGTAAAAAGTGTTTCCATTGCCGGCTCTTTCGACAATTGGAACCCGAAGGATCAAAAATATCAAATGGTTCGAAAAAAAGAAGATACTTTTGAACTTTCGATTCCAAAAAGCCAGTTTGAAAATGATAAAGTACGTATGTTCAAATTTGTTATCAATAAAACGGGTTGGATTGAAGCTCCTGAAAATGCTTTAAATATTGAAAATGGACCAGATAAAAATTTGCTTTTAAAAATTGAATAAAATTTCAAATTTGAATCTATAAAAAAGAATAAAATCAACCTTTTTACAATCTTAAAAATGAAAGAAACTTTTATTATTGCAACACTTCTATTGACTATTAATTTCTGTTGTAGTCAAACAAAGGAAACAAAAGATACAAAACAAAAGATAGACGCATACATTGAAGATGTAATAGCAATCAATGAAATTCCTGGTGCAGCTTTGGCGGTTATAAAAGACGGCAAAATTATTTATGAAAACTATTATGGAAAAGCTTCTTTGGAAGAAAATAAACCAGTAAATCAAAATACAATATTCAAAATTTTCTCGACAACAAAACTAATTACAAATGTTGGCATTTTTCAGCTTATAGAAAACGGAAAATTATCTTTAGAAGATGAAATCTCTAAATATTTAGACAATTTACCCAAAGAATGGCAAACCATAAAAATCAAGAATTTATTAACCCATTCTAGTGGTTTGCCGGATATTATAGAATTTGATGACATACCAATTGCATTACCATACGATAAAAGAATAGAATTATTGGCAAAAAAACCAATGGAATTTTCTACCGGAAATCAATACAGTTATAACCAGACCAATTATTTGTTTTTGGCAAAAATTATAGAAAAAATAACCGGTTTAACGTTTGATCAGTATATTTTGCAAAACCAATTTCCGAATATAAAATCGGGTGTTTATTTTTCTTCTAACTTTGGTGAAGTGTTTCCAAATAGCGCTTTTAGGTACCTTTTTAACAGGGAAACCAATACATATGAAAAAAGTGCTTTAGACAGTGGCAAAGATTCTCATTCTTCAAACGGAATGAATATTTCTCTTCCGGAGTTTATTCGATGGAATCAAAATCTGGATAATAATAGTTATTTAAAAAGTAAAACAAAGCACTTAATGTGGCAACCTTTTCAATTTAAAAACAAATATAATTTTGGATATGGATGGGGAATTTATCCTGTAAATACTATTTTTACTTATGGATTTAGCGGTGGAAATGAAACTGCTATTAGAAAATTTACCAAGAACAATTTGACTGTTATCTTTTTATCAAATGGACATAAATATGCTGGTGTTCAGGATCAGGTTGTGACTCATGTTGCCGGAATTGTAGATCAAGCTTTATATGACGAATATGCAATTACAGATGAAAAAGTAACTTTTGATTTTTTAAAACTGGATTTTAATAAAGCTGAACAAAATTATATTACTATTAAAAAACAGCATCCTGAATGGAATTTTGAAGAAAGATTAAATACCATTGGTTACGCATTAATGACTGGTAAAAGAATTAATGACGCCATCAAAGTTTTTGAATTAAATACTAAAGAAAATCCACAATCCGGAAACGCTTATGATAGTCTGGCGGAGAGTTATTTTACTGATAATCAATTTGAAATTTCTAAGGAAAATTATCTCAAATCATTAAAATTAGCACCTGACAATAATAATGCAAAAGAGATGCTAAAAAAAATCGATACCATTTTAACTAAAAAATCTTAAATCTGTAACTCAAAAGACTTTGCCAAAACGCAAAGTCTTTTTTTATATCTTTGATGAAAATTAACCTACCATGTATAAAATTTTAGCCAAAATAAATAAACTACTTTTACCAAGTTTCACTAAGCAGGGTTTGGATATTGCTAAAGCAAAAAAATGGCAAATGGCAATTATTGGTTACCGCGTTTATGTAACAAAACGTGCTTTGGGATAGTTTATAATCCAATATTTTTATAAATGTTGATTTATTTTCAACACAGCTTTCTATTTGAATAAATTAGAAAAACACATCTTCTTAAGCTTACTACAAGTTTGCGCTCATCATAATTTCCATGAAAAATAAAGAATTCAACATTCCTCCTGTTCCGGCGGTACTTTTAGCTATTATTAGTGTACAATGTGGCGCAGCAATTGCTAAATCCCTTTTCCCAGCAATAGGCGCAGCGGGAACGGCATCTCTACGAATTGGAGTTTCTGCTTTGATTTTATTATTGGCTTACAGGCCAAATTTAAAGTCAATTACACGTGAACAATGGAAAATTGTAGTTCCGTATGGTTTGTCATTGGGAGCCATGAACTTGATTTTTTATTTAGCTATAGAAAGAATTCCAATTGGTTTAGCGGTTACTTTAGAATTCATCGGACCTTTATTGGTTGCTATTATAGGGTCTAAACGGTTGATTGACTATTGCTGGATATTATTGGCCGCGGCAGGAATTGTTTTAATTGCGCCATGGTCAAATGAACGAATCGATCCGCTGGGCGTTTTGTTTGCCCTTATCGCCGGAGGTCTTTGGGCGGCTTATATTGTTTTGGGCGGAAAAATTTCCCGAATAATGAATGACGGTCAGGCTGTTTCTACGGGAATGTTATTTGCAGCAATTTTAATATTGCCATTCGGTTTTTACGAAAACGGATTGGCGAATCTTACTCCAAAGCTTTTCGGAATGGGTGTTGCTCTTGCGCTTTTGTCAAGTGCAATTCCGTTTACACTAGAAATGAAAGCTTTAGGTCAGCTTCCTCCGCGAACTTTTAGTATTTTAATGAGTTTAGAACCGGCAGCAGCTTCTATTTGTGCTTTTATCTTTTTACAGGAAAACTTAAGTTTTTATGAAATTCTTGCTGTAGTTTGTGTTGTCGTGGCTTCTGCAGGAAGTACTTTAACAGCTAAGAAATAGTTTATAATGAACCGTGATTTACTTAAATATATTAAAGTTACCAATGGAATATATTTTATTTCCATCTTAATTTGGATGATTTTCTGGTTCTGCTCTTTTGAATCTTTCGATCTTAGAACCTTTATTATAGTTAGTCTATCCCTTGTTTCTATTCAACTTATCATTTTACTTTGCAGTATTATTTTCTATTTTGTAACAAAAAACAATCTTGATATTGAAGATCAGATTAAATATGGTTTAATCATCCTTATTGCAATACTAGATATACTTTATTTAACAAATTTAAACGGAATTGATGGAAGTATATTAATCTTTTTATTCTTCATTAATACTTTTTCAATTTTGTATATCTTAAAAAATAAATTTTCATAAAAAAAGTCCTGTAAAATACAGGACTTTTTTTGGATTGTAGGCTATCTGAAAACTGAATTACATTTTTGGCAGTAAAACTGTATCTACAACATGAATCACACCATTTGATTGATTTACGTCTGCAATAGTAACTTTAGCTTTGTTACCACTTTCGTCGCTAATGTATAAATCTTTTCCATCCATCCAGGCAGTTAAAGTTCCGCCGCTTACTGTTTTAAGAGTTGCTTTTCCTTTACCGGCTTTAATTGCTTTTGCAATATCAGATGCGTTCATTTTTCCTGCAACAACATGATAGGTTAAAACAGTTTGTAATGTTTTGATGTTTTCTGGTTTCAATAATGTTTCAACAGTTCCTGCTGGCAATTTGTCAAACGCGGCATTTGTTGGGGCAAAAACGGTGAATGGTCCTTTACTTTGTAATGTTTCTACTAATCCTGCAGCTTTTACAGCAGCAACAAGTGTAGTGTGATCTTTTGAGTTAACTGCATTTTCTACAATATTTTTATTTGGATACATTGCTGCTCCACCAACCATTACAGTTTTTTGTGCGAAAGATGCAAATCCAAATCCTAATGTTAAGATTGCTACGGCTAAAAATTTTCTAGTTTTCATAATTAATATTTTAAGTTATAAGCTCATTTACGCCATAACAATGGTTTTGGTTTTGATGAAAAAATAAAAAAGACAAAACTTTATTGCAAATTCTTCAAAATATGCTGTAAAACAAGACTTTAATAGATTAAATTATTTTTGAAATATTTTATAAACCAACTCTGTTTTGCTTCAATTTTATTATTAACTTTCATAAAAAATTGATCATTTATGGAAAATCTACCAAAAAAAGTAAGAAGTAAAAAGTTAAATACACGAGTTGATTTAACGGCAATGGTTAGCGTTTCTTTTTTATTGATTATCTTTTTTATGGTTACAATTGAGTTGGCTAAACCTAAAGGAATAGATTTAGGATTACCAGATAAGGATCCTGGCTGTGGAGGATGGAATAGAGGATGCATTGACGGTAATCGTCTTTACACCATTTTACTAGACGATAATGATAAAATTATAACCTATTCGGGATTATTATTTGATCCTCTGGAAAAACCTAAAAAAATCTTGTATGGCACAAATGGTATTAGAAGAGAGGTTTCGCAAAAAAAGAGCGAGATATCTGAATATATGACGGCTATGGGAAAACCAAAAAGCGGTGTAATCATAATTATTAAGCCAAGCAAAAAAAGCAATTTTAAAAATTTGGTTGACATTTTAGACGAAATGAAAATTGCTAACATTGACGCTTTTGCCATTGTAGATGAGTTTACCCCTGAAGAAACAAAATTATTAGCTTTAAAATAATCTAAACTCTACATTCTAAAATCTAAAATCAAATCACTCCCATTTTCTGCATTAAAAAAGTAGCACTTTTATTTTTGCAAATTCCCGGACGCAATTTATAGTCAAAATGGAGTTCATTATTTTGAATTTCGACTTCAAAACATTGATTGGTTAAAGTATCAGGATATTCATTGGTTGTTAAACAAACTTCGATATCGTGTGTAGCAATGGCGCCTATGGCTTTTTTTGCAATAATCTTTTTTACAACTTCAATAGTTCCGTTACGTTTATCATCAGAATTTGTTCCTCTTAAAATTTCATCTAATAAAACAAAAGCCGGTTTATCTTCAAGCGCATCCATAATTTGTTTCAAACGCTTTATTTCGGCAAAAAAATAAGATTCGCTATCAGCCAAAGAATCTGATAATCGCATTGAAACCAAAACTGGAAGTGGATGGATGTTAGCCGTTGAAGCACAAACAACAGAACCTATTCCGCCTAAAACCATATTGATTCCTAAACTTCTCAAAAAAGTACTTTTACCGGACATATTTGAACCTGTCAGAATCATGAAAGATTGCGGATAAAAATGAGTGTCATTCCCTACTCTGGTCGCAGGATTTAATAATGGATGACCCAAATTTGAAAATTCAATTTTGTATTCAGAATTAATTTCAGGAAAAACAAAATCAGCATTATTATAGGCCAAATTCGCCAAACTATTTAAAGCTTCAAATTCGCCAATAATAGCAATCCATTTTTCCAGTTCATCAGAATAGTTTTCTTTCCATTTTAAAAGTGCTTTTAAAACATGGAGATTAAACAAAAAAGTTCCGTTGAACAAAATAGCGGTAACAAAGTTGCTAATTGTATCCATTCTCGAAAACAGTTCTGACAAATCTTTAAGATGTTTGCTTGCAGTTGCATTTTTAAAAATAAGCTTTTGCTGCAAGTCCGTTATTTTTTTAGACTGAAACTTTTCGGTTTCAATTTTCTCCACCAATAAACTGTATTGTTTGATTATTTTATCAACATTATCTGCTTTGGCAATTTCTGATTGAATTCTTTTTAATGATTTTCCCAAAACAATCATATTTGCTATAAAAATATAGGTTAGATACGATAATAAAATTGTTTTTGAAGTGATAAAATAGGCAATTAATATTCCAAAAAACAAAGTTGGAAGAATAATTGAAAGCGAAAGTAATACTTTAGATAAGGTGTTATTTTTAAATGAATTCCAGTGAATTATAGAATCATACGAATTTTTAGAATCATTGCTCACCATTGCCAGGGCTAAAAATTCCTGTCTCCAGTCTATTTTTGTTTTAAGCTCATTAATGGCTTCCTGATTTTCTAAAATAGTTTCATTAGAAAACTGTTGCAACAAGTTATCTGCCAATGTTTTTTTTCCGATAAAAGTCGCTGTTCTGTTTAGATTCTGGAACAGGGAATGTTCGCCAAAAATATCTAAATCGTATGCATAAGGATGATGAAAATCATTGAATTCTATTCCGTTTTCAAAAGGAATTTTTTCTCTTTTTAAGAAAGAGATTTCATTTTTATTGATTTTTAAAAGTGCCGTTGTAAGCTGTTTTTGAAAAGACAAACGAGAATGAATTCTCATTAAAAAAATAAAACCAACAAAAGATAGAAAAGCAAAAATGACGTACAGGATTTCATTTGTTTTGATGTAATAAAACAACAGGAACAAACAAGCAAAAATGCTTAAAAGCCTTAGTAAACTTAAACTGTTGTATCTTTTATTGATTTTATTAAGAAGTTCCGAATAATGCGCAACTTTATCTTGATATGAATTCATTTTATTGATTTGATGAAATACAAATATAGGTTTTAGATCATAAAATCAATATTAAAAAAGGGCGAATTTAATCTTCGTGCATAATTAAAACGGGTACTGAAACCTCTTTGGTTATTTTTTTTGAAAAACTGGATTCGAAAATACTTTCAAAAAAAGATCTCTTATGCTTTATGGTTGTCAATATATCTATGTCTTTATAAAGTATAAAATCAAGAATAGTTTCTTTTACTTCATCACTTGGTAAAACTAAAAATTCGATGTTTTCGCCGGCAAATTCTCTTTCCCATTCTTTAACAGTAACATCAGTAACATCAGAATTTGAAGTTTTAACGTATAAACTTTTTACTTTTGCATTTGTTTTTTTAGCAATTTTCAATACTTTTTTAAGTTCTTTTTTATCTTTTTCACGGTAGCGGGTCGTAAATCCAATTGTTTTAATTTTCTTGAATTTAGCATCAACAGGAACGCATAAAACAGGAACATCTACTCCTGAAATTACAGAACTTGTATTTGACCCCAGAAAGAATTTTGTCCAGTCAGAAATACCGGTTGTTCCCATAATTACAAAATCAATCTGATCTTCTTCAACGGCATTTTTCAAATTAAATAATAGATCGCCGTCCATTAGGCGGTGTTTTAGCACTATATCGCCTAAATTTCTTTCGGCCGCAATAGCTCTTAATTTTGGAATTTCATCTTTGAACATTTCAAATTTTGCAAACTCAATGGAGCTATAAATTGTGGCATAATTTTCAGGGAAAAATTGACTATCGTATACGGGAATCTCAAAAGTATGTAACAAAATAAGTTCGGCATTCACAATTTTTGCAAATTCTAATGCATGTACAAACGCATTTGTTGCTGCGTCAGAAAAATCGGTTGGTAATAATATCTTTTTCATTTTGTTTCAGTTTTATAAAGTTCTTCTCTCAAATTTAATCATTCTAAAAACAAAACACCCTGATAATTATCAGTATTTTAACATTAACTTATTGATTAAATAGCGCTTTTGCGAATGAGCTTCGGTTTCGGAATTTGTGCCTTTTTTTATACCTTTGCACCATGATAAATCAAGATTCTATAGTTGCATTGGCAACACCATCCGGAGCCGGAGCTATTGCTATAATCCGAATTTCAGGTTCTGAAGCAATCACTATTGGAAATTCGGTTTTTAAATCGATTAAAAACAAAGATTTAACCAAACAAAAAACACATACCCTACATTTGGGTCATATTGTTGATGATGCGAAAACGCTGGACGAAGTGTTGGTTTCTGTTTTTAAAGGGCCAAATTCTTATACCGGAGAAGATACTATCGAAATATCATGTCACGGATCGACTTATATTCAGCAGCAAATTATTCAGTTATTATTGAGAAAAGGCTGCAGAATGGCCGATGCAGGAGAATTTACCTTACGAGCTTTCCTGAACGGAAAACTGGATTTATCACAAGCTGAAGCTGTTGCCGATTTGATTTCGTCAGATAACGAAGCTTCGCACCAAATTGCGATGCAGCAAATGCGTGGCGGTTTTAGTAATGAAATTGCCAAATTACGTGAAGAACTTTTAAATTTTGCTTCTTTAATTGAGTTAGAATTAGACTTTGCCGAAGAAGATGTAGAATTTGCCGACAGAACCCAGTTTTATGAATTATTAAACAGAATTGAATTTGTTTTAAAACGTTTAATCGATTCGTTTGCTGTTGGTAATGTGATTAAAAACGGAATTCCGGTGGCAATTGTTGGTGAACCAAATGTTGGAAAATCAACTTTACTAAACGCTTTATTAAACGAAGAACGTGCCATTGTTTCTGACATTGCCGGAACCACCCGCGACACTATTGAAGATGAATTGGTTATTGGCGGAATTGGTTTTAGATTTATTGATACTGCCGGAATTCGCGAAACTAAAGATGTTGTCGAAAGCATCGGTATCAAAAAAACTTTCGAAAAAATCGAACAGGCGCAGGTTGTAATTTATTTATTTGATGGTTTAAAATTTCAGGTTTCAAGTTCTGAATTTGTTTCTGAAATTGAACAAATCAAAAACAAATATCCGCTGAAACCTTTGGTAATTGTAGTAAATAAAAAAGATATATTGTCTGAAGATGAAGTTTCAAACATCACTACTAAGCTTGAAAATTTAAATGCGAAACTTTTACTGATTTCTGCTAAAGAAAAAATCGGTGTTGACGAATTAAAGAATGAATTACTCTCTTTTGTAAATACGGGAGCATTGCGAAATAACGAAACTATTGTAACAAATACAAGACATTACGATTCATTACTTAAAGCTTTGGATGAAATTACAAAAGTAAAATTTGGTTTGGAAACTAATCTTTCAAGTGATTTAATCGCTCTTGATATCCGTGAAGCTTTGTACCAATTTGGTCTTATTACAGGTCAGGTTTCTAATGATGAATTGCTGGGGAATATTTTTGCTAATTTTTGTATTGGGAAATAGCACAACAAAATAATTTTGTAAACTTTTTTCAGAACGAGACAGGGAATTCAATATTAGTAACTTAACCAATGATAATGGTTTTCCATTAGGTTACTGTGACGGTACTAAAATAGTAGAAAAAAGATTCAATATCACCACAGGTACATTTACGGCTATTCCCTAAACATGTAGCAACTCCATAAACAGTAAAAAGCCACTCCGTAATTGAAGTGGCTTTCGATTGAATTAATTTATTTCTTTTAATTTTTTAAGTTTTTTAGGTTTAAAAACTTTAGATTTAATATGCTCTTTTCTGACTTTAATTATAATATTATTCCCAATTGACTTGATAGGTAATTTTTTACTATTTATAGCTAAAAAGGGTTTAATATCTAATGAATCTTGAACATAAAAAATAATTGAATTATCTAACATTTCATTAGTCTTAGATTCAATTAATTTTTTATCAACTAAAAAATCCGTTTTATTTAAAAAATTATCATCTATATCAAAATAGTTTTTAAAATCTCTAATTTCAATAATACCATTTATTTCTACTGTTGCTTTTGGTTTTATTATAGTTTTATCTCCTGAATAAATTTGTATCACTTGATTTTTCAAGGTATCAACTAAATAAAATCGAGATAGATTTCGTTTATCCAAAAGATTTTGCTTGGTAGAGAAAAAATTGTATTCATCTGTGTTATTTTGGAATTTAAATTTCAAAATAATTGATGGAACAGCAATTCCACCTTCATTAGAAACATCTTTAATATATGTTTCTGCTTCAATTAAATTTATATAATAATCCTGATTATCCTTTTTTTCTTTTTGGCAAGAATATAGAAAGACCATTAAAAGGATGCTCGTTAAAATTTTAGTTTTCATTTGAATAAGTTTTTGCGGCATTTAAAATATGCGTTGTGTAATTTCCACTAGTAAATTTAAATATTGATGATTTTGCTTGTTGAGGATAGATAATAGAATGCGGGTCTACCTTTTGTCCAATTTTATTATTTAAATTTAATACTCCATGAAAATGGTATTCATGTTCAAACAAAGAACCAATATTTCCTGCAGTATTTAAATTTTTCCTATTATCAAAATTTATTGAAACTTTCTCCACAGCTGGTTTATCAAAAACAGCACCAGCTACATTTGCAGTTTGTCCATTGTCTGTTCCAATATTATCAGCACGATTAGTTGCTATACCTAACTTATCTGAAGAAACCGAAATTTGCCCATTAAGTAGCCCCTCTGTAGGATTCTTACCGTGAAAAGCCTTATAAGTAACTTTAGAAATGAAATCTACAGCAGTATGAAATAATTTCACACCCTGCTCCGTATCAGGTAAATCAGCAATTGATGTGCTATTTTTTGTTGCATCATTATGGTCAACAACCCCATTCTCAGAACTTGCTTTCAATTCTTTGTATTTATTAGCATCCATAAATAATGCATCACCACTCATAAAACCTTTGCTATCATTTCCTAACCAAGCACCAGTTTTACTATCAAAAATTGGTGATTTAGCTTCCATCCCATCAGGGTCTATGAAGAAAACAGGATTATTAAGAGCATAGGTATATGGGGTAAATCTACGAGATTTCTCTGCTAATGGGTCAATATTCATCCACCGACCAAGTGCAGGGTCATAATTTCTTGCACCATAATCGTAGAAGTTAAGCCCCAACTCGTCTTGGAGCTCCTTGCCGTTGTATTTATACTTCTGCGCCGTACTATTTGCTTTAGTTATATTATTAACGTAATTATATCCTTTTTGCTTTAATCCAAATGGGTAATAGTTGTTTTCTTCCTGAATTACAAGATCTTTATCATAACTTAAACGAACGTTACCTAAATGGTCTTTGTATTGGTAAATATAATCAAAAGCTCCTGAATTATAAGAGATGTACCCCTCAGGTTGAGAGAAAAATTTCAGCTGGCCGCTTTCGTAGATAAAACTTCCTGCATAATCGGTTGTAATGCTGTTTACAATCTTTTGCTGTTTTGTTCCTGTCGCATCATAATAATATTTTATGTTCTGGCCATTTATTGTCATTTCATCAGGCAGATTCAAATGATTGTAACTTATGGCGGTAATTCCTTTATTGGTATCAGTTTTCATATTTCCATTGGCATCATAGGTATAATCTATCGATGTGTCATCTCCTGAGCCTATAAAATCATCTTTAAAACCATATGTTTTATTCCCTAAATCAGATACAATTTGGAGCTTATTGCCATTGTTGTAGCTATAAGTAAGATTATCCATTTCGCCGAAATGTGAAGGAATATTAATATTAGGAACTGTGCCTCCTCCAACTATTTCTCCATTTCTGTTCAGATGCATGATATTTCCATTTTTATCATAACTAAGACTTTCGTTAAACTTATTTAGATTATCAGCTGCATTTCTCAGCCTGTTCAGCTTATCATAGGTATAAGTATAGTTTTTAATGCTGGAATCATCATTTGCTGTTTTCCAGAAAGTTTGGCTTATGTTTCCGTTGAATAGTTTTTTATTAGGATCAGCAATATCATTATAGTTAATTTGAAAAGCGAACAAATCACTTCCCATAGCATTTAGATCATTAATATTTTTAAGCCAACCCCTAATAT
>Ga0307413_10000223_pt1 | contig 16635 bp, 15 predicted proteins | sample DK1Ometagenome_3_FD_203714 | JGI IMG/M metagenome (GOLD analysis project Ga0307413, IMG submission 203714) | Maize rhizosphere microbial communities from greenhouse at UC Davis, California, United States - DK15-O-2 | ecosystem: Host-associated > Plants > Roots > Rhizosphere > Soil | place: USA... | reverse complement strand
TCCAATCCTTGAACTGGATTTCCCGCCCGCGCCGGTGGATCAGGCCTTGCCGCTCGAGGTCGGCAAAAACGCGGTTGACGTTGACGGAGGTCTGGCCGGTGATGTCGGCGATCTGCTGCTGCGTGAACGGGTTGATCATGCTGCTTTGACTGGTGTCAACGCCCATCCGCACCGCCGTTTCGCACAGCAAATGAGCGACCCGCGCGGTTGAATCCCGCCGGCCGGTATTGACCAGCCATTCATATCCGATCGAATTCTGGCGCTGCACCAGCTTCCAGAAGAAGCGCGCGACTTCGGGATTGGCGCTGACGATGGTGTCGAAATCTTCGGCTCGACCGACCAGCACCTCGCTTCGAACGATCGCCTGCAGCCCGTAATCAGCCGTCCCGTCGTGCGGCAGAATTCCCTCGCCCGGAAACCGAAGCGACACGATCTGGCGCCGGCCACTGCCGTCGGACTTGAATTTGGCGAGGATACCCGAGCGGACCAGCATCACTTCATCACGCGGCGCACCCGGCTCGCGAAACGGCCGCCTCGGCTCGACGTGAACCACCTTGTGCGGCATGTTAAGAAACAAGTCGGCAAATCTTGGATCGAGTCCGGCCTCGATCAGCCTGTCGCGCACGGTCACCCCGGAATCCTCCGGGACGCGCGCCCGTCGAATCGTCATTTCACCAATTCTCCCCTGCGGGGACGCATGCTCCGCTTGTTACGCAGGTGCAAGCACTTAATATAACATGGCAAGACAATTGGGGTTAATGATTTGTTAACCAGTTTCGCGAGAATCGAAAACGAAGCGCGGTGAGCGTTTCCATCGACAAACCGGGGGCCGACTTAAGGTCGGGCGGACCAGGCCATGCGGCATCCTCAACCGTAACGTCATCGAGCGTGCGGCGACCGGAATAGCGTGGGAAGATGTGAAAATGGACGTTTGGGTCGACCATCATCAGCATCAGATAGTTGATCTTCTCATAAGCGACCTCACGAGCCAGCGTCGCTTCAATATCCTTGGTGATCGTCGCCAATTCCGCATGGGCGCCGGACGGGAGCCGGCCGAAGGCGGTCGCATCGCCCTTGGCCGCAAGCACCAGCGACCCCAGCGTGACTTGAGCGGGGCGCAGCAGGACCACCCAATGCTCGTAGTCGCGGATCAGACTGTCCGGATAGCCGAACTTGAGCATGGTTTGATTGGCCATCCGACGGTCCTTCGCTATTGCTTGCCAAGCAGGATGGGCTCTCTTAAGGGGGCCGCGCGCGCCATCCAAGGCGCGTAATGGCGATCGTAGCTCAGTTGGTTAGAGCACCGGTTTGTGGTACCGGGGGTCGCGGGTTCAAGTCCCGTCGATCGCCCCATTTTTTCCTTTGCCAGACAGGCGGTTAGGCGATCCATGAACACCCCTTGGGGCTATCCCGATTTCGACGACCATGAAGCGCTTCATTTCGTCACTGATGAGAAGAGTGGCCTCCGCGCGATCATCGCGATGCATTCCACCTATCTCGGCCCCGCCGCGGGCGGGACGCGGCTGTGGTATTATGCCGACGATGCCGAAGCGTTGACCGACGCGCTGCGGCTGTCTCGCGGGATGAGCTACAAAAATGCCATGGCCGGCCTGCCATTGGGTGGCGGCAAGGCAGTGGTGCTGGCCAACCAGGCCCGCACCAAGACGCCCGAAATGTTGGCAGCCTTCGGGCAGGCGGTGAATTCGCTTTGCGGCAAATATGTCACCGCCGAGGATGTCGGCATGTCGGTCGCCGACATGATCGAAATCTCGAAGCAGACGAAGTTCGTTGCGGGGCTGCCGGTCGCCGGCGGCGAAGTCGGCGGCGACCCGGGACCGCACACCTCGCTGGGCGTGTTCCTCGGCATCAAGGCGGCAGTGAAGCGCGCGCTCGGCAAGGACAGCGTCAGCGGCCTCCACATCGCGCTCCAAGGAGCGGGCAGCGTTGCGGGCGGTGTCGCCCGCCAGGCGGCGGCCGAAGGCGCTCGACTGTCGATCGCTGACGTCGATCGCGCGCGGGCCGAGAAGCTTGCGGCCGAGACCGGCGGGGCGGTGGTGACGCCCGACGACATCCTTTACCTCGAAGCTGACGTCGTCAGCCCCTGCGCCCTCGGCGCGATCCTGACCGAGCATTCGATCGCGCGGTTGAACACGCCGATCGTGGCGGGCGGCGCGAACAATCAGCTGGCGACTGCCGAAGATGGCCGGCGGCTCCATTGCCGCGGCATCCTTTATGCGCCGGATTACGTCATCAACGCCGGCGGAATCATCAACGTTTCGACCGAATATCTCGGCGACGGCGGACCGGACCTGGTTCGCTCGCGGATCGAGGCCATCCCGGGCCGGCTCGAGCAGATCTGGTCTGAAAGCGCGGCCAAGGACCAAGACCCGGCATGTGTCGCAGATGCCATGGCAAAAAAGCTCATTGGGCGCGCCTGATTGAAGGAAGGATAGGGGTCCGCTAGGGGGCGGAGCCAAGCACCATGCACGGTTATGCCAACCCCGCCCGTTTCCTGAAGCTTGCCCGGCCCGCGACGGGCTGGCTGCTGGCGATCGGCGTCGTGCTGGCACTGACCGGAGCTTTCGGCGGCCTGACCATGACCCCGCCAGATTATCTCCAGGGCGAAACTGTCCGCATCCTCTATGTTCATGTTCCCGCCGCATGGCTCGGAATGGCGGGCTGGGCGGCGATTGCCGCGGCATCCATCAGCCAGCTCGTCTGGCGGCATCCGCTGGCGGCCGTTGCAGGTCGCGCGATCGCGCCCGCCGGCGCCACCTTCGCCGCGCTGTGCCTCGCCACGGGTTCGATCTGGGGGAGACCGACCTGGGGCACCTGGTGGGAATGGGATGGTCGCCTGACCTCGATGCTGGTCCTGTTCTTCCTCTATCTTGGCTACATCGCATTGGCGTCGGCCGAGCGGGAGCGGGGCGGGGACGGGCGCATGGCCGCACTGTTCGGGCTGGTCGGTGCGATCAACCTGCCAATCATCCATTATTCGGTGCTGTGGTGGCGCACGCTCCATCAGGGCCAATCGATCAGTATCACCGGAGGTTCGTCGATCGCGCCCGAGCTTTTGTGGCCGCTTCCGCTGACAATGCTCGGCCTTTCCGCCATCTTCGCGGCCGTCGTCCTGATGCGAATGCGTGCGGAGCTGGCCCGGCAAAAGCTGGAATCGCGACTGCGCAGGAGCGCCGCGGAGTGAACCAGTGGGCGTTTGTCATCGCCGCTTATGGCGTCGTCGCCGTGGTGACGGTAGGACTCATCCTCTGGGCCTGGCAATCGATGCGCTCGGCGGAGACGGCCGCCGATGCGGCCAAGCGCCGCACGTGACCGTCAAGCCCAAGCATCAGCGGCTGATCCTGGTCGTGCTGGCGGTCGCCGCGGTGATCGGCGCGGTGCTGCTGGCCATGTGGGGTTTGCAGGACCGGGCGGCCTATTTCTTCACTCCGTCCGACATCGCGGCGGGTAAAGCCCAACCAGACAGGGCCATGCGTCTCGGCGGCATGGTGGTGAAAGGCTCGCTCAAGCGCGATCCGGATGGACTCACCATCCGCTTCACGGTCAGCGACACGCATGCGGAAACGCCGGTCGTCTTCCGCGGCATCGCGCCGGACCTGTTCAAGGAAGGAAATGGCGTAGTCGCCGAAGGCCGGCTCGACGCCAATGGGCTGTTCGTGGCCGACAATATCCTCGCCAAGCATGACGAGCGCTACATGCCGCCGCAGATGGCCGGCGAGGCCGCCGCCAAGTGATCGCCGAAGCCGGCCTCGCCGCGCTGTGGCTGGCGGCGGCGCTTTCCGCTTTGCAGCTGGCATTGTCCTTCGGGCTGGGCGGGGAGCAGGGACGGGAAATGCGCGCCGTGCGCGCCGTGGCGCTTGCTCAGGGTCTACTTACCCTGTTCGCCTTCGGCGCGCTGATCGCAGTTTTCCTCAATAGCGACATGAGCGTGCTGCTGGTTGCCGAAAACAGCCACAGCCAGAAGCCGTGGATCTACAAGTTCGCCGGCGCCTGGGGAAATCATGAAGGATCGATGCTTCTGTGGGTCGCGGTGTTGGCTCTGGCCGGCGCGGTGGTCGCGCTGTTCGAGCGGCGGCTTGACGAGCGGACTTTGGGTGCGACGCTGGGCGCGCAGGCGGCGTTGGCACTGGGTTTTTTCGCCTTCCTCCTGTTCGCCTCCAACCCATTCGAACGGCTGAACCCGGCGCCACTCGACGGCCGCGGGCTCAACCCGCTGCTTCAGGACCCCGGCCTGGCCTTCCATCCGCCGACGCTCTACCTCGGCTATGTCGGCTTGTCGGTCGCATTCAGCCTTGCCGTCGGCGGCCTCATCCAGGGCAATGTCGGTCCCGCGCTCGCACGCGCGATGCGGCCTTGGGTGCTGGCGGCCTGGATCCTGCTGACGCTCGGCATCACCGCCGGCAGTTATTGGGCCTATTATGAGTTGGGCTGGGGCGGCTGGTGGTTCTGGGACCCGGTCGAGAATGCCTCGCTGATGCCATGGCTGGCGGCGACTGCATTGCTGCATAGCGTAAACGTGCTCGCCGCCCGCGGGGGCCTTCGCGCCTGGACGATGATGCTGGCGCTGGTGGCTTTTTCCATGTCGATGGCCGGCACTTTCCTGGTGCGTTCCGGCATATTGACCTCGGTCCATGCGTTCGCGGTCGATCCGACGCGAGGCACGTTCATCCTGGCGCTGCTCGCGCTATACATTGGCGGTGCGCTGACCCTGTTCGCATTTCGAATCGCCGATGTGAAGGAAGGCGCGCCATTCGAGCTCGTCAGCCGCGAAGGCGGGTTGGTCGCCAACAACCTGCTTCTGTCGGTGATCCTCGGCATCGTCTTCCTCGGCACGCTCTACCCGCTGATCGCCGAGGCGCTGTCGGGCGAGAAATTGTCGGTCGGGCCGCCCTATTTCGACAGCGTCGCCGGGCCGATGGCCCTGGTTCTGGCGTCGCTGATGATGATCGCTCCGCAGCTTCGGTGGCGGCGCGATGCCGCCCCGATATTGCCGCGCCTGGCGCCCGGCGTTCTGGTCGCATTGGCGGTGCTGGTCGGCACCTTCATTCTCACACCCGGCATCGGCTTGCTGCCGAGGCTCGGCCTGGCGATCGGCGGGGGCTTGCTTCCGGCCAGCCTGCAGCCCCTCATTGGCCGCTCGCTCCGGCGCACGCCGCTCGCCACCTGGGGCATGGCGATCGCGCATTTTGGTGTGGCCACAGCGATACTCGGCATGGCCTCGGATAGCGCCTTCACCCGCGAGCAATTGGCAGCCGCCCGGCCCGGCGAAACAGTAGAGGTCGGCCCCTGGCTGGTCGAATTCAGAAGCGTTTCGCCCGTTGCGGGCCCAAATTGGACCGCGCTGGAAGGCGAGCTGCGAGCGTCGAAGGGCTCCGGCGTTACTGTCCTCAAACCTCAGAGTCGCTTTTTTCCGTCGCCGCCGACCACGACAAATGAGGCCGCGATCGACACCAGCTGGAACGGTCAGCTTTACGCAGTGCTCGGCGAGCAGGACGGTCAGGGCCGTTGGCAGCTCAGGCTTTGGTGGAAGCCGTTCGTGACGCTGATATGGCTCGGCGGAATCCTGATCGGTCTGGGCGGCGCGCTCGCGCTGGTTGGACGGATGGCCCGCGAACGCCGGCAGCGCATCCGCGGCGAGGAGGCCTTCGCGTGAGTCCCTGGCTCCGCTTCCTGCCCCTGCTCGTGCTGGTCGCTTTCGTCGGCGCGGTCGCGTGGCGCCTTGGGAAACCCGCCGAGGAGCAAATTCCGTCCCAGCTGGTCGGCCGGCAGGTGCCGGCATTTACCCTTGCGCCGGCCCTCCCGGGAAGACCCGGACTGGCGTCGACTTGGCTGGCAGGGGGCAAGCCTCGAATGATCAACGTATTCGCCAGCTGGTGCGTGCCCTGCATTGCCGAAGCGCCCTTGCTGATGGAACTGAAGCGGCGGGGCGTGGTCATCGATGCCGTTGCGGTGCGCGACAGGCCGGAAGATGTGGCCGAATTCCTTGCGAACCACGGCGATCCGTTCGAACGAATTGGCTCCGATCCGGAAAGCAGGGTCCAGTTGGCGCTTGGGTCATCAGGCGTCCCCGAAAGCTTCATCGTCGATGGCCAGGGCGTGATCCGCTATCAGCATATGGGGCCGATCGAGCCGAACGACCTGCCAAGGATCCTGCGGGAATGGGAAGCGGCAAGATGAGGCATGCCTTGCTCGCCCTGGTGCTGGTTTCGGCACCGGTGCTCGCCGACAGCGAGCTGCCCGCGGCGCGTTGGGCGAATGAGCAGCTGCCCGACCCGCGCCAGGAAGCCGAGGCCAAGGCGTTGATGGAGGAGCTTCGCTGCCTGGTCTGCCAGGGCCAGTCGATCGCCGACAGCGATGCCGAGCTGGCCGGCGATATGCGCGCGCTGGTCCGCCAGCGGATCGCGGCCGGCGAGAAGCCCGAGCAGGTTCGCGCCTGGCTGGTCGAGCGCTACGGCAACTGGGTCAGCTACCGGCCGCCGGTCGAGCCGGCCACCTGGCCGCTCTGGGCCGCTCCGATCCTGCTCCTGCTCGTCGGCGCCTGGCTACTCAGGAAGCGGCTGGTGAGGAGGCACGGGTGATGGGTTATCTCGCTCTTGGCCTGCTCGCCGCGCTGGCGCTTGCCCTGCTGTGGCTCTTGAAACTGCGCGGGCCTGTACTGATGCTTGCCGGCGCCGCGATTGCCTTCGGCTGTGCTGGCTATGCGGTGCAGGGCAGCCCCGCGGTAGGGAGTGCGCAGCGAGCTGCCTCCGAACGGGCGCCGCCGCTTCCACTGACCGGCGCGCGGCATGCGATGATGGGGCAGTTCGACTATTCGGACACATGGCTCAATATCGCCGATGCACTCGCTTCTCGCGGCAACACCGAGGATGCAGCGAGGCTGCTCCAGGCGCAGGTCGCGCGCCATCCGCGCGACTATAAGCTGTGGGTCGGGCTGGGCAACGCGCTGACCGATCATGCGCGGACGCTCACTCCCGCGGCGCGGCTGGCATACGGCCGCGCGGCGGAGCTGGCGCCCGGCTACCCGGCGCCCAAATTCTTCCTCGGCTTGGCAGAGGCCCGTTCCGGCAATCCGGTGGAAGCGGTCAGGTTGTGGCGGGAGATCCTGGCCACGGCACCGCCCGACGCCAGCTGGCGGCCGATGATTGAGGAGGGCGTAAGGTTGATGGCGCAAGGGGCAGCTGCGCCACCCCCTGCGTCCAATCAAGCCGGCTCATAAGGCAGGTCGAGCGCTTCGGCGACCGCCTGGTGGCGGATCTTGCCGCCCGAGACGTTGAGCCCGTTGGCGAGATGCGGATCCTGGCGCATCGCGGCTTCCGCGCCGAGGTTCGCAAGCTTGATGGCGAACGGCAGCGTGGCGTTATTGAGGGCAAAAGCTGACGTTCGGGCCACCGCGCCCGGCATGTTGGCGACGCAATAATGGATAATTCCGTCAACTTCGTAGACCGGATCGGAGTGGGTCGTGGCATGGCTGGTCTCGAAGCAGCCGCCCTGGTCGATGGCGATATCGACCAGCACCGAGCCGCGCTTCATCGTCTTCAACATGTCACGGGTGACGAGCTTCGGTGCGGCGGCGCCGGGCACCAGCACCGCGCCGATCACCAGCTCGGCTTCGTCGACGGCACGCGCGATCGCGTCGCGCGAGGCATAGGCCGTCTTGATCTGCGAGCCGAAGAACATGTCGAGCTCGGCCAGCCGCTCGTTGGAGATGTCGTAGATGGTGACGTCGGCGCGCATGCCGACAGCCATTTGCGCCGCATTGACGCCCGCCACACCGCCGCCGAGAATCGCAACCTTGGCCGGAGCGACGCCCGGAACGCCGCCGAGCAGCACGCCGCGGCCGCCGGGCTCCTTTTCGAGATAATGGGCGCCGACCTGGATCGACATGCGGCCCGCGACCTCGCTCATCGGCTTCAGGAGCGGCAGCGCACCTGTCTTTGACGTCACCGTTTCATAGGCGATGCAGGTCGCGCCCGATTTCATCAGACCCTCGGCCTGGGGCTTGTCGGCGGCGAGATGGAGGTAGGTGAAGAGCAGGTGCCGTGGCTCGAGCATCGCGATTTCCTGCGCCTGCGGCTCCTTGACCTTAACGATCATGTCGCTCGCGGCGAACACCTCCGCCGCGGTCGGCAGGATCTTGGCGCCGGCCCGCTCATAGGCCTTATCCGGGCAGTCGATCCCCGATCCGGCCTTGGCCTCAACGAACACCTCATGACCGTGCGCCACCAGCTCTGCCACCGAGGCCGGGGTCAGGCCGACCCGATATTCATGGACCTTGATTTCCTTCGGGACGCCGATGCGCATCTATTCTCTCCTGATTGGCCGTTGTCGCGGCAATATCCTAAGAAGTGTCGTAAGTGTTCTGTATCTTGCGCGAATTGCCGCCACTACATAGAGTTTCATCTCGATATCCCGCTCGGAAGCAGGAAATTATCCATGATCGATGACACCGACCGGCGAATCCTCGACGAGCTGGCCCGTGATGCGGGCTTGACCAGTGCGGCGCTAGGCGGACGGGTCGGCCTGTCGCCGTCGGCGGCTCATCGCCGAGTCAGGCTGCTTGAGCAGCGCGGCTTGATCGACGGCTATCGAGCCAGATTGTCGAAGGCAGCCAGGGGTAATCCTTCGATTGTCTTTGTCGAAGTAACCTTGAGCGGACAGAGCCGGCTGGTGCTGGCCGAGTTCGAGCAAGCCATCAAACTGTGCAACGAAATCACCGAAGCCCATCTGATGGGCGGACAGGCCGACTATCTGCTGAAGGTCGAGGTTCGCGAAGGCGACAGCTATGAGCGCATCCACCGCGAGCTGCTCGCCGGTCTTCCCGGCGTGCAGCGCCTCGTCTCGCTGTTCAGCATCCGCACCGTTATCGAAGATTCGCGCTGACTTGGGGGGCGGAACCGTTGGAAGGCCCGGCGCATTGCGACCCTTGCGGGCCGGTGCTAGGGCGGCGCGCCGTGCCGGTCGGCGACCTGAGGACCGATAATACATGAGCATTACCGCCGCCGGGACCGCAGAGATCGCCACCCCGGACCAGCAACACGGCCACCAGCCTCAGGGGTCACTGGCCAAGCTGATGGTCGGCGCCGTCGGCATTGTGTTCGGGGACATCGGCACATCGCCGATCTATGCCTTCCGCGAGACCTTCGCCGGGCACCATTCGCTCCAACCGGATGCGCTCCACGTCTACGGCGTCCTCAGTCTGATTTTCTGGTCGATGCTGATCATCGTGGCCCTGAAATATGTCACCGTCATTATGCGCGCCGACAACAAGGGAGAGGGTGGCAGCCTGGCCCTGCTGGCGCTGATCAATCGGAACGTTACCGAGGGTGAGAAGAAGAAATGGACGATGGGGATCGTCCTGCTCGGCGTCTTTGCAACCGCGCTATTTTACGGCGACAGCATGATCACTCCGGCCATCTCGGTCCTGTCAGCGGTTGAGGGGCTGACGACCGTGCAGGCCGGCTTCGAGCCCTATGTCATTCCGACGGCCGTCGGCATCCTGGTGGGACTGTTCGCGATCCAGTCGCGCGGCACGGCCAAGGTTGGGCTGTTGTTCGGCCCGATCATGCTGGTTTATTTCGTCACCCTGGCGGCGCTGGGCGGCATGCACATCGTCAAGCATCCGCAAGTGCTGATCGAGATGTTCAATCCGCTGAACGCCTTCAAATTCTACTTCGCCGAGCCGCTGCCGGCGTTCATTGCGATGGGCAGCGTCGTGCTGGCGGTGACCGGAGCGGAGGCACTCTATGCGGACATGGGCCATTTCGGCCGGCGTCCGATCAAGTTCAGCTGGCTCTATTTCGTCATGCCGGCATTGCTGCTCAACTATATGGGCCAGGGCGCCATGTTGTTGGCGCAAAGCCCGGCCGAAGCGCTGGAGACGGTCAAGAATCCATTCTTCTTCCTGGCGCCGGAAACCTTGCGGCTTCCGCTCGTCATCCTGGCGACCATGGCAACCATTATCGCCAGCCAGGCAGTCATCTCCGGCGCCTTCTCGGTCACCCAGCAGGCGATCCAGCTCGGCTTCATTCCGCGCCTTCGCATCACCCACACCAGCGAGCATGCGGCGGGGCAAATCTATATCCCGATCGTCAACTGGGCCCTGATGATCATGGTCATCCTGCTGGTGCTCATGTTCGGCTCCTCGTCGAACCTCGCCGCCGCCTACGGGATTGCGGTGACCGGTGCGATGTTGATCGATGGCGTGCTGATCTCCGTCCTGCTCTTCTCGCTGTGGAAATGGCCCATGTGGAAGGCGCTGCCGCTGCTGATCGTCTTCTTCACGATCGACATCCTCTACTTCGGCGCCAACCTGTTGAAGGTCCCCGACGGCGGCTGGTTCCCGCTGCTGATCGGCGCGATCGCTTTCACCCTGCTCACCACCTGGGCCAAGGGGCGCAAGCTGATGATCGACCGGATGGCCGAAGCCGCGCTGCCGATCGAGGTGTTCATCAAGTCGGCCGCGACCAGCGCCACCCGCGTCCCCGGCACGGCCGTGTTCATGACCACTTCGATGACCGGCGTGCCCCACGCCCTGCTTCACAATCTGAAGCACAACAAGGTGCTGCACGAGCGGGTCATGCTGCTGACCGTGCGGATCGAGGACGTGCCGTTCGTGATGGGCGAACGGCGGATCGAGACCAAGGATTATGGCGCCGGATTCTACCGCATCATCATCCGCTACGGCTTCATGGAGGAAATCGACGTCCCCGCGGCGCTGGCGATGGTCAAGCAATGCGGACCGCAGTTCAAGATGATGGACACCAGCTTCTTCCTCGCACGCCAAACCCTGATCGCATCAGCGAGGCCGGGAATGGCGATCTGGCGCGAGAAGCTGTTCGCCTGGATGCTGCGCAACGCCGAAAGCGCGATGGAGTTTTTCAAGCTGCCGACCAACCGCGTGGTCGAGCTTGGCAGCCAGGTCGAGATCTGACGGTTGGCGGGGCCGCTGATCGTCACCGCTGACTTCTCCACTGACGACTTCGCCTGGCTGGAAGGCCTGCGCCGCGCTCATTACCCGGCCGAGCTGAACCGCGTGCCGGTGCATCTGACCATGTTCCAGGGCCTGCCTCCATCAGCAGCCGAAGAAGTCAGGCAGCAGCTTTCCGTCCAAGCCGCGGGGCCGCCGCCTCGCGCCATGATCGCCGGCCTGATGAATCTTGGCAGCGGAGTCGCTTACCGCGTCGTATCGGATGACCTTGAGGGCATCCGGGAGGAGGTCGCCGACCATTTCCACGGAATGCTGTGCGCGCCGGACGCGGCGGGCTGGCGGCCCCACATCACCATCCAGAACAAGGTGACGCCGCGGCAGGCCAAGCAGCTGCTCGACGCGCTGGAACGGGATTTCCGCCCGCGCGCTCTGGGCATCGCCGGACTATCTGTCCACCGTTACCGGGGCGGCCCTTGGGAAACGCTGGCAGCCTACAAATTTCGCGGTCGCTAACTAAGGTCGCCAACTCCGTTGCAGCTGATGTCGAAAGCGGCAAGCCCGGCTTCCAGGACCGACGCCAGCATCGGCATTTCCATCAGCGCCTGGACCATATTATTCTCGGACGCCGCCTCCTCAACCGCCTCGTCCCAGTCGGCCGCGTCATAAGTCCCCTGTCCGACCCAGGCGAAAGCGAGCAGCTCGACCTGCTGGTCTTCGGCCAAGTCCTCGATCGCCGCAATCAGCTCCTCTTCGACGCTGGTGTTGATCGCATCGTCGAGTACTGAGAGCGTTTCCTCGTCTGTGTCGTCGACATTCTCGGGCGCCTCGCCGCCGTCGTAATCGGTCGGAACCTGGGCCTCATATTCCCGGGCACGAAGGATGATGCGGCAAAGCGTTTCTAGCGGAGTCAGCGGTTCCATCGGTACATCAGGCCTCCAGTTCCTCGGCCTTTGAACGAGGGGAGGGGGTGGTGGTTCCCAGCCCTTGTTGACGCCCTAATGCTTGCCACTTATAGGCTCGCCCGCGCCCATGCTCATAGGGCGACTGTCCTGGAGACGGTCGGATCGTGGGCATCATGCCTTTCAAGTGGCGGAGTAGCTCAGCTGGTTAGAGCAGCGGAATCATAATCCGCGTGTCGGGGGTTCAAGTCCCTCCTCCGCTACCACCCTTCGACTTTCGGAGACGCACCGGCGGGACTGCGCGGTAATGGGCCGCGCCCCGGGGAAGCGGGACGCGGCCCTGCGTGCACCACGCTACTCGTAACGGAGTGCGTGGATGGGGTTGGCCCTCGCCACTTTGAAGGCGTGGCCTACGACCGTAACAACGGCGATTGCGAGGGCGATCAGCGCGGCCGTGAGGAACGGGGTCGGGCCAAGGTCGATGCGGTCGTCGAACTTGTTCAGCCAGTCGCGCATCAGCCACCAGGCGACTGGCCAGGCAATCAGGTTGGCGACAATCACCGGCCGGCTGAACTGCCATACCAGCAGCCGAACAATATCGCGAGTTCGGGCCCCGAGCACCTTGCGAATGCCGATCTCCTTGGTGCGGCGCTCGGCGGTGAATGCGGCGAGGCCGAACAGGCCGAGGCAGCCGATGATCACGGCGAGCAGCGAGAATGCCGCGAACATCTGCGCCCGGGCGTCCTCCTTCTCATAGGCCTCGGCCATTACATCCTCACTGAACTTGGCGTTGAAGGGCACTTCGTTGGTGATCTGCTTCCACTCGCGCTCGATCGCCGATCTCACGGTCGCCGGGTCGCCGTTGTAGCGAACCATCATCCATCCCGGGCCGGTCGTCACCTTGCGGAACATGATCGAATCGATCGGCTCGTGGACGGTGCGGAAGCGGGAATCGGCGACCACACCGATGATGTTGATGTTGGTGAGGCCGCAATCCTCGCAAATCAGATCGCCTTTCACCACCTTGCCGACCGCCTCCTGCGGCGACTTGAAGCCGAGCTTGCGCGCGGCATATTCGTTGAGAACGACGTTCATGCCGCGCGCCGTAAGGGCCTTTTCGACCGAAGGGTCCGGGGGGTAGGGAAGGGTCGCATCGTCCACCGGCCGGTCGGCTTCGAACCAGCGGCCGGCAAGCAGCCTCAGGCCCATTGCCTCGAGATAACCCACGCCGACGTTATACTGACCGATCAGGACCTGCTTGTTGCTGCCCGGCGGGAAGATGAAGCTGTTGTTCTGGTTATTGGTGTTGACGCCAATGTCGGTCAGCGCCGCCGCCGTCACCCCCGGAATGCGCTCCACGCGATGAACGATGCTTTCGGCGATTGGAAACAGCTGTGCTCGGCCAAGTTCGTCGACCTGCAATATATTATCGCGGTTGAAGCCCGGATCGACCGTTCGGGCATAGACGGTCTGGCCGTAGATGACGGCAGTGCAAATGATGAGTCCGATCGACACTGCGAACTGAAGCACGACCAGCGCAGCTCGGAGCCGGCCCGATCCGGGGGTTTCCGCCGCGGAGCGGTTGGCCTTGAGCACTTGCGCCGGCTGGAAGCGCGATAGAAAGAAGGCCGGGTAAAGGCCGCTGACGATGCCGACCAGCAGGGTCAGGCCGATCGCCGGCAGCAGGATTCCGCCGCTGCCAATATATTTGAGCGACAGGTCGGCATCGAGGAAGTTGGCGAACGGCTTCACCAGCAGTTCGACTAGCGCCAGCGCCAGCAACATCGAAGCTGCGGAGATCAGGATCGATTCACCGACGAACTGGATGATCAGCTGCTTGCGGTTGGCGCCGAGAACTTTCCTCAGCGCAACCTCACGCGCCCGCTGGCTGGCCCTTGCGGTCGCCAGATTGGTGAAGTTGACCACCGCCATTCCGAGGATCAGCATTGCAATGATCGCGAACGTCGTGATCGTCCGCTGGTCGTTGCCAGGCCTCTGGGCCCCGTCATCGGCCACGCCGAGGTGCACATCCCTGAGGTTGACGAAGCGCCAATCCTGGTTGGTCCCCGAATTGTACATGACATCGCCCAGCGGCTCGTCAGGAATATTGCGCTTCTCCCACGCGGGAAGCTGCGCCTGCATCGCCTTCGCGTCGGTACCCGGCCGAACCTTGAGGTACACCCAGCCCGACTGGCAGCCCCAGCAGGTCAGGAATTGAGGGTTGTTGGCGTTGAAGGCTCCATAATCGAGCCTCATGATCGCATTGACCTTCATGTGCGAATTTTTGGGCAGGTCCTTCAGCACGCCATTGATCTTGAAGTCGCGCTTCTCGCCGCGCGAGATGACCGTGAGGGTGCGGTCGAGAACCTGGTCCGTTCCGAACTGCTTGATTGCCTCGCTCTTGGTGATCACCGCGGTCTGGAGACTGGTCAGTGTCGTCCCGGCGACCAGCGGCAAGCTGACGACCTTCAGGAAGTCGTCATCGGTGAACATGAAATCTTCCGCCGCCGATGCCTGCCCATCCTTGAGCACGACCGGCTCGTTGTCCTGGATGTAGGCGGCCGCCACTATCTGAGGGAAATCCTTCTTGATCCGATCCTTGGTGACATAGGATGCCATCCGGAAGTTGAATTCCTGGCCGTCGTCGGGATTTTTGCCGTAGGTTTGGAACTGGTAGGTGTTCTCGGCGTCCGGGACCCAGCCGTCATAGCTCTGCTCGTAGCGGATATAGAGCAGGATCATGATGCAGGCGGCCATTCCGATGGCGAGGCCGGCGATATTGATGACCGAATAGGTCTTGCTCTTGGCAAGCGCCCTGACTGCCACCGTCCAGTAGTTGCGCCACATGGCCCCGTGCCCCTTTAAAGCTGTCACTCGTAACGGAGTGCGTGGATAGGATTGGCCCTGGCGACCTTGAATGCATGGCCGACGACGGTGGCGACTGCGATCGCCAGGGCGATCAGCGCTGCCGTGATGAAGGGCGTCGGGCCAAGTCCGATGCGGTCATCGAAATTGTTCAGCCAGTCGCGCATCAGCCACCATGCCACCGGCCAGGCGATGAGATTGGCGACGATCACCGGGCGACTGAACTGCCACACCAGCAGGCGGACAATGTCGCGCGTGCGGGCGCCGAGCACCTTTCGAATGCCAATCTCCTTGGTGCGCCGCTCGGCGGTGAAGGCGGCCAAGCCGAACAGGCCGAGGCAGCCAATGATCACTGCCAGAAGAGCGAAGGCGGCGAACATCCGGGCTCGCGCGTCCTCCGCCTCGTACATTTCGGCGATGATGTCTTCGCTGAACTTGGCGTTGAACGGCACTTCGTTGGTGATCAGCTTCCACTGCCTTTCGACCGCCGCCTTCACCGTCCCGGGATCGCCGTTGTAGCGGATGATCATGAATGACTGGCCGAGTTCGGTGTTGCTGAACATGATCGGATCGATCGCCGTTCGTACCGTGCGGAAGCGGGTGTCGCCGACCACACCGATAATGTGGAGATTCATGACGCCTGTCCCCGGCGAGAAGATCTCGCTTCGGACGGTTTTGCCAATGGCGTCCTGGGGCGACTTGAAGCCCAGTTTCTTCACCGCATATTCGTTGAGGACGACATTGGCGCCTCGAGCGGCAAGTGCCCGTTCCGCCTCTTCATTGGTCGGGAAGGGGATGCTCATGTCATCCATCGGACGGTTCGCGTCGAACCAACGCCCCGCCTTCAGGGTCATTCCCATCGCTTCAAGAAAGCCTTCGTCGACCTGATAATTGTCGATGCTGATTTGCTTGCTGCTGCCCGGCGGAATGAGGCCGGTCTCGCTGTTGTTTCCTGTATCGATGCCGATGCCGGTGCGCCCGACCGCGGAAACGCCGGGAACGCGCTTCATTTGATCGGCGATCATCTGTCCCTTGTCGAACAGCTGGTAGCGAGTCAGTTCGTCGACCTGGAGGATGCCGTCACGCTTGAATCCCGGGTCGACCGAGCGGGCGTAGACCGTTTGGCCATAGATGACCGCAGTGCAAATGATTAGTCCGATCGACACTGCGAATTGCCCAACCACCAGCGCCGTGCGCAGTCGGCCGGACCCCGGCGTTTCGGCGGCCGAGCGGTTCGCCTTCAACACTTGCGCCGGCTGGAACCGGGACAGGAAGAAAGCGGGGTAGAGGCCGCTGGCAATGCCAACCAGCAAGGTCAGCCCGATTGCCGGAAGCAAGATGCCACCGGCGCCAAGATAGTTGAGCGTTAGGTCGGCCTCGAGGAACGCGGCGAACGGCTTCACCAGCAGCTCGACCAGGGCGAGGGCCAGCAGCATCGACAGCGCCGAGATCAGGATCGACTCGCCGATGAACTGGACGATCAACTGCTTGCGGTTGGCGCCCAGCACCTTGCGCAGCGCCACTTCACGGGCGCGCTGGCTGGCGCGGGCCGTGGCAAGGTTGGTGAAGTTGATCACGGCCATTCCGAGGATGAGCAAGGCGACCACCGCGAAGGTGGCGATCGTCCGCTGGTCATTGCCAGGGGTCATCGATCCGTCCTGCGCCTTGCCCAGATGGACGTCCTGCAGATTGACGAGATGCCAATCCTGCTGGTCGCCCGAGTTGCGTTTGATGTCCCCGTTAAATTCGTCGGGGATGTTGCGCTTCTCCCAGGCGGGCATCTGCCGCATGATCTGCGACGGGTCGGTGCCGGGCTTGAGCTTGGCATAGACCCAGCCGGACTGGCAGCTCCAGCAGGTCAGGAACTGCGGCTCCTCGGCGAAGAAGCTATTGAAATCCTGACGAAGGATGGCGTTGAGTTTGAGG
>Ga0307413_10000220_pt1 | contig 16716 bp, 14 predicted proteins | sample DK1Ometagenome_3_FD_203714 | JGI IMG/M metagenome (GOLD analysis project Ga0307413, IMG submission 203714) | Maize rhizosphere microbial communities from greenhouse at UC Davis, California, United States - DK15-O-2 | ecosystem: Host-associated > Plants > Roots > Rhizosphere > Soil | place: USA... | reverse complement strand
TGGTACCCGTTCGCGCTCGGAAAGCGGCTGGACGACGCGATCGTGGCCGTCGTCGGGCGTGGGCGCGCCGATTTCTTCGTCAGGCTCGGGGAGGCGTCGGCAGAGCAGAACCTGACGACGCTCCACCGGGGCTTCCTGACGAAGGGAGACGCGCACGGCTTCCTCGCGAAGTCGCCGGCGATCTACAAGCTCTACTACGAGACCGGGCACCGCGAGTACACGCGCGTCGGCGAGCGGGAGGGGCTGCTGACCACGTTCAACGCCGAGACGTTCAGCGCGCCGGACTGCCAGACGGTGATCGGCTGGTACAGCAAGGCGCTCGACATGTGCGGCGTCGCCGGCGTGACGGTCCGCGAGGAGACGTGCCGAGCGGCGGGCGCCGACGCCTGCCGCTACCGCTTCCGCTGGAGCTGACGGCGATCCCTCGCGCCGCGCGGACTGGAAAAGGGGGAGGCGCCGATCGGCGCCTCCCCCTTCGTGTGTCGCCGCTCGCTCAGCGGTTCCCGAACTCGCGCCGTGGGACGGTGCGCAGGTAGGCGTAGACGGCGCGGATCTGCTCGTCGCTCATCTCGCGCGTCAGCTTCCACGGCATGAACGAATCGATCGCGGTGCCGCCCGGCCGGACTCCGTCGCGCAGGGCGCGGAAGAAGTCGGCCTCGGTGTAGTGGCCGATCCCGACTGGCGTGAGGTTGGCCGCGGGCTTGAAGTCGGGCGGCGTGCCGGGGACGTGCCCTCCGGAGAGCCCCGGCCCGTGGCACCCGGTGCAGCCACCGACGTCGACAAGGTACTTCCCGTATTCGGCCGTCGCCCCCCGGCTCGGCGCGGTGACCTCGCCGGCGGCGTACCGCGGCGCACGCTCGGCAATCACGTGCGCGGCCAGCGGGAGCTTCCCGAGAGCGTTGAAGAGGCGCGGTACGGGCCCGATCCTCGTCTCGGGGAGCTCGCGGTCTACCGGCGGAAGCTGGCGGGCCCAGGCGATGATGGCGCCCAGGTCGGCGTCGCTCAGCGTGGGCCAATCTTCGCTCGGCATGAAGCGCAGCGCGCGCCCGTTCCTGCCGACGCCGCGCCGCACGGCGCGCTCCCAGTCGGCCGCGGTCAGGCTGTCGCCGAGCCCGCCGCGGCCGCGCGTCAGGTTGTGCGGCACCAGGCGGCCGACCGCCGGATCGTCCACCCAGACCTTTCCCCCGAGGTCGTCGCCGTGGCACTCCACGCACTTCGTAATGGCGCGCGCGAAGTGCTGCCCGCGTTCCACCGCCTCGCGTCCCGTCGGCACGGCGACGTCGCGGCCGGCAACGTGGTAGCTCCGACGGATGTTCCGCTCGCTGATCGCGAACGCCGTGGCGGCCAGCAGCAAGACCAGGCCGACGACGGCGCCAAAACCGATCACGAATCGCCGCAGCCAGGTTCTCATCGCTCCCATGCTCGATGCCGGTTGAGAGTATCCAACGCCGCCCCGCGACCGACCCGGCGCCGATTATAACCGCGTCGTCGCGCGGCGCCAGATGCGGGCCCGGCGGCTATCGCTTCGCCTCGCCGGCCACCTCGCCCAGTGCCTGCGGGTCCAGCCAGCCGGCGGCCGCCGCGTGGCGCGCGGCGGCAAGCGTGTCCTCGGCGACGACGAGCGCTCCGCCCTCCGCCGCCAGCTCCTCGGCGAGCGCCCGAATCGCCCCCCGCCGCTGCTCGTCGGGATTCACGTCGCGAATGTAGGCGACGTGGATTCGACCGGGGAATTCGCGGATTACGGCGGCGTAGATCTCGGGATCGTCCTGGCCGCTGTCCCCGACGAGGATGAACGGCAGGGTCGGATAGGTGGCGAGGATGCGGCGGATCGCCTCTCCCTTGTGGGTGACGTGGTGTGTCGGCAGCTCGCGCGTCGAGCCGATCCCCCAGTCGCGCAGGAGCAGCGGACCGCGGGGGATCTTCTGCAGCTCGAAGAACTCGACGAGCAGCTCGTAGAGGTTCCAGGGGCCGCTCGAGACATAGAACAGCGGGTTGATCTCGTCACCGTGCGGGCCGCGCTGGAGCGCGCGGTAGAACGCGGCGACGCCGGGGAAGGGGAGGCGCGTGCGCGCGTTGCCGAGGAAGACGGTGCGCATCATGCGCAGGAACTGGGTGGCGTCGGTCCGCACGACGGTGTCGTCCACGTCGCTGACGATGCCGAAAACGGCGTGGCGCGACGGCACGAGGACCGGCGCCCGCGCCTCGTGACCCGAGTCGGCCGCCGAGTCGGGGAGCAACTCCACGTGCACCTCGTGCCAGGTCAGGTCCGCCGTTACGGGGGCAGCGAGGGCGAGGGTGGTCTCGAAGTAGCCCTCGTCGTCGGTCGTGAGGACGCGGACGGCGCCGCCATGCGAAACCCGGACCCTGGCGCCGGCGACCTCGCGGCTGTCGAAGCGGCGCAAGGTGGCGAGGAGGTTGCGCCACGCGGCGTCCTCGCGGCCCGCCGCGGGGAGCGGCAGGTCGCGCAGGACGCGGCCGCGGACGCCGAGCGCCTGCGGCGTGCCGAAGTCGCGGTAGGGGACGACGCGAGGCGGGCCGACGGGGCGCGCGTTCACCAGCGCGTCGCGGGCGCGGTCCACCTGGGCGTCGAGGGCGTCGGCGAGGTCGTTGAGGGTGCGTCGCCAGGACATGAAGAGCAGGGTCGGGTGTTCGGTGTCGGTGGTTCGGCGGGGCCCGGCGCGCGGCACCTACACCGCGCCCTCGCTAGGCGACGCGGTGGCGCGGGGAGCGAGGCGCTCCACGACACCCGACCCCCGGCAGCCCACGCCTGCTCCAAGGTACCATTCGCCGACCACAGTCCGTAGACTACGCGCCATGACGAGCACACGAGCTTCCGAGTCGTCGGTCGCGCCCACCGAGGGTGCCGAGGAGCGGTGGACGATCGATGCCGCGCGCGACCTGTACAACGTTGCGGGGTGGGGCGCCGGCTTCTTCGACGTCAACCCCAAGGGCCACGCCGTCGTCCGCCCCGACAAGGCGCACCCGGAGCGCGAGCTCGACCTGTTCGAGCTCGCCAACGATCTCGAGGAGCAGGGAGTGTCGCTCCCCGTGCTGCTGCGCTTCTCCGACATCCTCCGCTCGCGCATCGAGGCGCTGAGCGGCCGGTTCGAGCACGCGATCCGCGAGTACGGCTATACGGGCGGGTACACGACCGTCTACCCGATCAAGGTGAACCAGCAGCGGCACGTCGTCGAGGAGATCGTCCAGTTCGGGCAGCGCCACGGCGTCGGGCTCGAGTGCGGCTCGAAGCCGGAGCTGCAGGCGGTGCTCGCGCTGAGCGAGGCCACGGAGCACATCATCGTCTGCAACGGCTACAAGGACCACGAGTTCATGCGCCTGGCCCTGATGGGGCAGAAGCTCGGGCACAAGGTGTTCATCGTGCTCGAGCAGCTGAGCGAGGTCGACGTGCTGCTCGAGGTGGCCGACGAGATGGGCGTCGCGCCGACGGCCGGCGTGCGGATCAAGCTCGCCTCCGAGGGCGCCGGGCGGTGGGCGCAGAGCGGGGGCGAGAAGTCCAAGTTCGGGCTCAGCACGGCGCAGCTCGTCAAGCTGGTCGAGCGCCTCCGCGGCCAGGGCCGGCTGGACATCCTCAAGCTCCTGCACTTTCACCTCGGCTCTCAGATCACCGACATCCGCTTCATCAAGTCGGGGCTGCAGGAGATCACCCGCTTCTACGCCGAGCTGCGCGGGATGGGGGTGGACATCACGCACGTCGACGTCGGCGGCGGGCTGGGCGTGGACTACGACGGCACCCAGTCGTCGCTCTCCCACGCCAGCGTGAACTACACGCTGCAGGAGTACGCGAACGACGTCATCTACACGATCGCCGAGGCGTGCCGCGAGGCCGAGCTACCGATGCCGCACGTGATCAGCGAGTCGGGGCGCGCGCTGACGGCGCACCACGCCTTGCTGATGATCAAGGTGATCGACGTCGAGTCGCAGGTCGAGCAGGCGCTGCCGGCGCTCGCCGACGAGGAGCACGCGCTGCTGCACGAGATGCTCGCCGACTACGAGACGATCAACAAGAAATCGCTCCCGGCGCGCAAGATCCTCGAGGTCTACCACGACGCGACGTTCGACAAGGAGCGCGCGCGCCAGCTCTTCAACAGTGGCGTGCTCACGCTGCGCGGGCTGGCGATCGCCGAGCAGATCTATTTCGCGACGATCAACTCGGTGGCCCGAGTCGTGAATGCCGACCGGACCGAGTTCGACGAGATCGTGACCGAGCTCGACGCGGCGCTCGTGGATCGCTACTTCTGCAACTTTTCGCTCTTCCAGTCGCTGCCCGACAGCTGGGCGATCGACCAGCTCTTCCCGATCATGCCGGTGCACCGGCTGGACGAGGAGCCGACGCGCCGCGGCACGCTGCAGGACGTCACCTGCGATTCGGACGGCAAGATCGACCGCTTCGTCGGCGGGAGGAGCGGCCGGCCGAGCCTCGAGCTGCACGAGTTCCGGGACGGCGACGACTACATCCTCGGGATCTTCCTGACGGGCGCGTACCAGGAGATCCTCGGCGACCTGCACAACCTGTTCGGCGACACGAACGCGGTGCACATTCGCCTCTCGCCGACCGGGTACGAGATCACGGACCTCGTGCGCGGCGACACGGTGACCGAGGTGCTCAACTACGTGCAGTTCGGCGCCTCCGACCTGCTGGGGACGTTCCGCCGGAAGGTGACGGCGTCGAAGTCGATCACGCGGCAGGAGGCCAACGCCTTCATCGCCGAGTACGTGGCGGGGTTGGAGGGGTACACCTACCTCGAGGGTGAGGCGGCGCGCTAATGGGGGCGCCGGCCGCCGTGCTCGCCGCGGCCGGGCCTGCGCATGGCTTCGCCGAGCTGCTGCTCACGCTCGTCGCCGTCATCGTCGCGACGAAGCTGCTCGGCGAGCTCGCCCAGCGCGCCCGCCAGCCGGCGGTGCTCGGCGAGCTGATCGCCGGCGTGCTGCTCGGCGGATCGGTGCTGGGGCTGCTCGACCCCGCGGACCCGGTGATCGCGGCGCTGTCGGAGATCGGCGTCGTCGTGCTGCTCTTCGAGATCGGCTTGCACACCGACCTCCGCGCGCTGGGCCGCGTCGGCAGCGCCGCGCTGACGGTGGCCCTGGTCGGCGTCGCGCTGCCGTTCGCCGGCGGCTACTACACGGCGGTCGCGCTCGGCCTGCCGACGATCGAGGCGCTCGTCTGCGGCGCGGCGCTGACGGCGACCTCGATCGGGATCTCGGCGCGCGTCCTGTCGGACCTCGGGCGGCTCGACACGCCGGAGGGGCAAGTGGCGCTGGGCGCGGCGGTGCTCGACGACGTCGTCGGGCTCGTCATCCTCTCCGTGATCTCGGGCGTGCTCGCGGGAGGCGCGGTGACGACGATCGGCGTCGCACGGACGGCGGGCGTCGCGATCGGCTTCGCCGGCGCGGCGCTCGTCGCCGGCAGCCTCGCCATCCCGCCGCTCTTCCGTGTCGTCGAGCGGGTGCACACGTCGGGCACCCTCGGTCTCGTGGCGCTCGCCTTCGCCTTCGCCCTCGCGTACCTCGCCGACCTCGCCGGCTCGGCGATGATCCTCGGCGCCTTCGCCGCCGGCCTCGTGCTCCACCCGACGCCGCAGCGGGCCGAGATCGAGCGCGCGACGACCTCACTCGGCCAGTTCTTCGTGCCGATCTTTTTCGCGGCCGTGGGGGCACAGGTCCAGCTCGACGCGCTCGCCGACGCGCGCGCCCTCGCGATCGGCGGCGCGCTGATCGCCGTCGGTGTGGCCGGCAAGGTAGCGGCCGGCTACGCGCCGTGGTGGTTCCGCGGCAACAAGCTGCTCGTCGGCGTGGCGATGGTTCCACGGGGCGAGGTCGGGCTGATCTTCGCCCAGATGGGACTCGCCGTGGGGGCAATTTCGCCTACCGAGTTCGGGGCGCTGATGCTCATGGTGCTGGCGACCACGTTCATCACGCCGCCGGTGCTGGCGCGCGTGTGCCGCTCGGCGGCTGAGCACGCACGGCGGGACCTGCCGGGCGAAGGCGGAATCGACGACCTCGTGGCGGGGACGGCGCCGAGTCACGGACGGGGGACCGTTGCGGCTCCGAGCGGGCCGGACGCGAGGCGGGGAGCGGGCGCCGAGGACCGCTGAGCGCACTCGCGCCGGCGGGCTGGCGGTGCTATATCGGGGCGGCGCGCACCCGCGGCGCGCGGACCTCCACCCCTTTCCGGGAGCGCACCGTGACCGCACCGACCGCCGCGGCCGAGAAGCCGGCCGGGATCTGGGAAGATTTCGTCGACGTTTTTTACACGCCCTCCACCGTCTTCTCGCGCCGCAGGGCGGGGCAGTTCGGGCTCGCGCTGCTGATCCTCACGGCGCTCTCGCTCGTCGTCTACTTCGCGACGAAGGGTGGCATGCAGGCGGTGATGGACGCCGAGTTCGAGCGGCAGACCGCCGAGGCGCTCCGTAAGAACCCTCAGATCAAGCCGGAACAGCTCCAGGGGATGCGCAGCTTCTCGGAGAAGTTCGCGTGGATCTTCATCCTCATCGGGCTGCCGGTGCGCGTCTTCGTCGTCGGGCTGCTGCTCTGGGTCGGCGGAAAGATGGTCGGCGCCGTCGGGCCGATCGGGTCGGCGGTGATGGTCTCGACGTACGCGATGGTGCCGCGGCTCCTCGAGCAGCTCGTCGCCGGCGTGCAGGGGCTCCTCCTCGACCCCGGCGGCATCACCTCGCGCTACAGCGTCTCGCTGAGCGCGGCACGCTTCCTCGACCCGGCGACGACGGACTCGCTGCTGCTCAAGCTCGCCGGTCAGGTGGACCTGTTCGCGATCTGGACCGCGGTGCTGCTCGCCATCGGGCTGTCTGTGGTCGGCCGCGTGCCGCTCGCCAGGGCGGCGATCGTCGCGGCCGTGATCTGGCTCTGCGGCGCGTTCTTCGGTTGACCGGGGCGAAGCGCGACGCGGGGCGGGCGAGAAATCCTCTCGCCCGCCCCGCGTCGCGCAACAGGGACCTCAGTGTCCGCCCTGCGCCTGCTCGTGCCGCTTCGCGACCTCGGCCCAGTTCACGACGTTCCACCAGGCGGCGACGTAGTCCGGACGGCGGTTCTGGTATTTGAGGTAGTAGGCGTGCTCCCAGACGTCGAGCCCGAGGAGCACACTGCCGGCGCGCTTCCCCTCCATCAGCGGGTTGTCCTGGTTCGGGGTGCTGGAGATGGAGAGCTTGCCGCCGTCCGCGACCAGCCACGCCCACCCCGAGCCGAAGCGGCCGGCAGCCGCGGCGGCGAACTGCTCGCGAAACTTGGCGAAGTCGCCGAACGTGCTCGTGATGGCCTGGCCGAGCGCGCCGGGCGCCTCGCCGCCGGCGCCCTTCGCCGGCGCCATGAGCCGCCAGAAGAGCGAGTGGTTCCAGTGCCCGCCGCCGTTGTTGCGCACCGCCGTGCGGATCGCGTCGGGGACGGCGTCGAGCTTGCCGAGCAGCTCTTCCAGCGGCCGGTCCGAGAGCTCGGGCGCCTTCTCCAGCGCGGTGTTCAGGTTGTTGACGTAGGCCTGGTGGTGCTTCCCGTGGTGGATCTGCATCGTCAGCGCGTCGATGTGCGGCTCGAGCGCGTCGAAGGCGTAGGGCAGCGGCGGAAGCGTGTGCGCCATGGTCGGTCTCCTGGAAGTTCGAGTGCACTGCAAGGTACTCGGGCGCGCCGCGCGGGTACCAGTGAGGCGCCTCGTCAGGCCGGCGCGGCGGCGCGGCGCCGCTCGCGCCACCAGCTGATGATGCCCGGGAGGAGCGAGAGGAAGATGACGACGAGGATCACGACCTCGACGTGCCGCTCGACCCCGGGGATGTACCGCCCGAGGAAGTAGCCGATGAAGAGCATGCTCCAGATCCAGCCGATCCCGCCGAGGATGCTGTAGGTGAGGAACGTGCGGTAGCGCATGCGCGCCACTCCGGCGACCAGCGGCGCGAAGGTCCGCAGGATCGGCATGAATCGCGCAAGGACGATCGTCTTGGCGCCGTGTCGTTCGTAAAAGGCGTGGGCGCGGTCCACGTGCTTCCGGTGGAAGAAGATGGACTCCTCGCGGTTGAAGATGCGGGGGCCGGCGGTGCGACCGATCCAGTAGTTGGTGTTGTCGCCGAGGATGGCGGCGGCGTTCAGAAGCAAGCCCAGCTTGTAGACGTCCAGAGTCACGCCCTTCGCTTCGAGCACGCCGGATGCAATGAGGCCGGCGGTGACGAGCAGGGAGTCGCCGGGAAGGAAGAAGCCGAAGAAGAGGCCCGTCTCGGTGAAGATGATCGCGGTCAGCCCGACGTAGCCCGCCCACTGAATGAGGGCGGGAAGGTCACGAAGCCGGTGGAACAGCTCGGAGATATCGTTCATGACTGGGAGGACGGGTAGGAAAAAACGCCGATCGCGAGCGCCGGGGCGCGGGCCGGGGGGAAATCTACCGGCGCACGGGGCCCCGCGCGTACGCGGCCCGCGACGGGGGCGGGAGTGAGCGGGCGACGCCCGCCCGCCCGGGAGAGTGAGGAGGTCCGCCACGGGGCGGGAGAGCTGCTCCACGAGGCCGAGGTGGCGCTCCACGAGGCCGAGGAGACCCTGCTCGAGGTCACCGACACACTCCTTCACTCGGCCGAGCCGCTGTTCGCGCTTCCCGAGCCGCCGGCCAGCCGCTGGCACCGCGCCGGGGTGACGCCGCGCGGCGAGCGCGTCTTCAACGTCTTCTCGGGCGTCGTCGTGGCGCTGTTCGCGGCCGGCTGGTCGTGGTCCATCGCCGTCGCGCGGGCCGACGCGTCGGAGTTGCGCGACGGCGGCGCGACGCCGGCCACGCGGCGCATCGCGACGGCGCTCACGAGCTCCGACGCGCCGTCGGCGGCCTACCTCACGGACCTCGCGATGAGCGCCTTCGCCGGCGCCGTGACCCCACTGCGCGGGGAGAGCGGTCGCCTGCGGGCGCACATCCAGCCCGCCGGCGCGCCCCTCATCGCCGACTCGCTCCCGGGCGGCGCCACCGTCGCCTATACGTCGCCGGGCGACGTACCCGCCCCGTCGCCGGCGGACACGGCGGCGGCAGCTGGGGCCACCGCCGCCGCCGCGCGCGGCTCGGACAGCGGCGTGGTCGCACCACGCGAGCCGGGCGTCTGGCGGGTGGCCGTGAAAGTCGGCGAGGCGATCAAGCCGCTGTCCGACTTCAGCGTCATCACGATGACGCCGTTCTCCGAGAAGCGCCGGGGCCGCATCGGCCTGTACTACATCGGCAACTGGCCCACCGAGCGGCGCGGCGTGCGCGCTCCGGCGCGCGGCGCCGACTACGCGCCGCCGCGCGGCTTCGTCGAGGTGACGCCGGAGAACCAGGACACGCCGCTCTCCGACCACTTCCGGCTGCGCGACTTCCTCACGCACGACCAGCAGGGAGTGTGGCCGAAGTACGTGGTCGTGGACACGAAGCTGATCGACAAGCTCGAGCTCGTGCTGACGGACCTCGAGCGGCGCGGAATAGACGTTCGCAAGGTGACCGTGATGAGCGGCTTCCGCACGCCGCAGTACAACGCGGGGGGCGGAGACCCGAGTGGTCGGGCCGGACTGAGCCGCCACATGTACGGCGACGCGGCCGACATCTTCATCGACGCGAACGACGACGGCCGGATGGACGATCTCAACCGCGATCGGCGGGTGGACATCCGTGACGCGCAGGTGATCCGCGACGCCGTGGACCGGGTCGAACGCGACCATCCGACCCTCGTCGGGGGGTGCGGCGTCTATTCGGCGGCGAGCGGGCACGGTCCTTTCACTCACGTGGACGTGCGCGGCTACCGCGCGCGGTGGCTGGGCAGCGGCGACGGGTAATCCGGCGCCCCGAGCGGGGGCGCGAGACCAGTGGAGACGATCATGACGCCGGAGCGAAGCGGGGACGGATCACAGGACGCGGAGCGGCAGGGGGGCACGCCGCCGGGCGGCGGCCGCCAGCCGACTCCGGAGTCGATCCTGCAAGTGCGGGCCGGCGACATCGAGCCGTACACGGGGCTGCGCTATCTCTCCAAGCTGTTTCGCGTGATGGCGATCGTCCTCGTGCTCCTGCTCGCGGCGGAGGTCGTCACGGGGATCCTCTCGCAGGGAGCCGCGGCGCTGCCGACGCTGCTCGGCGAGGCCAGCCGGCTGATCGTCGCGTCGGCGCTGCTCTGGGCGAGCGGCGACCTGGCCATCCTACTCATAGACGTCGGCCACGACGTGCGGGCGACGCGCATCCTGCTCGGCCGCCAGGCGGCGCACCAGGCGGCCGAGCAGCGCCAGGCCGCGGGACAGCGGGCCGCCGGCGCCGAAACGCCGCGCAGCGCCGAGGAGTACGCGGGGGCGGGCAGTCGAGGCGCGCCTTGAGGTGAGCGCCGCCGGACTGCCCCGCACGACGCTCTACACGATCGGACACTCGACTCGGACGCTGGACGACCTCCTCGCCCTGCTCGAGCGAGAGGGGATCCGGTCGCTGACGGACGTCCGCACTTTTCCCGGCTCTCGGCGCTACCCGCACTTCAATCGCGAGACCCTGGCCGCGGCGCTCGAGGCGCGCGGCATCGGGTACGCGCACGCCCCGGCGCTCGGTGGCCGCCGCCGCCCTCGCGCCGACTCGCGCAACGTCGCGTGGCGCAACGAGGGCTTTCGCGGCTACGCCGACTACATGGAGAGCGACGAGTTTACGGGCGCGCTCGACGCGCTACTCGCCGCCGCGTCCCGATCCCCGACGACGGTGATGTGCGCCGAGGCCGTTCCGTGGCGGTGTCACCGGAGCCTGATCGCCGACGCCGCACTGGCGCGGGGCGCGCGGGTGGTGCACGTGCTGGACGCGAGAAGCGCCGAGCACGTGCTGACCTCGTTCGCGCGCGTGGAGGGCGACCGTGTGCGCTACGACACACCGGAGCCGTCACAGCGCACGCTGTTCGCCGACGTAGAGCGCGCGTATCGAGGGTGAACAGGGGGACGGCGCCGCGGGCCGCGGTCGGTCCGGCGAACGGTACGACTGTTGCCTATCGAAGATCCCGCGGCTGTTCGTGTTTCTGCAGGACTCCACGGATCGTTGCGAACTCCTCACATCAAAGGCGGTGACCCATGTTGGCGCTCGCGATCATTCTGCTCGTGCTCTGGGCCCTCGGCTTCGGGGTGTTTCACGTCGCCGGCTCGCTGATTCACATCCTTCTCGTGCTCGCCGTGATCGTGATCCTGTATCGCGTGATCACCGGCCGCCGTCCGGTCGTCTGACGGACATGCGGCGGCCTCGTGCCGCTGCGCCGAGACTGTAGTCGACTGCGCGGGCGCGCCTCCTCCGGGGGCGCGCCCGTCGTCGTGGTCGTCGTCGTGTGCCGGGCGGCGCGCTAACTTGTCGCCGTGCCAGACTCCGCCTCCGATCGCCTCGACGTGCTCGTGCTCCCGCACACCCACTGGGACCGCGAGTGGTACCACGGCGCGGGACGATTCCGCCAGCGACTCGTGGCGCTGATGGACGAGCTGCTGGATGAGCCGCCGCCCGAGGGTCAGAGCTTTCTCCTCGACGGCCAGGCCGTCGTCCTCGACGACTACCTCGACGTTCGCACCGACCGGCGCGATCGGCTCGCCGCGACACTCGCCGCGGCGCGGTTGGAGGCGGGCCCGTGGTACGTGCTCGCCGACGAGCTGATCCCGTCGGGCGAGGCGCTCGTGCGCAACCTGCTCGCCGGCCGGCGGGTCGTACGCCGGCTCGGCGCCGAGCCACCGCCGCTCCTCTACTGCCCCGACTCCTTCGGCCACCCCGCGGCGCTCCCCGCGCTGGCGCGGGGCTTCGGGATGGACGTCATACTCCTCTGGCGCGGGTACGGCGGCGCGCGCTGGCCGGCCGGGGACACCGTGCAGTGGGCCGCTCCGGGTGGCGAGCGCGCGCTGCTCCATCACCTGTCGCCGCACGGCTACGAGCTCGGCTCCAACCTGCCGATCGACGGCGCGGCGGAGCGGTGGGCGCGGATGCGCGCGGCCCTCGCCCCCCGCGCTCGGCTCGCCGTGGCGCTCGTGCCGAACGGCGCCGACCATCACGCGCGTCAAGAGCGCCAGCAGGCGGCGATCGCGGCGCTCGCCCGAGCGGCCGCGCCGGAGCCCGTCCGCGTCGTGTCGCTCCGTGAGCTGGCACGCGAGCTCGGCGACCGCGCGGAGCACGTGCCGCTGCCTGTCGTGCGGGGTGAGCTGCGCGACTCGTACGGCTACGCGTGGACGCTGCAGGGCACGTTCGCCAGCCGCGCCGGCCAGAAGCGCAGCAACGCGCTCGTCGAGCGCGCGCTGCTGCGGGAGTGCGAGCCGTGGGTGGGCCTGGCCTGGCTCGCCGGCGCCGGTGCGGCGCGCGAGCGCCACGAGGGACGGCGCGCGCTGCTGCACGCCGCCTGGCAGACGCTGCTGCTGTGTCATCCGCACGACACGCTGTGCGGATGCTCGACCGACGAGGTGGCGCGAGCGATGGACGTGCGGCTGGAGGACGCCTTGACGCAGGCGCGCGGCCTGCGCGACGACGCGCTGCTCGACACGCTGTTGCACGACGCCGTCGCGGCCCGCACGAGGCGGGCAAACTGGGTGCGCTCGCTGGTCGTCCGCAACGCCGCGCCGCGGGCGCGCGGAGGGGTGGCGGAGGTCGAGCTGCTCACCTTTCTGCGTGACGTGCCGGTCGGCCCCGGATCGGCGGCGACGCGCGGGGGCGCGGCGTCGGCGCGGGGCGCACCGGTCGCGCTGGCCGGCGGGGACGTGCCGCTCCAGCTTCTCGGGCGAAGCGTTCGACACGACCGCGTCGAGTCGCCCCGCCACTACCCGGACGACGACCTCGTCGAGGCCGCGCGCGCCGTGGTCTGGGTGCCCGAGGTCGCGGGCTACGGAACCCGCTCCTGGGCGCTCGACGAGCGGCAGGCGCCGGCGGTCGCGCTGCCGCGTGGCATCACGCCGGTGACGGCCCGCGACGGCGCACTCGACAACGGCCTGCTGCGGATCTCCGTCGGCGCCGACGGCGTGGTGAGTCTGGCCGCGCCTCCGCTCGGCCGGCAGGCCTCGCCACTCCTGTCGTTCGAGGACGTGGGGGACGCGGGCGACCTCTACACGCACTCGCCGGTCGGCAAGCCGATCGCCGCGGCCTGGTTCCTCGGCGCGCGGACGGTGCACCGCGGCCCGCTTCGCGGCGAGCTCGAGGCGCGCTGGAGGATGCGGCTGCCCGCCGCGCGGCGCGGGTCGGCCGACGATGCCGGCGGCGACCCGCTCGTGCGAGCCGGTCGATCCGCGGCGCACGTGGAGGTCACAATCACCGTGCGACTCGTGCTCGACGCCGGCGCGCCGTTCGTGCAGGCGATCGTCGCGGGGACGAACCGCGCTCGCGACCACCGGCTGCGCGTCGTGTTCGGCGGTGGTGCCCCGGGAGCTCGCGTCCGCGCCGACGCTGCGTTCGGGCCGGTCGCGCGCCTTCCGCTCGTCGTCCCGCCGGAAGACCGCACCGAGGAGATCCCGCCGCCGACGGCGCCGCTGCACCGCTACGTGACGCTGCACGACGACCAGGGCGGCGTGACGCTCTTCTCGGACGGCCTCGCCGAGTACGAAGCGACCGAGCGTGGCGAGATCGCGGTGACGCTCGTCCGCGCCGTGGGCGAGCTGTCACGAAACGACCTGCCGGAGCGACGCGGCCACGCCGGCTGGCCAGTCGCCGTGCCCGGCGCGCAGTCGCTCGGGCCGTTCGAGGGCACGTTCGCGTTGATGCCGCACGGGCCGCTCGACGACACGGTCGCCGACGCGATCGAGCGGTGCGCCGACGACGCACTCCTGCCACTGCTCGGCACTACGCTGCGTTCCGCGCTGGCCGTACCGGCGCCGACGCGGGGCATCGAGCTCGACGGAGCGGGGCTCGCGTTCGGCTGCGCGAAGCCGAGCGAGGACGGGGAGTGGCTCGTCCTGCGCTGCGTGAACGTCACCGACCGCGCGGTTGCCGGGAGGTGGCGGGTCGGGGTGCCGTTGCGGGAGGCGCACCTGGCGCGCCTCGACGAAAGCGCGGAGAGGTCGTTGCGGCCGCGCGGCGAGGAGGTGGAGTTCGAGGCGCCGCCGCGCGCGATCGTCACGCTGCTGGTTCACTGACGCGGCGATCGCCGCGCCGCCTAGCGTCCCTCCATCGCCGGCCCGCGCGGCAGCTCGCCAGCGAGACGATCGCGGAGGGCGTCGCCGAGGAGCGTGCTGCAGACTACCGTGAAGACGAGGGCGAGGCCGGGGGCGATCGCCACCCACGGTGCGACGACGATGAGGTCCCGGCCGCCGGCGATCATGTTGCCCCAACTCGGCGCCGGCGGCTGGACGCCGAGTCCGAGGAAGGAGAGTCCGCTCTCGAGTAGGATCGCGTTGCCGACGCCGAGCGTCGTCGCCACCGCGGCCGGCCCCAGCGCATTGGGGAGGACGTGACGCCAGAGCACGCGCGACGGCCGCACGCCGAGCGCCGTCGCGGCGTCCACGAACGGCTGGGCACGGACCCCGAGCACCTCGGCGCGGACGAGCCGCGCCACGCCCATCCAGCCGGTCGCGACGAGAACCACGACCACGGTCGTCGTGCCGGGCGACCACAGCGCCGCGACGACGAGCAGCAGCACGAGGCGCGGCACCGAGAGCAGGACGTCGGCGAGCGCCATCAGCAGCCGGTCGGTCGCGCCGCCGCGCCAGCCGGCGACGAGTCCGACGGCCAGGCCGGCGCCGCCGGCGAGCAGCGAGCCGAGCACGCCGACGAGCAGCGACAGGCGGCCGGCGAGCATGACGCGCACCGCGAGGTCGCGCCCGAAGCGGTCGGTCCCGAGCGCGTGCACCGCGCCGCTGGCGTCGGTCGCTCCGGGCGGCAGGAGCCGCAGGGCGAGCACGTCGCCAATCGCCAGCGGGTCCGAGGACGCGAGCATTGGGACCACCACGACTCCAGCGGCGAGTGCGATGAGGCCGACCAGCGCGACTCGCGCCGGGGCGCCGAGGGAGCGCATCACTCGCGCCGCCGCGGGTCGAGGAGCGGAAGGGCGAGGTCGGCGGCGAGGTTCGCGCCGACGACGAGCGCCGCGTAGACGCCCGCTGCGCCCATGACGACCGGGTAGTCGCGCGCCGCGATCGCCGCGAGCATCAGTCGGCCCATGCCCGGCCACGCGAACACGCTTTCCACGAACACCGACCCCGCGACGACGCCGGGCAGGGCGAGCGCGAAGAGGACGACGAGTGGCGGGAGCGCGTTCGCGAGGACGTGCCGGGCATAGACGCGTCCCGGCGCGAGCCCCTTCGCGCGCGCCGTGCGCACGAAGTCGTTGGCCAGCACGTCGGCCACCGACGACCGCGCATAGCGCGCGATGCCCGCCGCACCAACGGCGGCGAGCACGGTGACGGGGAGGATTGCGTGACGCGTGAGATCGGCCAGCGCGGCGAGCCCGGTCGCCTCGGACGCCGGACTGCGGATGCCGAACGCGGGAAGGCGCAGCGGGGCGGGGAAGCCCCACCGCGCGGCGCCGTACGTGAACAGCGCGACGAGTGCCAGCGCCAGCCAGTAGCTCGGCGCCGCGTAGAGGGCCGTCGTGAGGACCGTGAGTGTGGTGTCGGCCGCGGTTCCCCGACGCGCCGCCTGCCACGCGCCGACCGCCGTGCCGACGAGAAACGTGACGGTGAGCGAGATGCCGCCGAGTAGGAGCGAGACCGGTAGCGCCTCGGCGAGGACCGCCGTGACCGGTCGGCGCGAAGCGAAGCTGAGCCCGAGGTCGCCGCGCAGCATCGCTCCCGCCCACCGTGCATATTGGACCGGAAGCGGCTCGGCGAGGCCGAGCCGCGCCCGAAGCTCCGCCGCGTCGGCCGCCGACGCGGACGGCGGCACGAGGAGCGCCGCCGGGTCTCCCGGCGCGGCGCGGACCAGCACGAAGGTGAGCGTGAGGACAAGCCAGACGAGCGCCGCGGCGGCGCCGAGGCGGAACAGGAGGAAGCGCACGCCATGATGATGCTCGGCGGACCGCGGAGGTCAACCGGACTGCTGCTCGCCGCCGTCATTGGCGCGAGCGCCTGCCGGCCCCCCGACCCCGCCCGCGCCACCGTCGTCTACGCCTCGGGCGCCGACCTCGAGTCGGCGAACCCCCTCGTCACCGTGCACCCGCTGTCGCGCCAGGTGCAGCGCTACGCGCTGTTCGTGACGCTGGCTCGCTACGACGAGGCGTTCGCGCCGCAGCCCTACGCGGCGCGTGACTGGCACTGGTCGGCCGACCGCCGCACGCTGACGCTCTCGCTCGACCCGGCGCTCCGCTGGCACGACGGCACGCCGACGACCGCGCACGACGCGCGCTTCACTCTCGAGGCGGCGCGCGACCCCGCGACCGGCTACCCGCGCTACGCCGACCTCGCCGGCGTCGAGGACGTGGCCGCCCCGGACGAACGGACGCTCGTCGTCCGCTTCGCCGTCCCGCAGCCCGTGTTCCCGGCGGTGCTGTGCGAGCTGCCGCTCCTCCCGCGGCACCTGCTCCACGGCGTGGCACGGCGCGACATGGCGCGCGCCGAGTTCAACCGCCGGCCCGTCGGCAACGGGCCGTTCCGCTTCGAGTCGCGCCGCGCCGGGCAGCGCTGGGTGTTCGTCCGCAACGACAGCTTCCCGGCGTCGCTCGGCGGGCCGCCGCGGCTGGCACGGTTCGTCGTCGCCGTCGTGGACGAGGCGACGACGAAGTTCGCCGGGCTCGTGAGCGGGGACCTCGACGTCGCCGGCATCGCGCCGAGCGCCGCCGAGGTCGCGGC
>Ga0307413_10000219_pt1 | contig 16723 bp, 8 predicted proteins | sample DK1Ometagenome_3_FD_203714 | JGI IMG/M metagenome (GOLD analysis project Ga0307413, IMG submission 203714) | Maize rhizosphere microbial communities from greenhouse at UC Davis, California, United States - DK15-O-2 | ecosystem: Host-associated > Plants > Roots > Rhizosphere > Soil | place: USA... | reverse complement strand
GGTTCCTGTAGTAATATCGACTCTCCCCATTACACCTTTTGCTTCAAGCGTTCCTTTTCCTGTTGCACCAATAAATCCGGCAGCATGGCATTCATCAACCATTACCATTGCATCATATTTATCTGCCAAATCGCAAATTTTATCCAAGGGCGCTACAAGACCATCCATTGAAAAAACACCGTCAGTAACAATTAATTTAAAACGGGCACCAGCTTCGTTGGCTTTAATTAATTGTTGTTCCAAATCTTCCATGTTGCTATTCTCATAACGATATCGAGCCGCTTTACACAAGCGTACACCATCTATAATAGAAGCATGATTTAAACTATCAGAAATAATGGCATCATTTTCTCCCAATAAAGGTTCAAAAACTCCACCATTAGCATCAAATGCTGCTGCATACAGAATCGTATCTTCGGTACCGTAAAATTCTGCAATCTTTTTTTCCAGTGTTTTATGAATATCTTGTGTACCGCATATAAAACGCACAGATGACATTCCGAAACCATGTGTATCCATCGCATCTTTTGCAGCCTGAACAACATCAGGATGCGAAGAAAGTCCTAAATAATTATTGGCACAAAAATTCAAAACTTTTTCTCCTGTCGAAATTGTAATTTCTGCATCTTGTGCAGACGTTATAATTCTTTCTTTCTTGAAAATCCCGTTTTCTTCAATTGTCCGCAGCTCACTTTGCAGATACTCTTTAATTTTACCGTACATTTTAATATATTTAATATGTTAAAAATTAACAAGTTAACCTTATTAACCTCTTAACATCTGATTAATTTTATCACAAATTTACCACATCGATTTCGGTTCCGATATACACTAATGCCCTTTTTAACACTTTGTACCCTAAATCCTCAATTGCATCCTGATATTCTTGAATTTGCTGTGTGTATTTTGAATTTATTGCTCCAGTTTTATAATCCAACAAATATGCTTCTTTGTTTTGGGTTAAAACAATTCGGTCCGGTTTTAATATCTTTCCTTCTTTTTGTACGATTGTCTGTTCGTTCAGAATATTATTTTTTCCATCAAAACAAATATTCAATTCAGGATGATTCACTATTTCCAAAAGTGTCTGCAAGACTTTTTCAGCCTGATCAAAATTTATCAAACCATTTTCTAATGCTTTTGTAACTGCCAAATCAACATCTGACTTATCTTTTATAAAAGCTAAAATCTCATGAACTATATTTCCATAAGATATAGCTTCCTGTTGATGCGTCCCCCACATTAAGGATTCTCTTTGCGCAATTTTTATATTTTTCGGATTTAAAACTTCTGAAACAACAGGAATAGTTTTAACCAGATTCAATACTTCACCTGAAATAGAAAGTCTTTTTCTATCTCCAAATTCGTATTCTAATTTTTCTGAATCATAAACTCCTTTGTTTATCAAATATTTAATAAAGAAAGAAGCCATATTATTCGGAAATTCTCCGTCTTTTTTCTCGTTTAAGGATTGGGATATTATATATAATTGCTCCTCGGCCCGCGTTAATGCTACATACAGAACATTAATATTATCCAGTAATTCTTCTTGTTTTTTGAGATTAAAAACCGCCGAAGCACTTTCACCAAAACCTTCAACCGCACTGCTGTTGTCTATCAAAGCTTTTGGAACGCCTAAATCTGCATCTTCAGCGTCAAGCCATAATTTATCTTTTGGTTTTCTACTATAATCTTCTTCTGCAAAAGGCATAATTACGACAGGAAACTCCAGACCTTTTGATTTATGGATAGTCATAATTCGAACAGCGTTATTTCCTTCCGGAGAAGGAATACTGAATTTGTGTGCATTTTTATCCCAATAACTCAAAAAGTCAGCAATTCCGGCTTGATTTCGAATATCGCGTTCCAAAACAATATCCAGAAAATATTGCACATAAGCATTTCCTTCTAAAGGAAGAACAAATTTTGATATGATAATCTCTACAGCTTCGTACAGCGATTTTTTTCGAATATCTTCAAATGAAAGCGAAACATCAAATGCCAAAAGCCATTTTTCGAAATCATTTTCAAATCTTTGAGCCATTCCCTGCGCGATAAAATCATGAATTGGCATTTCAATTTCTTTCGTATTTCCTAAAAAATGCAGGAAGTTTGCTTTTGCCTCCAGATCAATACTATTGTTAAGGTATTTTAGCAAATGAACAATCAAACGAACTTCTGTTGCATTTTGAATCATCAAAGTTTCTGATGACAAAAGCGGAATATTTTGTTCTGTTAAATAATTTGCAATCGCAATTCCCTGATCTCTTTTTCGTGTCAAAATTACTATATCCCGATATTCAAAACCTTGACGAAGAACATTCTGAATTGTATTTAAAGTTGCCAGCACATACAGATCTGATTTTTCAACAATATCGTCCTCATCTGCAAAATCATTTTTCTCAATTATTGGAAGGAAAGAAATATTTACATAACCGCCATTTTTAGAATTTGAATTTTGAAAACTATGATTCTCGTACAAATCCTTATAATCTTCATTAGAAAATTCAGTCGAAATCAATTTAAAAAAAGCATTATTAAAATCAATTACTTCACTATAACTTCGGTAATTTGTATCTAAATGTTTGATTAATTTATCCGGATTATTGAACGGATTTTCATCTTTACTTAATTCAATAAACTGTTCTGCTTTTCCTCCGCGCCAGCGATAAATTGATTGTTTAGGATCTCCAACAATCATTAGCGTTCCCTTATTTCCCAAATCATCCTGACCAGAAAGTGCATTATCAATTAGCGGAATTAAATTTTGCCATTGCATTTCTGAAGTATCCTGAAATTCATCTATAAAAAAATGACGATAACGCTCGCCCAAACGCTCATAAATAAAAGGCGCTGGCTGATTTTGGATTTCGCGATGAATTATGGCATTGAATTCTGAAATTGACAAAATATTCTGTTCCGATTGTATTTTTGCCAGCTCATTACTAACGGTATTTAGCAATGAAAGTGGTGTAATATTTTTTAAGAAGGCTTTGTAAAAATCTCTTTTTTCAAAGTTTTTATAAATCTTATCCAAAGTTTGAAGCAACTCGGGAATTATATTTTCAATTAATGTTCTGTCTTTGGCTGTTTTATTAATAGCAATATCATCAAACTCATGAAACGTTTTATTTCTCGGATTAAATTTTCCATCGCGAATATTTTCTAAATGATTTGGAAAAGTTCCTCTTGAAAATGATTTCGAATCAATTCCGTTTTTTTCAATTAATGAAAGAAGTTCTAAAGCATAATCAGCATTTTCTTTTTCTAAATCGCCACACAAAACCGACATTTTCTTTTTGATAGCAACAAATTCCTCAATTGAAGTATCATGAAAATGAGAAATTTCATTTCGATTATTTTCGTTTAAAACTAATCTTCCTGTTTCAAGAATTTCACGCGAAACATCCCAACTTTTATCATCGTCGGTTTTTTCCATCGTAAAATCTATCAGCAATTTAGTCAGTGTTTCATCCTGGCCGGCTTGAGCAATAATTGCATCCACAGCTTCTACCAATAAATTTTCGGTATCCAAGGTAACCTCAAAAGTCATTGGTAAATTAAGATCATGCGCAAAAGCACGAATTACTTTATGCGTAAATTTATCTATGGTAGAAATATCAAAAGCAGCATAATTATGAATTAAGTGCTTTATAATATTTTGAGATTTGGTTTTGATTTTAATTATCGAAAGTCCTGTTTCACGAGACAAATCTTCCATTAAATCCATGGCTTTCGCCGAAGGTGTATCTTTTGTAAATTCAGACAAACTGCCAACAATACGGCTTTTCATTTCGTGAACCGCTTTATTCGTAAAAGTTATTGCCAGAATATTACGATAGGCGTCATTTTTTGGGGATGAAAGGATAATTTTTAGATATTCTCTAACCAAAGTATAGGTCTTTCCCGAACCGGCAGAGGCATCATATATAGAGAAAGACGGACTTTGCATAAGTTTGACTTTAGTAATTGTAAAAATAGCACAATAATATTAAATCCCAATTATGTGAAATTCCAATAATAAAAATTCCAAATTCCAAAATCAGTGCGCAACAAACGCTTTAAATATTGGAATTTGGAATTTTTTATTATTGGGATTTTTAAAAATTTAATTTTTCGGAAATGCTCTTTTATTGAAAATAAGCAAAATACCTACTCCTGTAGAAATCGCCATATCGGCAACATTAAAAATAGCATTAAAAAACATGAAGTGTTTACCGCCAAAAAATGGCAACCAGGTTGGCAAATTTCCCTCCCAGATAGGAAAATAAAACATATCAACTACTAAACCATGAAACCATGTTCCGTATGGCTGTGGAGAAAAAAGTGTTGCTAAATTATTTGTACTGTCATCAAAAATAACTCCGTAAAAAACAGAATCTAAAATGTTTCCCGCAGCTCCGGCAAAAATCAATGCGATCGAAACGATCAAATAAGTGGAGTGACGTTTTTTAATAGAATCTGCCAACCAATATCCGATTCCAAAAACAGCAAAAATTCTAAAAACGGTTAAAATTAGTTTTCCGTATTCGCCAGGAATTTTTGTTCCCCATGCCATTCCTTCGTTTTCAATGAAATGGATTCTAAACCAATTAAAAACTTCAACTTCTTCGCCTAAAATAAAATTGGTTTTTACATAGATTTTCGAGATCTGATCAACAAGTAAAACTAAAAATATGAGGAAATACGCTTTTCGTAATGACATTTTATGATTTTTTGATGCGCAAAAGTAACAATTTAATCAAAAAAAACCCTCATTACGAAACGTTAATTCTTTCGTATTAAAACGAATTAAACAAAGTCTGGTCTTTTTTTTTCCAAGACAGACTTTTCCTAAAAGCAATTTTACTTTTATATAATAACAAAAAAAACGCTCCAAAAGGAGCGTTTTTATATATTATCGTTGTAGATTTTTTGCTTCGATACTCATTGTTGCATGAGGTACAATTTTCAGCCTTTCTTTGCTGATTAGTTTACCTGTTACTTTACAAATACCGTACGTTTTATTTTCTACACGGAATAAAGCATTTTTAAGGTCACGGATGAATTTTTCCTGTCTGATAGCTAACTGCGAGTTCGCTTCTTTGGACATTGTTTCACTTCCTTCTTCAAATGCTTTAAAAGTTGGTGAAGTATCATCAGTTCCGTTATTTAAATCATTCATGTAAGCACTTTTTATTAAATCCAGATCGGCTTGTGCTTTTTGTATTTTATTTTGTATTATTTCTTTGAACTCTGCTAAATCAGCATCAGAGTATCTTGTAATTTCATCTATCATGGTATTTATATTATTTTGAAATTAATATCACTGTTTTAATATCATCAAACTCAATTTCTGTGCCGTTTTCCAAGGCGTCTACAAAAACCAGGTCATCTGTTAATGTCTCAGACTTAATATAGTCTTCATTTTTAAGAATTGCTTCTTCTAAAAGACCGCTTCTTTGTATTTGAACTTTAATTTTATCAGTAACCTCAAATCCTGAATCTTTACGGATATTCTGAATTCTGTTTACCAATTCTCTCGCGATTCCTTCGTTTTTCAATTCTTCAGAGATTGTAATATCAAGCGCAACTGTAATTCCGTTTGAATTTGCAACCAGCCAACCTTCGATATCCTGAGATGTTATTTCGACATCTTCTAATGATAAAGTTACGTTATTTCCAGCAATAACAATATCTAGCGTTCCCTGCTTGTCCAATTCATTGATCTGATCTGCAGAAAAACCCTGTATCTCCTTAGAAATCAATCCCATATCTTTTCCGAAACGAGGCCCTAAAGCTTTAAAATTAGGTTTAATCTGTTTTACCAGAATTCCCGAATCATCATCTAAAAGCAGGATTTCTTTTACATTTACCTCAGCTTTTACTAAGTCAGAAATAGCTAAAATTTCAGCTCGCTGATTCTCGTCAAGTACCGGAATCATTACCTTTTGCAATGGTTGGCGTACTTTTATCATTTCCTTTTTACGCAGTGAAAGAACCAAAGATGAGATGGTTTGTGCTTTCTGCATTTTGCTCTCTAACGTTTTATTAACAAAGTTTTCGACAAATTTTGGAAATTCAGCCAAGTGAACACTGGCATATTGCTCAGATTGTGTTGAACTTGTTAAATCGCGGTACAATTTATCCATGAAAAAAGGAGCGATTGGAGCGCTTAATTTACTGATCGTTAACAAACAAGTATAAAGCGTTTGATAAGCCGCGATTTTATCGTGAGCATATTCGCCTTTCCAGAAGCGACGACGACATAAACGAACGTACCAGTTACTTAAATTTTCCTGGACAAAGTCAGAAATGGCTCTTGCTGCTTTTGTTGGTTCATAATCTTCATAACATTCGTCAACAAACTTTATTAACGTGTGCAATTCAGACATAATCCATTGATCGATTTCTGGTCTTTCGTTTAACGGAATTTCCGCTTCAGCGTATTTAAACCCATCGATATTGGCATATAACGAAAAGAATGAATAAGTGTTGTATAAAGTTCCGAAGAATTTACGACGCACCTCAGCGATTCCTTCAATATCAAATTTTAAGTTGTCCCACGGATTTGCGTTTGAGATCATGTACCAACGTGTGGCATCAGGACCATATTCTGCAATTGTTTCAAAAGGATCTGTCGCGTTTCCTAAACGTTTCGACATTTTTTGTCCGTTTTTATCCAGAACCAAACCATTCGAAACTACATTTTTATACGCTACTTTATCAAAAACCAAAGTTCCGATAGCGTGCAGCGTGTAAAACCATCCACGAGTCTGATCGACACCTTCCGCAATGAAATTGGCAGGGAAATCTTTGTTCTCGTCAATTTTATCTTTGTTTTCAAAAGGATAATGCCATTGTGCATAAGGCATTGCTCCAGAATCAAACCAAACATCAATTAAATCACTTTCGCGTTTCATTGGTTTTCCTGAAGCCGAAACTAACGTAATTTCATCTACTACATTTTTATGTAAATCGATTAAATCATAGTTTGACTCAGACATGTTTCCGATTTCAAAACCTTTAAACGGATTTTCTTTTTGAAAACCTGCTTCGATAGATTTTTCGATCGCATTGTATAATTCTTCAACAGAACCAATAAGAACTTCTTCTTTTTTATCTTCAGTTCTCCAAATTGGCAACGGAATTCCCCAATATCTAGAACGAGATAAGTTCCAGTCGTTGGCATTTTTCAACCAATTTCCAAAACGTCCTTCACCAGTAGACTTAGGTTTCCAGTTGATAGTTTCGTTCAGGTCGAACATTCTATCTTTTACATCGGTTACTTTAATAAACCATGAATCTAGTGGATAATATAACAACGGTTCATCAGTTCTCCAACTGTGTGGATAACTATGTACGTATTTTTCAACCTTAAAGGCTTTATTTTCTTCTTTTAATCGAATCGCAATCTCCACATCAACAGAACGCTCTGGCGCCTGACCTGCATCGTAGTATTCGTTTTTCACATATTTACCGGCCAATTCTCCTAAATGCGAAGTAAATTTTCCTTGTAAATCTACCAAAGGAACCGCAGTTCCGTTTTCGTCTAAAACCAACATTGGCGGTACTTCGGGAGTTGCTTCTTTGGCAACTTTAGCATCATCAGCACCAAAAGTCGGAGCCGTGTGTACAATTCCTGTTCCGTCTTCTGTAGTTACGAAATCACCTGAAATTACTCTAAATGCGTTTTCAGAATTTTGATAAGGCAATACGTATGGCAATAATTGCTCGTAACGGATTTCAACTAAATCAATTCCTTTCGCTTCCGCTAAAATTTTATAAGGAAGTTGTTTGTCGCCATTTTTTACTTTTTCGAAATCAGCTTCGTCTTCACTTGCAAAAAATCCTTTTCCGAATTGTTTTCCAACCAAATTTTTAGCCAAAACAACATTTACAGGTTCAAAAGTATATTGATTGAATGTTTTTACTAAAACGTAATCGATTTTTGGACCAACTGTTAAAGCAGTATTCGAAGGCAATGTCCACGGAGTTGTCGTCCAGGCCAAAATGTGGATATCTCCAAAACCTTGCAAAAAGCTTGGAAGCGTTTCCGGTAAAGTTTTGAATTGCGCTACAATCGTAGTATCTGTAACATCTCTGTAAGCTCCCGGCTGGTTTACTTCGTGAGAAGATAATCCTGTTCCGGCTTTTGGAGAATACGGCTGAATTGTATAACCTTTGTACAACAAACCTTTATCGTAGATTTGTTTTAAAAGCCACCAAACCGATTCCATGTATTTTGGTTTATAGGTTACATACGGATCTTCCATATCTACCCAATATCCCATTTTTTCAGTCAAATCATTCCATACGTCGGTATAACGCATTACGGTTTTTTTACACGCTTCGTTATATTCTTCGATAGAAATTGTTTTACCAATATCTTCTTTTGTAATTCCTAATTCTTTCTCGGTACCCAATTCTACAGGTAATCCGTGTGTATCCCAACCTGCTTTTCTTTTTACCTGAAAACCTTTTTGAGTTTTATATCTGCAAAAAATATCCTTAATTGCACGTGCCATCACGTGGTGAATTCCCGGCAATCCGTTTGCTGAAGGCGGACCTTCAAAAAACACATAAGGCTCTGCGCCTTCACGGGTTGTTACACTTTTTTCAAATATATTTTCTTTCTTCCAAAAATCAAGAACTTCTGATGCTACTGTTGGCAAGTCAAGTCCTTTGTATTCAGTAAATTTTGTACTCATTTTATCCTTTTCTTAAACGAGGTGCGAAAGTAAGAAATTTTGAATTATTGACCGCCAATTTCTTGAAATTTCACAAACTTTTGTTGAGATAATAAATACAAAAACAAAAGAATCGATTAGTTTCTGGCATTATTCTCAAAACTTTGAGCAAATAAACCAAAAACTAATCGATTCTAAATATCCGTAACAGGATGGTAACAATTATTTAAATCCGCCGAAATATACTTCTTTCATAAAGATTCTATTTCCAAAAACAGGGTTTATCTCGATTTTCTCGCGTTGTTCCTGATAATTGGTTTCTCCGTTAAAATCTTCAATTTCATAATTGATTTTATATGGTATTTTTCCTGAATTTAATGCTGCAACCGGACGATAATCTCCAAAAAGTTTCTTTTCGAAGAAACTCTTGTTTCCGTTGTCGTATTCTGTTTTTTCGGTAGAAACGATATTGAAATTTTCTTTATCAATAAAAACGTGATAATCTGTTTTAGGAATTGTTCTGTTACCCGTACTTAATGTTTTTTCAAAATAATTTAAATGATAACATTCTCTTCCTTCGTACATTTCATCTGGCAAAACTTCATAATTGTTCCACAAATCCAATCTTAAATCTGTAAGAAAGTTGATCAAATCTACATTTTTAGACAAATTACCAAAATCGTACGCTGTTAATTTTGCCCATTTTGCATTTACACCAGTTTCGCGATCGTCATGACTCCATGCTTCGGCTCCATTAACGATTTCATAATAGCTTTCCGGCATTTTTTTTCTAAGAAGATAATGAGAGTTTGTTGCCCATTTTTCTTCCGTTTGAGGGAAATTATTTCCTTCAATTTTCAGTTTCGAAAACAGATGCGCTTTTTCGATTTTTTTTAATGCTTCGCTTCCTCCTAAATTAGCAATCACTTTTGCCAGTAAATTAGCATTTAGCTGATAAGGTATCGAATCTAGCATATTAAATCTTTGCATTCTTGCTTTCTCAACGCTTGCTTCTCTCGTTGCTTTTTCGGTTTCCCATTCGACTTCCTGCTGCGCTATTTTCTCAAAAAATGCCAATCTTAATTCTTCCTTTTCTTCTTCAATTTTAACTCCCAATTTTTTAAGCTCAGCAAAACGGGGCGTATGACTTCTTATTTTTTTATCTGCAAAATTGGCTCTGTTTACTCTATCAATAATAGTAGATCCTCTGGAATCCAGTTTATCATTTTCAACAAGCAGATTAGCGTATTGCAAGGCTTTTTCTTTATTTTCAAGTAAAAAATAAGTTTCGGCCAGATTATTACTTACAATAAAACGAATATCTTCATTTGCCGGAGAAGGCGGATATTTAACCAGCAAACTTTCTAAATACAATAAATGTGGCATTAGTAATTTCTCGTCTAAACCTTTTTCGAGAGTAACTTTCTCCATCTGAGCTGTAATTTCTGTCTCAAAAGCAAGCATTTTTGCGTATTCTGAATGCCCTTTAGAAGTTACAAATTCAAATTTTTCTTTTGAGATATAACTGGAATATCCAAATTTATAATTTATAAATTCCTGGATCCTGATTGCTGACTTATAAAAAACATTATCAAACCCAAGTCCCACATCACTATAATCTCCGCTATCCATAGCTAATTTTGCCTTGTTGCCATGTTCTGATGCCGCCGTTTTTACAGCAGCCAAACTGTTTCCAACACTTACTGAATAGGATTCTGAACCTCCGAAATCTTCCGTCAGTAAAATTTTATCTCCATATTTAACATCCAGTTTTACTTTCGACAAATAGTTAGGTCGCGCACTATAAGTCCATTTATTTTCTTTTTTATCATACGAACTGTCTATTTGAGTATCTATGTATCTGGGCAATGCATAGGTTAAATAAAACTTAAGTTTTCCGTTTACCGGATCTTTTATATACCCATCAATATTAAAAAAATGTTTCTTTAAATTCGTTTCTTCTTCCTGCAGCGCTTTATCCATTTGGTAAAAAGCAGTTTGCGTTATTACATTATCAAGAACCTGAAATTCAGGATATCTAATTACCGGAATTTTAAATTTCTTTGTTTTTGAATTTATTTTTTCCTGAGCCTGAATTGAGGTAATTACAAGCAGAATAATAAAGAGTAAAGTTTTTTTCATAGGCAAAAAAAAAGCCATCAGAAGTAAATCCTGATGGCTTTTATGTGTTTATTATTATTTTTTGTTGAAGATTTGAATAGACTTGTCCGAAACATAAAAAATGTTTTGTGTCGCAGGATCTATTTCATAAAGTGGTTTGTTATTGTTGAAGATAATTTTGTCAACTTCAACTCCGTCAGCTTTACTTACTTTCACTAATATTTTTTCTCCTGTATCTGCTTTTGCAAAAATATAAGAGTAATCTCTGTTTTGTTTCATTGCGTTGAAACGTTTGTCAAATTTAGCTGCTACCAATCCCAAAGCTGCTGAACCAGCTGCCATATCTCTGGATTGTTTCATTTTTGATGAATTCTCTTCTCTAACAACAGTAGATCTCATGTTTCCGTTAGAATCACGGTATGTCATTGTTAATTCAGAACCTTGGATAGCACTTACTCCAGAACCAATTCCTAAACCAATACTTCCAGCAATTGCAGCACTTTTAAGTAAACGTCTTGTTCCTTCGCCCGGTTGTGTGTACACATGGTGATATTTTACAGTTCCGTCCAGATTAACTCCCATTACTTCAACTGGTCCTGAGAGAACAACTCCCCAAGGAAATAATTCGATACTGTTTAATTCTTTTTCTTTTTTGATGTTTACTTTAGCAAAAGGCTCCGGCTTATCGCTGATGCTTGGATCAAATTTGTATAATTTCTCGTCGTTGTAAACTAAGTAAGAGTTTGTTGCTTCGTCGTAAGTTGGTAAAACCGGACGGCTTTTATCAAAATTGATGTTACGTTTCCAAAGTTTAACTCCTGTTTTGTAGTCAACCATGTTTCCGTATGTAGCTGTTAAGTACATTACTTTTTCACCAACTTTTCCTAAATAATAAATTGGATCTTCTTTGTCATCAGAAATTTCGATGAATTTTTTCCAAAGTTTTTCTCCGTCTTTATTAATTAGCATCATTTCATTTTCTGCAACATACAAGAAATCCTGATCGATAGGAATTACTCTTTTCAATCCGTCTCCACGTGCATCTTTTTTCCAGATTTTTTCTCCTGTTTTTAAATCAAAAAAGTTAAAACCACTATTGTGAGCCACTAATAATTTTGTTCCCCAATCTTCTAAGTAAATAACTTGTTTTGTTTTGATAGATTCTTTCCAGATACTTTTTCCGTCATCTGTACTTAAAACATTTAAATATTGTTTATTAGAAAACAAACCTGCCGCATTCACTACAACAATATTTTTGTCATTTTGAGTTTCATAGAATTTTGTATATTCTTCTGCTGCTTTCCAGTTTAGTTTGCCAGTTTCTTTATCAAAAGAATATAAATTACCGTAAAGTAAATAATAAACTGTATTTCCGTTAATTTTAGCTTTGTTGGTATTAGCAGATAATTTTAAAGAAAAGCTAATCATTGCTTTTGCTTTGTCAACAGTTGTAGTCCATTTAAGTTCTCCTGTTGCCATATCCAATAAAGCAATTGCCATATCTCCGTCTTTTTTCAAAGTAAGAAGGTATTCATTTGTTTCAGGAATAAAATCTGATTGAAATACCCAGAAAGATTCTTTAGAAGAATTGTAAACAACTTTTCCTGTATCTGTATTGATAATTAAATACTTTGAATTGATGTAAGCTTCAACATAAGGACTTCCCGAAACGGTTGTTAAGTCTCTTTTGTCTTTGAACATGTTTCCAAAATCAGGATCTGTTAATATATCTTTAGATGTAATTGTTCCAAAATCTTCTTTAGTTAAAGTCCAGACAACTTTTTTTGTTTCCGGATCTAAACCTTTTACAGTTCCACCTTCTTTAAAAACAACAATTCCTGTTATTTCGTTCTGAACAATATCCTGTACACTGTTCTCTGTCGTGATTATTTCATCATATTTCCTTTGAGCAGTAATTGAAAAGCTCACCAGGAAAAGCAAAATAATCGAAAAAGTAATTTTCTTCATAGTTCGTTTTTTTATAAATTAGTAAATTAAGTATGGGCAAATTTTTTTGATCAAACTAATCGTCTGCGAATATATATAAATTATAGTTCAATTAAGAAAAAATTTCCCTCAAAACATCTAGCGATTTTGGCCTCTTAAATCCCTCTAAATGAAAACTATAATACTCAATTAAGACTTTTAGTAAGACTTGTCTTTCAACCACATGAAATACCCTTTGATCGTTGTCAAATTTTAGGTCAATTAATTTTTTAAGCAGATTTGTTTCATGTTCCGTTAAGGCATTTATTCCATGAAAAAGTGTAAAAACGCCATCGTTCATTTCAAAAAAAGGCAAATCAATTTCGGAAACATCCGGATAAAAACCCAAATATTTTGTTGCCTCTAAAAGTAGGATTAAATGAAAATTGGAAACTTCGTCGTGATGATCGAACCAGATTAAGGCGCTTTCTAAAAATTCAAAAAGTGATTCGTTTTTTTCTTCTTCCTGAATAGAATGGTGCAGCATTTCTGAAAGAAACATTACAATAGTACTTTTTACGATGTCGGTATGAATGGTTTGAAAAGGAACTGCCGTTTTTATTTCTTTTAAATTTTCAAGTGTGCCTTTGTTCTTATGAACAGCTTCAATTTCTAAAATCGAAAATGGCTGGAAATAAGCAATCTTCTGACTGGTTTTTCGATTTGAAAAAGCGTCACGCACAAAATAAGATTTCAGTCCGCTTGAAAGTGTAAAACATTTTACGATCAAACTTTTTTCCTGAAATTTTAATGCTGAGATAACAATTGCTTTGGTTTTGACTAACAACTTTTTATTTTAGATTTTAGATTTTAGATTTTAGATTTTTTGAATCTGAAATCTAAAATCTGATTGTCAATTATGATTTTGAAAAGGGAGACCGAGACTGAAAATTATCTAATTATCTCAATTGCCACATTACCTAATTATCATTACTTTCTTCACTTTAGTTTCGCCACCGTCCTGAGCAGAAATAAAAATCATATACACGCCAGAAGCCACTTTATATCTTCCAAAAGCTGTTGTATCCCATTCAATTGTTCCTCCTGCCGAAGTTGCTTCGTAAACTAAACTTCCGGTAATATCGGTAATTTTTACATTGGCTTTATCCAGCAAACCTGCAATTTTTACAGTTCCCGTAAACTCCGGACGTACGGGATTTGGGTATACATATACACTATTGAGATCTTCGTTGGCGCCTGTTGCAATACCGCCAAAAGAAATTAATCCTTTATTGGTTGCAATAAAAACTTCTCCTGTTGTACTGTTGATTTTTATATCGTTGATGCCATTACTTGGCAAAGGTGAATTATTTATAGTAAAATGATATTTCGTTTCCTGACCGTTTGGCGAAACCATAAAAACTCCCGAATCTGAAGTTCCAATCCATTTATTATTGGCTCCGTCGACTACAATTGAAGTAATGAATTGCTCATACAATAATTCCTGAGCCAGATTATCATCTATAATAATGATTGCATTTGCCGTTAACTGGCTTTCTGTTTGAAAACTGCTTACGCTTGACAAAACCCTTAATCCTTTTGTGGTTCCAATCCACAATTGGTTTTTAGTATCAACTGCCAATGCACGAACATCGACAACAGGTAAATTACCAACATCGGTACCAAAAGTCATTTTTTTAAAGGTATTGCTAGTTTCGTTAAAACCCACTACTCCTTCTCTGTAAGTAGCAATCCATTTCGTATTATTTTTATCTACAACAACAGCTCCGTACGAATTGTTTTCAGCATTATTAAGAATCGTTGCCAGGGAATAACTGCCCCATTGTCCGTTTGTTTTTAAAACTTTCAAACCATTTTTAACCCTGCTATTCGTTATCCATAGATTTCCTGATTTATCAAAAGCTGTTGCATTGGCACGAATGTCTACAACATTATAATTATCAACTTTTAAACTTTCGAGACTACTGTTTTTTTCATTGTATAAAATAGTCGGAGTATCGTCTTCTAATTTTAATAAACCTGAAAAATAGGAACTTGCATAAACCTGATTGTCATTATTCGGATTAACAATAACACGAGAAATTGATTTTGCATCAAAAACTTCTTCGTAAGGAATATTTAACCAGCCTGAAGTATTGTACTTACTAATGCCGTAACTATCTAAAGGATAAGGATTATAACTCAAATCATAATCACCATAAACGGCCCAAACACTATTTGGACCAACATCTAATGAGAAAATATTATTTCGTAACGGTCCTGTTGGCGTTATATTTTCAAAAGCTGAATTCCCGGAAAGAGTGGAAGAAAATAATCCGTTTTCTTTTGTACCAATGTAAATCACATCTCCAACAGCAGTTGCACAACTAAAACTTAAGGTATTATCTAAAACCTGAGTATTGGTTATTTGGCGATTTAAAATCATTTTGTTGTTATAAACATAAACCGAATTTGCGGTTGTAATAAACAAATTATGATTTTCTGCTTTCATATCTGCTGAAGGTTGCGAAAGCTGTAAAAACCCAGTAAATGTATTTGAATTAAATCGGTGAATGTATCCAACAGAATTAATTGCAATAAGTTCGGTATCCAGCGTTTCAACGCTTGACCAATCGCCGGAATTTACAACTGCCCATTGATTAAAGTCAATTAAATTAGGACTTGTACTATTTGCTCTTCTAATACCACTGGAACTTGCTGCGTAAATAAATCCGTTAAAAAAAGCGGTTTGTTTTACACTAATTTCGGCTCCGTTATCACCTATAAAGTAAGTATCACCAAATTGAGACGTAGTTAAATTAAATTGTACAATACCAAAATCGCATGAAACATAAATCAGACCATTATATTCCATAAAATGATTTACTTTTTTAATATTGGCTGCCAATTGTTTATTAATGATATCGACTTTTTTTATTATACTTCCGTCGGTTTCATTGATTACAATAATCATCCCGTTTTCGTAACCAATAATTGTCTTTTTGAAAGTTTCGCTATGATATACTGCCGAAATTGTTTGCCCCGAAAGTCCATCAATTGTAGTAGTTGTTTTAATAGCATTTGAAATATTACTTTTAGAAAACAAAGCATTTTCTGAAGCAGCAAAAACAGTTGTCGAACTTTCTGAAATATCTTTTATTTCATTAAATGAAAAATAACCTTGCCACGATAAAGTATTCTGTGCAAAACTTAATTGCATGAAAATAAAAAACAAAATATACAGAAACCTTCTCATCATATTAAATGTATTCGGATAGGCAAATATACTACAAACGAAAGTATTTGAATTTTGTTCTGTATAAAATGATTTCCTCATATAATTATCCGCCACGAATTCACGAATTATTTCATTATTTGAAAGAAAAAACAAATTCGTGAATTCCTGGCGAAATAAAAAAGCCCTCATCTTTTCTTTACGAAAAATGAAGGCTTTTAAAATTGTATTTAAAATTACACTACACCTTGCGCAAGCATAGCATCGGCAACTTTAACAAATCCGGCAATGTTCGCTCCTTTTACGTAGTTTACATAGCCATCTTCGCCCATTCCGTATTTTTTACATTGGTTATGAATTCCAACCATAATATCTTTTAATCTCAAATCTACTTCTTCGCTTGTCCAGTTTAAACGAATTGAGTTTTGTGTCATTTCAAGACCAGATGCAGCAACTCCACCGGCATTTGCAGCTTTTCCTGGCGCGAATAAAACTTTATTATCCAGGAATAATTTTATAGCATCTAATGTTGAAGGCATATTTGCAGCTTCAGTTACACATAAAACACCATTATCGATCAATTTTTTAGCATCTTCACCTGTCAATTCGTTTTGAGTAGCACACGGAATAGCAATATCAACTTTTACTTCCCAAGGACTTTTTCCTTTATGAAAAACAGCGTTTGGATATTTTTGAGTATAAACTTCCGCTCTGTTATCACCGGTTGCTCTCATCTCTACCATGTGTTCTATTTTTTCTCCAGAAATTCCTT
>Ga0307413_10000218_pt1 | contig 16743 bp, 12 predicted proteins | sample DK1Ometagenome_3_FD_203714 | JGI IMG/M metagenome (GOLD analysis project Ga0307413, IMG submission 203714) | Maize rhizosphere microbial communities from greenhouse at UC Davis, California, United States - DK15-O-2 | ecosystem: Host-associated > Plants > Roots > Rhizosphere > Soil | place: USA... | reverse complement strand
GGCGGCAAGGACCGCGACGCGGCCACGCAGGGGCTCGGGCGACCGTACACCGTGGTCTACGACGGCGCGTGCAAGGTGTGCACGCGCATCGTGCACGTGCTGCAGTCGTGGGACCGCGAGGGGATGCTGGAGATCGTGCCGTCGCGGGCGCCCGGCGTCCGCGCGCGCTTTCCCTGGATTCCGGACCGGGCGTACGCCGAGTCGGTGCAGGTGATCGGACCGGGCGGGCGCACGTGGCAGGGCGCCCGCGCCGTCGAGCAGGTGCTCGACGTGCTGCCGAAGGGAAAGCTCCTCACGTGGATCTTCAGCATTCCCTTCGTGCGCCCGCTCGCCGAGCGGTTCTACCGCTGGTTCGCACGCAACCGCTATCGCCTCGGCTGCGGCGAGCACTGCCAGTACCGGGCGGAAATGCTGCAGTACGGGGACGAGACTTAGGGACGAGTGGCTTCAGCCCCTCGTCCCTCGTCCCTCCCCACTCGTCCCTCGCTCTTCCCGCTTCCGCGCGACCACGAGGCGCTCCAGCCAGCGGTGGACCTCGGCGGCGGCATCGTCGTCGAGCGAGACGACCTCCTGCTCCACCCCATTCGGAGCCGAGCCGCCGCTCGCGGCGACGACGTTTTCGACCAGCTCGCGCCAGGTCGCGTTCTGCACGCGGCCGCCGATCGTCCCCATGGCCAGCCAGTCGATGACGTTCGCCGCACGGTCGTACACTTGCACCTCGAAGCGCACCTTCCCGTCCCGCGGCTCGGTGAGAAAGCGCACTGCGCCGGCGATCGGGTGGCCCTCGAGCGTCACGAACGTCATGGTCGTCGGCGAGAGCTCCTCGCAGCGCACCTGGATGTGCCCGCGCATCGGGAGGGCCATGGTGAGTGTCTCACCCTCGCGCGGCTCCTTCGGCGTGCCCGGCTCCGGCCCCACGTGTAGGTGCCACGGCGTGATCGCGTCGAAGTTGCGCCGAAAGTGCTCGAACAGCGCCTCGGGAGTGCGCCGGGCGCCAACGACGTCGGCCCAGAAGCGCTTTCGCTTCAGCGTCCCGACGCCCTCGGACGGCAGGAGCTCGGGGAGCGAATCGGCGAGCTTCTTCAATCCTTCGGCGAGCGGCGTGGGCGTGAGGTGGAAGACTTGGACGAGTGCGTTGCCCTCGGGCGCCGTCACCACGTTTCGCTCGCGCACCATCGTCAGCTGCCCGTCGTTCACCGGTAGCTCGACGCCGAAGGTCTCGGCCACCTTGAGGCCGAGCGAGGCGAGGAAGCCGGGGACGGGCACACGTATCGGCTTGCGTCTGGTGATCTCGGCGAAGCGGTCGATCAGGTCGTTCATGGACGTGCGATCCGGGCCCGCGATCTCCAGCGTGCGCCCCGACAGGTCCTCACGCTCGACGGCCAGCGCCAGGGCGGCCCCGAGATCCCCCGCCCAGATCGGCTGAAATGTCTGGTCGCCATCCTCGAGCACGGGGACGACGGGCAGCGATCGCACGAGCTTGAGGATGAGCGAGATCTGCTCGTCGCCCGGCCCGTAGACGTTGCCCGGACGCACGATGAGCCAGGCGCCTCCGAAGCCCCGCACGATCTCCTCGCCGGCCTTCTTGGACTTGTGGTACTCGGACTCGCCGCGGTCGGCGCCGAGAGAGGAGATGAAGACGAAGCGGCGCACGCCCGCCCGCTCGGCTTCGCGCACCATGACGCGCGTGCCTTCGACGTTCACCTTCTCGAAGGTCGACTCCGGCGGGTGCTCGTCGACGACGGCGACGAGATGCAGCACGACGTCGCAGCCGTCGGCGCTCCCGTGGACGCTGGCGGGGTCGGTCACGCTCCCGTCGAAGGGCTCGACGCCCACCGGCCACTCCTTCGCGTCGTGCTCGGCGTGGCGGGAGAGCAGGCGCACCGGGTGACCGCGCTTGACGATGGCGGAGACGGCGGCCTGGCCGACGACGCCGGTGCCGCCGGTGACGAGGACTCTCATGGTCGGGGCGCTCCGGGTGAGTGGGGCGCAGCGGCGAGGCGCAGAATGAATGCCAAGATGCTGCGAGCATTCTCACCCTGACTCTGGTCCTCACCCTGACTCTGACCCTGACCCTGACCCTCACCCTTCAAAGGGCGGGTAGCCTCGACGCCGTCCCACCCGGCATGATCTCCAGCCCGAGCACCCGTTGCAGGGTGAGGGTCAGGGTGAGGGTCAGGACCAGAGTAGCACCGCGTACAGAAGGTGAGGAGTTCCCAATGAACCTCGACCGCGCTCCCCGTGACCGGCTCTTTGCGCTGTCGTCCTCCCCTGAGCGACGACACACACAGCGGAGGCACGTTGAGGAAGCTTTGTTCCCTGCTGGCGTGGGTGGCGGTGGCGGGGTGCGCGGAGAGCCAGACCCGGATCGAGCTCGGCGCCGCTGGTCCGTGGACGCAGGGCTATGGCGCGATGAATCGCCGCGGGATCGAGCTGGCGGTCGAGGAGATCAACGCCGGCGCCACGCTCGGGGGGCGGCCGCTCGCCATCCGCTTCCGTGACGATGAAGGCGACGGTCGAACCGCGACCACTATCGCCGGGGAGTTCGTGAGCGACCCGGCGGTCGTGGCCGTCATTGGGCATGTGAACTCCGGAGCGATGGTGGCGGCGGCGAAGGTGTACGACGGCCGCCTCCCGGCCGTCGCGACGACGGCCACGTCTCCCGACCTGACGGGGATCTCGCCTTGGACGTTCCGCGTCATCTCGAGCGACTCGGCGAACGGCATGGCGATCGCTCGCTTCGCGAGCCGGCGCGGGCGCCGCGCCGCGGTGCTGTACGAGAACAACAGCTACGGGCGTGGACTCGCCGCGGCGTTCCGGCGGAACTTCGCCGGTGAGATCGTCTCCATCGACCCGATCGCCGCCGACTCGACCAGCTTCGAGCCGTTCGTGACCTACTTCAAGGAGCGGCACCCGGACGTGGTCTTCGTGGCCGGCACCGAGCGCTCCGGGGTGGCGTTCCTGCGCGAGGCGCGCCGCCAGCAACTGGCCGCCGACTTCCTCGGCGGCGACGGCTGGACCGGCGTCGTCGTCGATACCGCCGCGAGCGACGGCGTCTACGTCGGCGCGCCATTCAGCGCGTCCGACCCGCGCCCCGAGGCGCAGCGCTTCGTCGCCGCCTTCCGCAAGAAGTTCCGGGTGACCCCCGACGGAAACGCTGCGCTCGCCTATGACGCGACCTGGCTCCTGGCTCGGGCGGTCGCCACCGTCGGGGCCGACCGCCGGGCCGTGCGCGATTATCTCGCCTCGCTGCGCGAGCGCGGCGCACACGCCGGGGTCAGCGGCCCGATCAGCTTCGACGCGGGCGGCGACCCGGTCGGACGCGGGATCGTCATGACGCGCGTCCGCCGCGGCGCGCTTCTGGTCGAGGCGGGACGGTGAGCACGCTCCTCGACCGCCAAGGCGCCCGTACCATCCGGGGCCGGCTGGTCATCGGCTTCGGTACGATCGTCCTCCTCCTCGGCCTCGCCGGCGTGCTCGCGCGTCAGTCCCTCCTAGGGGCGGCGGCCGACGTGCACGTCACCCTCGGGCACTTGCAGAAGGAGGCGCGCCTTACCGCGTCGCTTTCGGCGGGACTCGCGCAAGAGATCGACGCCGCGACCGCGTACCTGCTCATGCGCGACTCCGCGGCCCAGACCGAGTTTCGCCGCCGGAGCGACGACGTCCATGCCGTGCAGCGCGCGATCCTGAATATCCCGAACCAAACGGCCGCGGAGATCGCCACCGCGGCGGGGATCGACAACAAGCTCTCCGAAGTCGAGGTGCACTACGCCCTCGCTCACCGCCTCGCAGACCTCGGCCGCTTCGATGCGGCGCAGGTCGAGGCGGAACGCGCACACGTCGGCGTGACCGAGGTGCTTGCCGGGTTGGAGCGCTGGGGAGCGATCAAGACCGACGAGCTCAACTCGGCGGCGGCGGAGCTCCGGGACGACACGGAGCGGCGCTCCTGGGCGCTCGTCACGCTCATCGGCTGCGCCGTCGCGATCGCGCTCGCGGTCGTGGTGGGCACGCTGCGCTCGGTCGAGCGCCCCCTGCGCGCCCTGGTGAGCCACGCGCGCCGGTTGAGCGAAGGCGACCTCACGATCCGGACGACGGAGGCGATGCCAGGCGAGTTCCAGTTCCTCGCCAGCGCCATGAACCAGACCGGCGAGTCGCTGTCGCGGGTGGTCGTGGTGGCCGCGTCGACGGCCGACAACGTGGCCGCGTCCGCGCGAGACCTGGCGTCGGCCGCCCAACAGATCTCCCAGTCGGCGGGTCAGATGGCGGACTCGATGGTAGACGTGACCCACGGCGCCGACAGTCAGGTGAGGCAATTGCGCGACGTCGACGCGGGGCTGCGCCGGATCCGGCACTCCGCCGAGGGCGTACTCGCGGGCGCCGAGGAAGTGGGCGCGCTCGCCGGGACGATCGCCGAATCGGCGCAGGAGAAACGCACGGAGCTCGGTCGCGCGCTCGGCATCCTGACCGACGTGCGGACGACCGTGCAGGCGGCGTCCGAGGAGGTAGTGGCGCTCAACCGGACGGCGGAGCGCATCAACGCGCTCGTCGGCAGCGTGAGCCGGGTGGCCGAGCAGACGAACCTGCTCGCCTTGAACGCGGCGATCGAGGCGGCCCGCGCCGGGGCGGCCGGCAGGGGCTTCGCCGTGGTGGCCGAGGAAGTCCGCAAGCTCGCCGAGGAGGCGCAGGCCGCGGCCGACGACGTCGTGCAGATGACCGGCGTGGTGACCTCGAGCGTCGTGCGGACGACCAAGGCGATGGAGGCGGGCGTCGCCCGCGTGCGCGAGATCGAGGTCGTATCGCGCGACGTCGATTCGGCGCTCACCACGATCTCCGCCGCCGCCGAGCGGACGCGCGCCGCCGCCGGATCGGTGACGGGTGCGGCCGAACAGAACGTACAGGCCGTGGAGACCGCGGCGGCCGGCATCTCACTCATCGCTCGCACTGCGGAGGGACACGCCGCCTCCGCTCAGGAGGTGAGCGCCTCCACGCAGGAGCAGAGCGCCGCGTGCGGGCAAATGAGCTCCGCCTCGGCGCAATTGCTCCGCGGCAGCACGGAGCTGAAGACGCTGGTGGGCGGGTTGAAGACTAACTAAGAGTGGCGAGTGGTCAGTGGCGAGTGGCGAGGGTCGCACTACCGCAGCACTCGCCCCTCGCCACTCGCCACTCGTCCCTGCTCCACTGGATCCTCCACCAGCTCCTCGTAATCCATCGGCTGGCGCAGCTTCAGCGCCTTCTGCGCGTTCCGGCGCAGCTTCAAGTTGAGCATCTCGACGAGCACCGAGAAGGCCATGGCGAAGTAGGTGTAGCCCTTCGGGATGTGGACGCCGAAGCCCTCGGCCACGAGGTTGGTGCCGATGAGGACGAGGAACGAGAGCGCAAGCATCTTCACCGTGGGATGGCGGTCGACGAATCCGCTGATCGGGCCCGCGGCCGCGAGCATGATCCCGAGCGCCACGATGTTGGCAGCGATCATGATCCCGATCTCGTCGACCATCCCAACCGCGGTGATGACCGAGTCCAGGGAGAAGACGATGTCGATCAGCATGATCTGGATGACGACCCGCGCCAGCGACCGGGCGGCGCGGGCGCCATCGACGTCCTGCTCCTCTCCCTCGAGCTTCCCGTGGATCTCGTACGTGGCCTTCCCGATCAGGAACAGCCCGCCCGCAAGCAGAATGAGGTCGCGCCCAGACACGCCGTGACCGAGCACGGAAAAGAGCGGCTGCGTGAGCCGGACAATCCACGCGAGGCTGAGCAGGAGGAGTATGCGGGTGACGAACGCCCCGAGCAGCCCGAGCTGGCGAGCCTTCGGCTGATCCTGCACGGGCAGCTTCCCGGCGAGGATCGAGATGAAGATGATGTTGTCGATGCCGAGGACGATCTCGAGGGCCGTGAGCGTGAGCAGCCCTATCCAGGCGTTCGGGTCGGTGATCCAATCCATCGGCGGGGAGAAGTAAGTGTCTCGGGCCTGGGGTCTCGGGTCTCGGGTCTGGAGGGCTCCTCTGCACGCCCAGACCCCAGCCCCGAGACCCCAGCCCCTCGCCCTACTGTTGGCAGATCGCGTTCCGGTCGGGCGTCGGCCTGTCGACCACCGGCCGGCCGGTCCGGTTGGCGAGGCGCAGCGTCAGGTCGCCGACGAACTGCGTGATGGCGGCGTAGTGCGGGTAGTCGATGTACTGCGGCTCGTCGGTCACCTGGTGATAGTCGCCGTGCAGCCCGGTGAAGAGGAACACGACGGGGATGCCGTAGCGGGCATACTCGTAGTGGTCGCTGCGGCAGTAGATGTTCTCCGGGTGGCCGTTTGCGTCGAGCCCGTAATCGAGGACGAGCGGCTCGCGGCGCTCCCGGTTCACGGCTTCGACGATGTCACCGAGCTCGGTGGAGAGGCGCCGCGAGCCCACGAGGCCGAGGTACCGCGGCCCGCCCCCCCGGGTATCTTCGGCGCGCCCGCGCCCGATCATGTCGATGTTGATCTGCGCGACGATGGAGTCGCGGGGGACGGTGGGGTGGTCGGTGAAGTACCGCGAGCCGAGCAGGCCCTTCTCCTCGGCCGTGTGCCACACGAAGAGCACCGAGCGCTTCGGCCGCGACCCGCCCTTGGCGAGCGCTTCGGCGACCTCGAGCAGCGCCATCGAGCCCGAGCCGTCGTCGTCGGCGCCGTTGCGGATCGAGTCGCGGCGCGGCACCCGCAGCCGGCGCAGGCTGTCCACGTTCACCTCGATCGAGGCGCGCTGTGCCGACGTGAGTGCGGGCTGCCCCGCGTACGCCCCCCGCAGCCGCCACGCCGCGGCGTTGTACGCCCGGAGCGAATCGTGGTCGACGGCCGTCGACGCGACGCCCACGTGGTCGTTATGCGCGCCGAGGGCGACGTAGCTCCCCCGCAGCGTCGGGTCGGACCCGCGGAGCACGGCCACCACGTTGCGCGCCGGTGCCGCCGCCACGGGGAGCCGCCGGTGGGCGCCGACGCGCAACGCCGTCTTGGCGTCGGGCGTGCGAGGGGCCAGCGGCACCGTCTGGAAGTACGTGCCGTTGTCGCCGGCGGGCTCGAGCCCGAGCGCACGAAGCTGCGCGGCGATGTAGTCGGTGCCCCTCACGTTCCCCGCCGTTCCCGCTTCGCGCCCCATCATGGAGTCGTCGGCGAAGACGTAGAGCCGGGTCATGAGGTCCGCCGCCGTGATGGCCGCGGTGGTCGGGGCGGGCGTGTGCTTGAGCGGCAACCCCCCGTCGGGTGGGTCGCGGTGACCGCCCGACTGCTGCGCGCAGGCGGCCGCCGGCACGAGCATCAGCCCGGCCGAGAGCGCGCGGAGCTCCGTGACGAGGCGAGCTGACGGAGTGGACGCGGGGCGACCGGTCGTTCCCGTCACGGCGTCGGCCCGGACGCCCAGCGGGACGTGTCGAACAGCGCCTCGGGGACGTCGACGTTCACCTTCACGTCGGCGTACTCCTCCTTGAACAGCGGCCGCCCGTCGCGGAGCATGAGGATCTCGATGGCGATCGGGAAGCCGCCGACGTCCACGTACTTGTTGAAGCGGTAGTCCGTGGCGACCTTGCGCGCCCCGGCGGCCTGGCTCTCGACGACCCGGACCACGAGCAGGCTGTCGGCGCTCACCCAGAACTGACTCGACGTGGAGTCGCCGGCATCGGCGCCGACCACGTAGGTCCGCCGCCCCTCCCAGTCCCCCTCGCGGAACTTCCCGAGGTCGATGCCGAGCGAGTCGAGCTGCCCGAGCGTTCGCTCCGGCGGGATGGCGTAGACGTCGGCGCCGAGCAGCAGCAGCGGATGAATGCGCTTGCGGGCGTCCATCCGCTTGCCGTTGACGAACGTGTACACGGTGTCGTTGACGAAGAGCACGCCGCTCTTGTTCGCCGCCGGCAGGTACTCGATGCGCAGCCGGCCGGGCACGCTCATGTACTCCATCCACTGGCTGCGGTCCTCGCCCCCGCCACGCTTGTAGAGCGTGTTGTTCTGTAGGAACGTGAGCGTGCGGAACCACTTGCCGTCGTACCGCTCGCGCATGCGCTCGACGAGCTCACGGGCGCTGGTGACGGGCAGCTCGCGCGTAGCCGGCACGGGCGGCCCGCCCGTGCCCTCGGCGGGCCGCCGCGCGCAGGCGACGGCGGCGAGCAGCAGGACGGACGTGGCGAAACGACGACTCATGATGCGCATGAGGCAGGACGGTGGCGTGCGAGGGCGCGGGTGCGCCGACTCGACGAGGAATCGGAACACGAAAGTCCCGCACCGGGGCGGCCGACAGGCGGCGACATCGAACCACATGGAAAGTGCACGAGAGAGGTACCCGCCCGGAAGCGGTCGGGTGCCGCGACCGGCCGCTCGCGGCGACTCGGCCGTGGGCGAGCCGGAAGCGGCGGCCGGCGACCGACGACCCGTGACCGAGCACCGGCGTCGCGTCCGCCGTGCGCCGTCCGCGCAGCGTTGCTAGCTTCCGCTGCATGGCTCCGATCGCTTCCCGCGGGAGGGCCGTCCTTCTCCTGAGCGGCGGCCTCGATTCCACGACGCTGCTCGCGCTCGCGCGCGAGGAGGGCTTCGAGGTTCACGCCCTGACGTTCCGCTACGGGCAGCGGCACGCGCACGAGATCAAGGCCGCGCGCCGGGTGGCCGAGCGCTACGGCGCGGTCCAGCACGTGGTCGACATCGACCTGCGCGGATTCGGCGGATCGGCACTCACGAGCGACACCCTGCCGGTGCCGAAGGACCGCCCCGCGCACGAGCTGTCCCACGGCATCCCGGTCACGTACGTGCCGGCCCGCAACACGATCTTCCTGTCCTTCGCCCTCGCCTGGGCGGAAGTGCTCGGCGCCAGCGACATCTTCATCGGCGTGAACGCCGTAGACTTTTCGGGCTATCCCGACTGCCGCCCGGCGTACATCGAGGCCTTCGAGCGGATGGCCAACCTGGCGACCAAGGCCGGCGTCGAGGGGACGATCCGGGTGCGCATCCGTGCCCCCCTGCTCCACCTCACGAAGCGCGAGATCATTGCCCTCGGCACGCGGCTGGGCGTCGATTACGGCATGACGACGAGCTGCTACGACCCCGGACCGAACGGCGAGGCCTGCGGCCACTGCGACGCGTGCCAACTGCGGCTGCGGGGATTTGCCGAGGCTCAGCTGACTGACCCGGCGGCGTACGAGGCCAATGCGCACGCCACGAAGAGCGATGAGCGTGGCCCCCTCGACGCTGAGCGCTCCACGCTGGACGCTCAACCCTCAGGCGGCGACCGGAGTGAGCGTTGAGCGGCGAGCGAGGAGCGCTGAGCATCGAGGGCCGCACTCACATAGGCGCATGTCCTATCTGGTGAAGGAGATCTTCTACACCCTGCAAGGCGAGGGTGCGAACGCGGGGCGGCCAGCCGTGTTCTGCCGCTTCGCCGGGTGCAACCTGTGGACGGGACGGGAGCGGGACCGGCACCGGGCGGTGTGCAAGTTCTGCGACACCGATTTCGTGGGGATCGGCCCCGACGGCGGACGGTTCGCCGACGCCGGGGCGCTCGCCACCGCGGTGCGCACCCGGTGGCCGGCCGGCCCCGCCGCAGGCGCGCGCCCGCTCGTGGTCTGCACCGGTGGCGAGCCGCTGCTGCAGCTCGACGCGCCGCTCGTGGAGGCGCTGCACGCCGAGGGATTCGAGGTCGCCGTCGAGACGAACGGCACCCAGCCTGCGCCGCCCGGGCTGGACCATGTGTGCGTGAGCCCCAAGGCCGGCGCGCCGCTCGTGCTCCGCTCGGGCCACGAGCTCAAGCTCGTCTACCCTCAGACCGAAGCCGAAGCGCAGCCGGAGCGCTTCGAGGCGCTCGACTTTCGCGAGTTCTTCCTGCAGCCGATGGACGGACCTGCGCTCGCCGAGAACACCCGGCGTGCCGTGGCCTACTGCCTCGAGCACCCGCGATGGCGGTTGAGCCTCCAGACACACAAACTGCTCGGGATCAGATAGCGTGGCGGGTGGCGAGTGGCGGGTGGCGGCCGCTCAGGACGTTCCGCCCCCGGTGGCCGGCCCGAGCGGCCCTCAACTCGCCACCCGCCACTCGCCACTCGCACTCGCCCCATGGAGCTCTACAAGGACTTCACCTTCGAGGCCGCGCACCGGCTGCCCAACGTTCCGGAGGGGCACAAGTGCGCACGGCTGCACGGCCACTCCTTCCGCGTTCGCGTGACGGTGCGCGGAGCCGTCGACCCGCACCTCGGCTGGGTCATGGACTTCGCGGAGCTGAAGCGCGCCTTCGCGCCGGTGCACGACCGCCTCGACCACCGCTACCTCAACGAGGTCGAGGGCCTGGAGAACCCGACGAGCGAGGTGCTGGCCCAGTGGATCTGGCGCGCGCTCCGGCCCGAGCTGCCAGGCATGCTTGCCGTCGAGGTCCGCGAGACGTGCACGAGCGGGTGCATCTACCGGGGCGAGGACGAGGTGTGAGGCAGGGCACAGCCTGAGGAGGCCTGTCTGGACGAGGTAACAGTCGACGAGGCGTAATCGCCTCACTTTGGACGGACTGGCGTGACTTTCTGTCTGCGCTCTCGTCAACCAAGCTGAGCCGTATTATAGTGGGCGCGCCCCCGGGAGCCTTCTCGGCGCCCATCCCTCCCACCCTCAGCCTCCTGACATGAGAGACCTGTTACGGGCGCGCGGCTCCGGTCGCGCGCGCAAGACTGGCGCGCTCGTCGGGTTCCTCCTCAGCTCGGTCGCCGGTACCGCCCACGCCCAGCAGCACACCGCAGCCGCCGCCCCCACCCCTCCGACCGCTCCTACCCGGACCCTCGCCCCCTCGGCCGACTCGATCTCCGCCGCCTCCGTCGCCGCCCTCGACGCGTTCACACTGCGGCCATCGCCGTTCGCCGCGTTCGGCGCCTCCGCCGAGGCCATTCGGGATTCGATCGTCGCCCTGGCACGAGCCCAGATCGGACTGCGATACGTGCTCGGCGGCCAGTCACCGCAGCGCGGCTTCGACTGCAGTGGCTTGGTCCGGTACGTCATGGCGGCGCTCTCGATCGACCTGCCTCGCACCGCCGATCAGCAAGCGCACGTCGGGCGCGAGGTCCCGCGGGATACGGCGGTGCTGCGCCCCGGCGACGTGCTGACGTTCGGGCGCGGCAAGCGCATCAGCCACGTCGGCATCTACGTCGGCAACGGGCGCATGGTGCACGCGAGCAGCAAGGCGCGGCGGGTGATCGAGACGTCTCTCATCCGCCCGAACGGACCGCTCATCAAGCCGTGGCGGGGGGCGCGGAGCGTCGTCGGCCCGGCGGACAGCACCGCCGTGCCCGACGGACGGCTCTCGATCGTCGGACACTGAACGACAGCTCTCGGCGCTCGGTGAACGGCGGCGCTCGGTGAACGGCGGCGCTCGGCTCTCGGCCCTCGGCCCTCGGCTGGGGCGTTGACGAGGAACGCCTCGGCGCGAGGCACGTCCTCCCGCCGTTCACGCAGGAGCCGAGAGCCAAGCGCCGAGAGCCGAGAGCCGTCGTTACTCAGCGTCGTGGGCCGGCGAGCGCTCCCTCGCGGCGCGCCGAATCATCAGGGGCGCGCCGTAGCGCCCCGTCGCGGCTCACGCGGGCGCCAGTTGCCGGGAAGTCCAGCCGCGAGAGCGAGTCGACCAGCGCGAACGCGCGCTCGGTCCTGTCGGCGCTCACTCGTCCCGGACGGCGCTGCCGGGTGGCGCGGAGTTCGGCGTTGGCGACGCGGCCGTCGTCGTCGAGCGTCGCACAGGCGACCGCACCGCGCGTGATCGGCTCGGTAAACGAAAAGGGCCCGTACGTGACGAGATTGCCGAGTGAGTAGAGGACGAGCGCGTCGTCGCGCCACTCGGCGGCGCGGAGGACGTGCGGCCCATGACCGACGACGAGACTTGCCCCCGCCTCCACCGCCACGTGGGCGAACGCCACTGGGTTCCCGCGGCTGGCGCCGAAGTACTGCTCCACGGTGTCCCGCGTGCGCTGCGCCCGTACGCCCTCGGCCCCGATGTGAGCCGTTACGACCACGCGGCGGTAGCGCTCGGCGGCGCGTGCCACATGACGCCGGACCGCCTCCAGGTCGCGCGCGTCGGGCTCGGCGGACGTGCTGAAGCCCAGAAAGGCGACCGTGTCGCCGGCGGCAGTCACGACCGTGGTCGCGAGGGTGTCGGCGCCGGTGACGTGAACGCCGGCGGCGGCGAGGCGCGCCCGCGTGGTGTCGAAGCCGGCGGGGCCCGCGTCGCGCGCATGGTTGTTGGCGACGTTTCCGACGACCTCCGCTGAGGCGGCGACGCGCCGCAGCGCCCGGGCCGCCGCGGTGGGCTGCCGCAGCGCGAAGCAAGCCGTCGAGCGCGGCCCGCACTTGCTCGGCGCGCGCCCGCGACCGATCGCGCCTTCGACGTTGAGCAGCACGATGTCAGCGCCCGCGAACAGCGGGCGGAGGGGGGCGAGGAGCGTATTCGGATTCGGGAGTGCGGGCGCCCGCACCTTGTACTTGCGGGCGAAGTGGCGGGTCCACGTCGTGTCGACGTTCGTGCCGAGGGTCACGTCGCCGCCCGCGCAGACGCGCACGCCAGGGCGCTCGACGCGCGCACTCGAATCGGCGACCGCGGCGTCCGCTCGCCCGCGGCGGGCCGAGTCGGCGCGGACCGAGTCCCGGTGGGCGCCGCGCGCCGGTACGGAGTCGAGAGCGAAGGGGTGCGGCACTGACGGCCGCTCCTGCGCACCCGCTGCGGGCGGGGCGGCGGCCGCGCACAGGAGCGCGGCGCACGCGCCGGCGGCACGCCGGCGGGACGCACGGGGCGCGGTGGGGCGGCGGTCGTGTGAGGCCATGAAGGTGGGCACGGCGGCGGGGGTCGGGGGCCGGGGGCCGGGGACTGGCGGGCGGCAGGCGTTAGGCGACGCGCCCGAGGCGCCCCACACCGAGGACGGAGTGAGGCACAGTCGCGTCACAAACTGCGCCGACGCCCGCGCCGGCGGCGGCCCGCGGCCCTCCAAAGGACGTAAGCCCATGCACCATACCTATTTGCTCCCAAGCATTCTCGGCACCCCGAAACTTTTGGTTACGAGGGCACGACCTTTGCCATGTGACTTGCGCCATCGAACCTCGCGCGGACAGAGCTCCGGCACCCCACCCGCCGGACGGCCGGAGTCGGCCGACCTCGTCTCGGTTCACGCCAGGCGCTCGCGGCTGCCGCCCCTCGCGGCCCGGGCCGCTCGATGGCTTGGCGCAGTACTCGTCACGCGCTTTCAACCGTCCGCAGGTGACAATGACCGCACATGCACGCCCCGCCGGGGCAAGCTCGTCGTTTGCCTCCGACTTCCCTCTCATCGTGCAGAGCCACCTGCGATGGGACTTCGTGTGGCAACGACCGCAACAGCTCCTGTCGCGCATGGCGGCCTCCGCACCGGTGCTGTTCGTCGAGGAGCCCATGCTGCTCGACGACGTGCGCAGCGAGCGGCTCGAGATCACGCAGCCGGCGCCCAACGTGTACCGCGCCGTGCCGCGCCTGCCGGGCTATCTGCGCGACGACTACGATCGCGCGATCGCCACCATCCGGGTGCTCGTGCAGCGGGCCGTGGGGCGCGGCGGCGCGCTCGCCGGGAAGTTCCACGACGCGGTACAGTGGTTCTACACCCCGATGCCGGCGCCGGCGATGCTCGGCGCGTTCGACGAGCGGGGCGTGGTGTACGACTGCATGGACGAGCTGGCGAAGTTCCGCTTCGCCCCGTCCGACCTCTCCGACCGTGAGCGGCTCCTCCTCGACAACGCGGACGTGGTGTTCACGGGCGGCCACAAGCTGTATCTAGCGAAGTCGCGCTACCACGACAACGTCCACTTCTTCGGCTGCGGCGTGGACGCCGCCCACTACGCGCAGGCCCGATCGGGCGCCACGCTGGTACCCGACGACGTCGCCGGGCTGCCCCGGCCGGTGTTCGGCTACTTCGGCGTCATCGACGAGCGGCTCGACTACGAGCTCCTCGCCGCGCTCGCCGCCGCGAACCCCGACGCGTCGCTCGTCATGGTCGGGCCGGTGGTCAAGGTCGACCCGCGCGAGCTGCCGCGGGCGGCCAACATCCACTGGCTCGGGCAGCGCGACTACCGCGACCTGCCGCGCTACGTGAAGGCATTCGACGTCTGCCTGATGCCGTTCGCGCTGAACGAGGCGACGGAGTACATCAACCCCACTAAGACGCTCGAGTACATGGCCGCCGCGAAGCCGATCGTCTCGACGCCGGTGCCCGACGTGGTGCACAACTTCATCCCGGTGGTGCGCGTTGCCCGCTCGGCCGAGGAGTTCGTGGCCGCGGCCCACGCCGCCGCCGCCGCCCCGGACGCGGCGATGATCGAGCGCGGGATTCGCATGGCGCAGAGCAGCTCGTGGGAGGCGGTCGTGCAGCAGATGCGCGGACTGATCGCCGACGCCGTGGTGCGGCACGCCGTGCTGGGGGCCGACACGCTGGCCGCCACGGGGTGGCACGACGGGGCCGAGGTCAGCCGGGTGCGGGGCGCCGTGACCACGGGGACGGCCGAGGGCACGCGGACCGTGGCGAGCGAGGAGCTGAGTGCCTAACGGCGAGGAACCTGGGACGGGGGGCGAACGACGAGGGGGCCGGCGGGGAGACGACTCGTCCCTCGTCGCCCGGCCCCCGTCCCTCGAGGTGTGGGCCGGCGCCGAGTGCACGGTCAACCGGGTCGGCGACCGGTACTTCGATCAGCTCGCGCGCACTGGGCACGCCGACCGCCTCGACGACCTCGATCGTCTGGCGGAGCTCGGGGTGCGCGCCGTCCGCTACCCGGCACTCTGGGAGCGGATCGCGCCCGAGGGCCCGGAGCGGGCCGGGTGGCGGTGGGCGGACGAGCGGCTGGGGCGCCTCCGTGAGCTCGGCCTGCGCCCGATCGTAGGCCTCGTGCACCACGGCAGCGGACCCAGCGACACTTCCCTGCTCGACCCCGGGTTCGCCGACCGACTCGCCGGTTACGCGCGCGCGGTCGCGGAGCGGTATCCGTGGGTCGAGGAGTACACCCCGGTCAACGAGCCGCTCACCACGGCCCGGTTCTCGGCCCTGTACGGCCTCTGGTACCCGCACGCCCGCGATCCGCTGTCCTTCGCCACGGCGCTGCTCACGCAGTGCACCGCGATCGCCCGGGCGATGGCCGCCATCCGGGAGGTCACCCCGCACGCCCGGCTGGTGCAGACCGAGGACCTCGGCAAGACCTACGCGACGCCGCGGCTGCAGTACCAGGCCGACTTCGAGAACGAGCGTCGGTGGCTCACCGTGGACCTGCTCTGCGGCCGCGTCGTCCGCGGCCACCCGATGTGGTACTACTTCCGGTCGCTGGGCGTCTCGGAGCGCGCACTGGCGGCCGTTGCCGACGCGCCCTGCCCGCCAGACATCGTCGGGGTCAACCACTACCTCACGAGTGAGCGCTTCCTCGACGACCGGCTGGACCGCTACCCGCCGCACACGCGGGGCGGCAACGGTCGCGACGCCTACGCGGACGTGGAAGCGGTGCGCGTCAGCGCCGAGGGGCTCGCCGGCCCCGAGGCTCTGCTGCGTGAGGCGTGGGAGCGGTTCGGCCTCCCGCTCGCCGTCACCGAGTGCCAGCTCGGGTGCACGCGCGAGCAACAGCTCCGGTGGCTCCACGAGGTCTGGAGTGCCGCCCGCGGTCTGCGCGGCGAGGGAGTGGACGTACGCGCCGTCACGGCGTGGTCGGCCTTCGGTGCCATCGACTGGGGGTGTTTGATGACGCGCGAGGAGGGCTGCTACGAGAGCGGCGTGTTCGACATCCGCGCGCCGCGCCCGCGGCCGACCGCCCTCGCCCGGATGCTGCGCTCCCTGGCGACGACCGGCACGTACGATCACCCGGCGCTCGACGGGCCGGGTTGGTGGGAGGAGGATCGGCGGCTCGCCTACCCCGCCGTCGAGCGAGGGGCGAGGGACGAGGAACAGGCATCGAGCCGACATCACGCGCGACCCGGGCCCAGCGAGGCCCGCCCCCTGCTCATCACCGGCGGGGGCGGCAGGCTCGCGAGCACCTTCGCGCGCGTCTGCGACGAGCGCGGGCTCGCGTACCGGCTCGTGGCGCAAGGTGAGCTCGACGTGGCGGAGCCGGCCGCCGTCGCGGCGGCTGTCGATCGGCATCGGCCGTGGGCGATCGTGAACGTGGCGGGCTACAGCCGGGTGGACGAAGCGGAGCGTGAGCGCGACCGGTGCGTCCGCGCCAACACTCGCGGCGCGGCCGTGCTTGCCGAGCTGTGCGCCGAGCGCGGCCTCGCCCTCCTGACCGTCAGCTCCGATCTCGTCTTTGACGGCGCGCAGGAAGCGCCGTACACCGAGAGCAGTCCCGTGCGCCCGCTCAACGTGTACGGGACGAGCAAGGCGGAGGCGGAGCGCCGGGTGTTGGCGGCCCTTCCGTCCGCGCTCGTCGTGCGGCCGGGCGTCTGCTTCGACCCGTGGGACGAGCACAACTTCGTCACCCGCGCGCTCGCGGCGCTCGCGGCCGGCGTCCCGTTCGCCGCCGCGGACGACGAGGTGGTCTCCGCGACGTACGCGCCGGATCTCGCGCAGACCGCGCTCGACCTGCTCATCGACGGCGAGGGCGGCGTGGTGCACCTCGCGAACGGCGGCGCCCTCGCGTGGGCCGAGCTCGCCCAGCGTGCCGGCGAGCTCGCGGGACTCGACTCGGGGCTCGTCGACGGGCGGCCCGCCGCCGAATTCCGCTACCTGGCCGCCCGGCCCCGACAGCGCGCGCTCGACCCGGAGCGCGCGCGGCTGATGCCG
>Ga0307413_10000216_pt1 | contig 16779 bp, 14 predicted proteins | sample DK1Ometagenome_3_FD_203714 | JGI IMG/M metagenome (GOLD analysis project Ga0307413, IMG submission 203714) | Maize rhizosphere microbial communities from greenhouse at UC Davis, California, United States - DK15-O-2 | ecosystem: Host-associated > Plants > Roots > Rhizosphere > Soil | place: USA... | reverse complement strand
GGTCCAGCCGCGGTGCCCGGCGCCGCCGTACACGTTGGCGGTATCAAAGAAGTTGATGCCATTATCGTGCGCGGAGTCCATGATGCTGTGGGCATCGGCTTCCTCCGTCTGCGGGCCGAAGTTCATCGTCCCCAGGCAGAGCCGGGAGACTTTCAAGCCTGAGCGGCCAAGGTGGGTGTACTGCATTGTTCAAATCCTTTCGGTGGTACAGCTTGCCGGGCCGGTGGTTGAGCTTGTCGAAACCGCCTACATCTGGGTGAAGGAGGCGACGGCGGGATCCGACCCTTGGCGCGCTCCGGACTCAAGCGCAGTGATGGCCGCGAGCTCCTCGCTGGAAAGCGTGAGGGTTGAGGCGGCGAAGTTTTCCCGGATCCGCGAAGCTTGGCTGGACTTGGGAATCACGATGTTCCCGGCGGCCAGGTGCCATGCGAGAACCACTTGGGCGGTGGTGGCGTTGTGGGCGTTGGCGATGGTGGTCACCGCATTGCCGTTCAGGTCGGCGCCGCGGCCCAGCGGGCTGTAGGCTTCCACGGCAATGCCCAGGTTCCTGCACTTGTCCGCCAGTTCCGCCTGCTGGTAGCTGGGGTGCAGCTCGATCTGGTTGACGGCCGGGACGATCTCGGCAGACTCCAGCAGCGTCTCCAGGTGCTCCCCGAGGAAATTGGAAACGCCAATGGCGCGGATCTCGTTGTTTTGGTACAGCCGCTCCATTTCCTTCCAGGCCTGGACATACAAATCTTGGGACGGGACCGGCCAGTGGATGAGGTAGAGGTCCACGTAGTCCAGGCCGAGAGCTTTGCGGCTGTTCTGGAATGCCGCCTGCGCCCGGTCCTGTTCGCCGTTCCGGAGCTTGGTGGTGACGAAGATGTCCCCGCGGGGAATACCAGTAGCCGCGATAGCTGCTCCCACGCCGGCCTCATTACGGTAGGCGGCGGCCGTGTCGATGTGGCGGTATCCGGCCTCGAGGGCATCCTCCACGGCCCGCTGGGTGTCCTCAGGCGGTACCTGGAAAACACCGAAACCCAGTTGGGGGATGGTGATGCCGTTGTTCAGTGTCAGCTCTGACATGGATGGCTCCTTAAAAAGTGCAGGGTGAAAGTGCGGGTGCCGTGGGCTCGACCATGAGAAAGCGCTTTCCGCTTGGCTCGCTATTGAGCCTATGCACTTTTGGCCGCCGTGTCAGTAAGCAAGGCTGTTCCTGTTTTTCCTAGGACTGCCAGTCCTACCTTCGTTGTAGAACCGAAGGGACAAGGCAGGTCACAATAGTCTGCATGGGTCAAAGCGCCGAGTTCGGAAAATTCCTCAAAGCCATGCGATCGCGGCTGAGCCCGGAGGACGTCGGCGCCGGGCCCACGCCCGGTGCACGCAGGGTGCCCGGACTTCGGCGCGAGGAGGTGGCCCGGCTGGCCGGAGTCAGCACTGACTACTACGTCAGGCTGGAACAGGGCCGGAACATCCACCCTTCCCGCACAGTCCTGGATGCGGTGTCCCGGGCGCTCCGGCTCAGCAGCAGCGAGCATGCCCACATGATGGACCTGTTGGAGAACTGCGCCGGAACGCCACGCTCCGCCGGCCAACCGGCGCAGGGCGTCCGCCCTGCATTGCGCCATCTGCTGGAAGCTGTGGGAGACGTTCCGGCCATGGTTCTAGGCCGCCGCAGTGATGTACTGGCCGGGAACGGGCTGGCCTTCCTGCTCTTCACTGATTTCCCCGCGCTGCCGCCGGCGGAAAGGAACCTGACCCGGTGGCTCATCCTGGATCCGGCCGCCCGGGAGCTGTTCCGCGACTGGAAGACGGTGGCCGCGGAAGCTGCAGGAGCTCTCCGCCTTGATGTCGGCCGGCACCCCAATGACGCGCTGGCCAACCAGTTGGTGGGCGAACTGGCGGTCAACAGCGAACACTTCCGGCAGTGGTGGGCGGGCCACCGGGTGGCCAGCCGGTCCGCCGGGACGGTCCGGCTCCACCACCCGGCCGTCGGGGACCTCGAACTGAACTTTGAAAACCTTGTCCTCCCGGACGACCCCGACCAGACGCTCAGGGTTTATTCCGCCCGGCCCGGCTCGCCGTCGTCGGACGCCCTTGCCTTGCTGGGCAGCCTCGGCGCCGCGGCCGGGAAACAGCCGCCGCACCATACGAGCACGGACGCGCCGGCCGCCACGGTGGACAGCCGGGACTAGCCGCGCCAAGAAGCGCTGTACATTTGGCCAGCCCCGCGCGCTGATTCTGGCCACGAGCCCATTGGGAAGCTGCTGCCGACTTCCTAGGCTGGGAGCACGAACTGCTTACCCAAGGATGGTCTCAACGATGAAACGCATCGCACTGCTGAAGGAACGCCAGGCTTCGGCCGCCGGCACTCCCTCCACCGCCACCGGCTCGCACTGCCCGGTGTCCGGCCTCTGGAGTCCTGACCACGACCCGCACACAGTGCTGTCCTTCTTCGAAGGCCACGTGTTTCCCGCTTTCGACGGCGTCCCTACCGTGTGGCGGCGACGCCCAGCGGGTACCGTCTCGGCGAACTAGCCTCGTTTAAACGCCAACTGGCCCGCAGTAAACGTCCCCTCAACGGGTTTTCACGACGTTAACTGCGGGCCAGTTCGGCTTGGTCTAGGACTCTTCGAGCCGGAAACCGAGCTTGATGGTCACCTGCCAGTCGGCGATCCTGCCCTCCTCCAGGTGCCCGCGGATTTCCTTGACCTCGAACCAGTCGAGGTTCCGCAGTGTCTGGGAGGCCTTGGCGATTCCGTTGCGGACGGCGTCGTCCACCCCCTGATCCGACGTGCCGACAATTTCAGAAATGCTGTACGTGTGGTTGGACAAGTTCGCTCCTCGTGATTGCCTTGGGGCTCCCGGTTGCGGGCCGTTCTTGAAGACTAGTGGCACTTCAAGAAGCTTGACCAGCCCTTATACACCCGGCCCTACCTTGGATGTGTCGTTAGGAAGTACATCCGCCATCGGACGAAGATAGCCAAGTATTAGTGCAGCAGGCCGGCACCTGCTCCTCTTTCAACCCGTTCCCGTGCTGCTGGAGCAGGTTCAATGGGCAGATGGGGACCGGGCGTGCCGGACACTTCCGGTGCCAGGGCCTGGTCCGGATAGGCCGAGTTGTAGGCGTCCAATACCTTGGTGGGTAGTCCGTTGACCCAGGTGCCTTCTTCGTCGATTCCTGTGCCACCAAAGTCTCCGATGATTTGAGCAGGGGAGATCCCCGGCGCCAGCTCGAAGGTGTTGTTCCGGGCAATGATGCTGGACTCCACGCCCACGCCCCAGGAGTACTGGTAGTGCTCAGGATTGCTCACCCGGTACAGGTTGTTGTAGACGTGTGCCTGCCCAAACCGGACCCGGGGGGCGCGTTGCTCAAGATCCACCAATTCATTGTGGTGGAGCGTAACGCGGAGCCGTCCGCGGTCCGCCGTGACCCCGTCTCCGTTGCCCCACAGCAGCGATTTGTCATGCCCCATCATCCTGCTCCACGAGATGGTTACCAGGTCTGCCTGGCGAACGACGTCCAGGAGGCCATCGTGCCGCAGGAAGGGCTCGCCGAAATACTTGGGCTGTTCGGCGTCGACTGTCCCGCCGTCATCAAGTGTCAGGTGATCCAACCAAACATGAGTTGCTCCCGAGACCACCAGGTTGTCCCACTCAGTCTTCCAAGTGTCACCGTTCCAACCGGGGAAGCAGTCATAGGCGTCGGACACTCGAAGATTGCGGACAATCACGTTGTCTACCCGATCAACATTCAGCGTAAAGCCCGTGAGCTGGACATCACCCATGCCAACAATGGTGGTGTTGGCACCGACGTTAATCCTGATTTGCTTCCCCTGGTTTGCGTTTGATGCCTTGCGGGCCACTTCAAGGGGGCCGGAGGCCGGCCCCGCCCAGTGCGCTGGATCATAAGCTGCGAGGTAAGCGTCCAGTGAATAGCCGTCCGCTGCGTAGTCTTCGCAGGTGATCGGTGAGCCGTCAGAGGTTGTGTTTGCGTTGATGTCCTTTTTTACGTACACGATCTTGGGGGTGTTTCCGGCAACTGCGGTGGCTAGTTCGTCCCTCGTTGAAACCTCATGCACGTCTTCGGGAGCTGCGTTGGCGCCGCCGGTCGTACCGCCGTCCGCGGATGCCCATCCGTCACCGTCGGCAAGGACCTGCCGACCCAGCTCGCTGGCTATGGGAGCGCCGTTTGCATTATCCGATGCCGGCAGGGGAACGGAAGAAGTGAGGGCAACAGCTGTGGCCATCACGATCGACAGGGGTAGGGATATCATCATTGATTCTCCTTAATATTGGGGTTTGCAGCCGCAGGTTGAGGCTTCGGGATGTCGTGGATCTTCGGCGGAAAGGGCTGCCGCGAGTGCTATTGAGCTGCAGGCTTCCAGTCGCCGAGGAAGTTCCCGATGGTGAAGCGGGCAGCGTCCTCGTCGGACAGTTGCGGGTGGAATTCGTTGATGTAGGCGCCGGGACCGGTGTTCTTGTATTCGGCGAACCGGCCTTCGCTCCAGGCATGGCCGCTCATGTCGGCCCAGCCCTGGACCGCGATGTGGTTGCCCAGGACTGAGTCCCGGATGACGGCCATCGGGTGTGCGTCCGGATCGCTGCTGGCAAACCATGGGCGGCCCAGGCTGACGGTGCCGGGAGCGGCGTCGGAGGTGAGGGTGCTGTTGGTGATCAGGAAGCCGTAAGGGTTGGAGTTCTTGGTGCTCGGGGCCACGATGTAGCCGTTGTTGGTGTCACTGCCCCGGTCCACTGAGTGGATGGTGCAGGCGTCAAAGACCGCTGTTCCCCGGCCGTAGAGAAAGTCCACGTCGCCTTCGATGTAGCAGTTCTTCAGATAGGTGCGCGCGGTGGCGTCGCGTCCTGCGGTGTCCGCCAGGTAGGTGTCCTGGTTGCCCAGGAAGCGGGTGCCGTCGAAGGTGACCCGGTCGGCTACGCTGCGGACGGCGAGGGCCTGGCTTGGACCGTTGGCCGCTTCGTCGTAGGCGTTCTCAACTGTCAGGTTCCGTACGGTGGTGTCGGGGGCAGAGATGGTCATGGTTGCGGAACCAACCGGGCCCCAGGTGCCGCCGAAGAACTTTGCGCCGTTCGCCGGGGTGTCATAGGTGATGACGACGTCGGCCGGGTTGGCTGTTGCGCCCTGGATGGTGAGGTTGGGGCGGTCGGCCCAGATGTTCACCGATTCCCGGTAGGTGCCGGGTTTGACGGTGATGGTGCGGGGGAGTGTGCTGCCGCTGGGGATGGATCCGATCGCGCCCTGCAGGCTGGCGAAGTCGCCGGTTCCGTCGAGGGCGACGGTGATGTTGGTGGCGTTGTTCGGGGCGTTGTTCTCCCGGGGGCCTGCGCCGGCGGCAACAATCTCCGGAACGCGGGCCGCGTCGTCCTTTTGGTAGGCGTAGTTCTGTGCCGGGTCAAAAGCGGTACCGACGTTGTCCTTCCGGCCGCGGGTGCCGTTGAAGATGTTGTCCCGGTTGACCACCTCGGTGGCGGGATCCTTGGCAACGATGGGGTCCTGGACGCTGCTGAAGTTGTTGGCTTCAACCACCAGCTTGGCGGCGTTGCGGCCCATCATGCCGTACTGGCCGATGTCCTGCAGGTAGTTGTTGTAGACGTGCGCGGCGGCGGTGTTGTCCAGGCTGAAGTTCCGCTGGGTGGTGTTGCGGATCCAGTTGTGGTGGATCGTCATCTTGGTGACGGCGTTGGCTGTCCAGCCCACGCCAAGCGCTTTGTTGTTGTCTGCGAAGACGTTCCAGGAATAGGTGATGTAGTCGGAATCCTTGCGGGTATCGATCAAGCCATCGCCCATCCGCTGAAACTTCATGTGGTCCACCCAGACGTGGTGGGTGGCGTCCATCTGGATGCCGTCGCGGTCGTTCTGCGGGCTCTTGCCGTCCCAGTCGCCCGGGATATAGGCGTCGCGGACGGTGAAGTTCCGGAAAATCACGTTGGAGACGTTGATGAGCTTAAAGCCGGCGTTCACCAGTTCCGCGCCGGCGCCGGCACCAATGAAGCTTTTGTTCGCCGCCACCGGAATCTTGACGTAATTCTCCGCCCGGATACTGCCTTCGACGAAGATCACCAGCGGTTCAGCGGCAGCCGCGTAGTCCTTCAACTGCTGGAGGGTGGTTGCGGTGACTCCGCGGCCTGCCTGGCCGCCGGTGGTTCCGGCCAGGCCGTTGCCGGGCAGGGACGCAAAACCGTCCGGCGTTTGCTTCCACAGGACCTCGGAGGTCCCCGTGGCGGGAGCCGCGGCGACGGCCGCCGGAAGTGCCGCCGTCGGAAGGGATAGAGCGCCCGAGGGCGCTGCCTGGGCTGGAACAGCGGTGAGGCTTCCCAGGATGACGACGGCGCTGGCCGCGCCTAAGAGACGTCGCAAACTCATGCAAAACTCCTTTGTTTTGGGCAGTACACATAGGCGTTGGTGCGGATTTGTGGCAGTACTGAATGGCGGTCAGGCGCAGGGAACGCCGAACCGGGGGTAGTGGAAAGCGCCGGCCTACTTCAGGCCGGTGGTGGCGATGCCGTTGATGAGGTATTTCTGGCCAGCGATGAAGAAGCCGATGATGGGGGCAATGGATACCACTGACATGGCGAACATGGGTCCCCACATGCTCTGGCCTTCGGAGTCCATAAAGGCCCGCAGCGCAAGGGGAACCGTATAGAGGTCCTGGTTCTGGATGTAGAGCAGGGGACCGAAGAACTCGTTCCAGGTGGAGATGAACGTGAAGATGGCGGTGGTGGCCATTGCCGGTACGCAGAGGGGCAGGATGACGCGCAGGAAGGTCCGGAAGGGGCCGCAGCCGTCGATCTGGGCTGCGTCGTCGAGCTCCTTGGGCAGGGCCTTCATGAACTGGACCATCAGGAAGATGAAGAAGGCGTTGGTGGCCATGAAGTTGGGAACGATCAGCGGGAGGTAGGTGTCCAGCCAGCCCAGTTGCGAGAAGATGATGTACTGCGGCACCAGGAGCACGTGCCCGGGCAGCATGAGGGTTCCCAGCATCAGGGCGAAGAACAGTTTCCGGCCGGTGAACTCCATCCGGGCGAAGGCGTAGGCAGCCAGGGCGCAGGAGAAGATGTTGCCCACGATGGAGAAGACCACCACGATCAGGGAGTTGATCAGGTAGACGTGGAAGGGCTGGTCCAGGGCGGTCCAGCCCTGGGCGTAGTTGCTGAAGTCCCAGTTTTCCGGCCACAGCCCCAGTTGCCGGAAGATGTCATTGCTGGGCTTGAACGAGCTGGAGATCAGCCATAGCAGCGGGTAGAGCATGACCAGGCCGACCAGGCACAGGATGAGATGCCGTGAGAAGCGGGTGCCGGCGGTGCCGGTCAGGGCGTCTTCCGGGTCCGCCTGTTTGGCCGGCTTGCCGCGTTTAGTGGGTGCCTTTGGAGGTGATTCGAGGAGTGCCATGGGGGTGCCTTAATTGTCGTAGAAGACCCAGAACTTGGATGCGATGAAGTTGATGGCGGTGAAAATCGCGATGATCATCAACAGCAGCCAGGCCATGGCGGAGGCGTAGCCCATCTCGAACTCCGTGAAGCCCTTCTGGTATAGGTAGAGGTTGTAGAACAGGGTGGAATCAGCGGGGCCGCCGGTGCCGCCGCTCATCACATAGCCCTGCGTGAAGGTCTGGAAGGATCCGATCAGCTGCATGATGAGGTTGAAGAAGATGATAGGGCTGATCATCGGCAGGGTGATGCTGCGGAACTGCCGCCACCGGGACGCGCCGTCGATGGATGCGGCCTCGTAGTACATGGCGGGCACCTGGCGCAGGCCTGCCAGGAAAATCACCATCGGCGAGCCGAACGTCCACACGTTCAGGACGATCAGGGTGCTCAACGCAAATTCCGGGTCCGTGACCCATGCCGGCCCCTGGATTCCGAAGAGACCCAGGAAACCGTTGACGATGCCGTCATTGCCGAAGATGTAGCGCCACAGCATCACAATCGCAACGCTGCCACCGAGCAGGGACGGGAGGTAATAGACGGAGCGGTAAATCGCCAGGCCCTGGAGCCCCCTGTTGAGGACCAGTGCGATCAGCAGGGCAGCGGCCAGTGAGATCGGCACGGAGACAAACGTGTAGATGAACGTGACCTTCAGGGACTGAAGGAGGCGCGGGTCCTCAAACAGGGCCTGGAAATTGGCCAGGCCAACGAAGTTCGGCTCGGTGAACAGGTTGTAGTCCGTAAACGCCAGGTAGAGGGAGGCGAAGAACGGGATGATCGTGAACAGCATGCCGATAAACCACGGCAGCAGGAAGAGGTAGCCCGAACGCTGGTTCTTGCGCTTGAGGCGTGCCCGGCCGGGTTTACCGCCCCGGCCAGCCAAGGCGGCCGCCCTGGGGGCTTGCTTGGTCAGCACTGACATGGCGTCAGGCTCCTATCGTCGGGTGTGCCGGTGTTGGATCCGGCTTCGGATTTTGAGAAGAGGACGGGGCGCTTACTTGTTGATGGCAGCATTGCTCTTCTCGATGAACGTCTTGGCTGCATCGGCAGGGGTGACACGGCCAAACTCAACCTCCGTGGCCAACTGCTTGAGGGTGTCGGCCACGACGCTGGCGCCCTTGGGGTAGACGTAGGCCGGTGCGAGCTCGTCCGTCTGGATCTCGGCCATCAGGTCAACGAACGTCTTGTCGTCTTCGCTGAGTTTGGAGGTGATGGACTCGGCAACTTCCGGATTGACCGGCACGCCGCGCTGGGTGAGGGTGTGCGCGGCGCCGTCGGCATCGTTGGTCAGGAAGTTCAGGAGTTTTGCCGCCTCTTTGGGGTGCTTGGACTTGGCGGCGATGGACCACAGCATGGTGGGGTCGGCCGAATAGCCGCGCCGCTCGCCGGAGGTCTCACCCGGAATGCGCAGCAGGACCACGTTTCCGCCTGCGGCCTCGTTGAAGGCCTTGAAGTTGTTGATCGGAATGATCTGCGAGGCAATGGTTCCCTTGGCGAGGTAGGACTGGGCGGCTGAGCCGCCGATCTGCTCGAAGAATCCGGCCGGCGGGAAGCCCCCGGCGTTGCGGAGGTCCACGCTGTACTGGAACCAGTCGCGAATGGTTTCCTCGCTGACGCCCAGCTTGTAGTCCTTGGTGTAGAAGTCCTCGCCGCGCTGCCTGGCAAGCATGATGGGCCCGGTTTCGGTGGAGACGTCGTAGCCGGCGCCGTAGACCTTGCCGCCGGTCTTCTGTGTGACCTCAGTGGCGAACTTCGCGTAGTCTTCCCAGCTCCAGGTCTTGTCGTCGGGAATAGTGACGCCGGCCTGGTCCGTGATGGTCTTGTTGACCACCATGCCGATGGTGGTGACGCCGGTGGCAAGGCCGTAGAGTTTGCCGTCCACGTCGCCGCGGCTCAGCACCGTGTCCGGGACGTTGCCGAGGTCCAGTTCCTTAAGGGTCTTCAAGTCCGCCAGGGTGCCGCGCTGGGCATATTCCAGGAGGCTGCGGTTGGCCATGGCCAGCACGTCCGGCGGGTTCCCGCCGGCAAACCGGGTGGCCAGCTTGTCCGCGTAGGGGCCGCTGTCCTGGTACTCGGTTTTCACCTTGATGCCGGGGTTCTTCTCCTCGAAGATCCGCAGTGCCTCCTCCGTCACCTTGGCGCGGTTGGCGTCTCCCCAAAACACGAAGTTGAGCTCCACATCACCACCGCCGCCGGCAGCAGTGGTCGAACCTCCGCCGCAGCCGCTCAATGCCAAGCCGGCGGCCGTGATGGCTGCGCCGAGGACCAGCCTGCGGGAGATGGGAGAGCTGACAGTCTTCATCATTGAATGATGCCTTTCTAGGGTTGCCCAACATATAAGAGCCGGGCGTGTGATGCGGAAGTGACTCGGAAAGTTTTTGTAAAAAGTATGCGAGTGGCGGAATCCAGTGACCCGCCCAGCAGTAGAAGCGAAAACTCAGTAAACGATTTCTAGCAAACAATTACTGTGACTGTCAACACAAACCGGAAAATGGAAACAACGCATAAGACGGAAACTTTCTATGGTTCTTGCGGACGCTTTCTGTTCTGGTTATGCTGAATTCCACATCCCTGAACTGCCCCTACTGGAGGTTGGCTTGGCCCATTACATCCATTCCGCGGAGGCGCCCGGCTCACCCCACGAGGAGCAGCACCTTGCCACGCACAACACCGCCCTTCAACAGCCCGCCCACCATGCGCCGCGGCCCTACCTGCACCCGCTGCGTTCCAAAGCGGGCGCTGTGGTCACGGACGCGGAACCGGCAGACCACCGGCACCACCTGGGGCTTTCTGTCGCCTTCTCCGACGTCAACGGCACCAACTTCTGGGGCGGATCAACCTACACGGCCGCCAACGGGCCCGCTCTCCTGGCCAACCACGGCACGCAGGTCCCCCATGGCTGGCAGCAAACACCGGGGGAAGCATCGGGCAACGTCTCCTGGCTGTCAAAGAACGGCAGGGAGCTCGCTGTCGAACAGCGGCACATTCAGTACTTTCACGACGCGGGAGCCGGGACCTGGGCCCTTTCGCTGTCCTCGGTGATTCGCCCGGCGGCGGACGTACCGCGGCTGGAGGTATCGTCGTCGGCCGTTAAGGGCCGGAAGGGCGCCGGCTACGGCGGCATTTTCTGGCGCTTTCCGGAGACTGCCGGCGAGCCGCTGGTCCTTTCCGAGGCAGGAAGCGGCGCAGCCGCCGCCCACGGCTCGGGCTCGCGCTGGCTGTCCATCGGTATGGTCATCGACGGCGCACCGGTGACCGTGCTCCTGGCCCAAGAGACCGGCCGCATCCTGCCGTGGTTCGTCCGGGCTGAAGGCTACCTTGGCGCCGGGCCTGCAGTGGCGTGGGACGAGCCCGCCGTCGTGAATCGTGGCCGCAACCCGCTGAAACTGGCCCTGCACGCCGTTATCCATGACGGGCCCGTCGATACGGCCGCCCGTGCCCTTGAACTTTTGAACCAGCACCCCCTCATCAACCCCGGCTCTTCCGACAGGACACCATGACCACCCGGACTCCCGCTCCCCAGTACCGCAACCCCATCCTCAACGCAGACTGGCCGGACCCCGACGCCGTGCAGGTCAAGGGCGTCTACTACCTCATCGCATCCAGCTTCAACCGGGTACCCGGGCTGCCGGTCCTGCGCTCCCGAAACCTCGTTGACTGGGAACATGCCGGCCACGCACTGGCCCAACTGCCCCAGGCCACCCACTATTCACTGGTACGGCACGGCAGCGGCGTGTGGGCCCCGGCGCTGCGCCACCACAACGGGCGCTTCTGGATCTTCTACCCCGACCCGGACCACGGCATCTTCGTCCTGAGCGCAGAAAAAGCAGAGGGTCCGTGGACCGAGCCCCACCTGCTCTACGCCGGGCGCGGCCTCATCGATCCCTGCCCTTTATGGGACGACGACGGCCAGGCGTACCTGGTGCACGGCTGGGCCCAGAGCCGGATCGGCGTCAAGAACCGGCTCACGGTCCACCGCATGAGCCCGCACGCCGACCGCCTCCTGGACCACGGCACGCAGGTGATCAACGGGGCCGACCTTCCCGGCTACACCACCCTCGAGGGACCAAAATTCTACAAGCGCGACGGCTGGTACTGGATCTTCGCCCCGGCCGGCGGCGTGGCAACGGGCTGGCAGTCCGTGTTCCGCTCCAAGTCCCCGTTCGGGCCCTATGAGGAGCGGCGTGTCCTGGAACAGGGGAACAGCGAAGTCAACGGGCCGCACCAGGGCGCGTGGGTCACCAGCCCCCGCGGCGAGGACTGGTTCCTGCACTTCCAGGACCGGGGCCCCTACGGCCGCGTAGTGCATTTGCAGCCCATGGGATGGACCGAGGACGGCTGGCCCTGGATGGGGGAGCGGGATCCCGACGGCGGACCTGGCACTCCGGTGGCTGCCCACGCCTATCCGTCGGGTACTTCCACCCAGGACGTGGCTCCTCCAGCCAGTGACGATTTCTCCTCGCCTGAGCTGGGGCGGCAGTGGCACTGGCAGGCGAACCCGCGTGATGACTGGGCGCACCAGTGCGGGGGAGGGCACCTGGTCCTGAAGCCGAAAGCCAATGATCCGGTGAACCTGCGCGAGTTGCCCAACGTGCTGGGGCAAATCCTGCCGGGCACACCGTCCACCTTCACCACGTCACTGGAGTTGCAGGACGTTCCGGTGGGGACCCGGGCAGGCGTGGTGGTGCTGGGCATGAAGTACGCCTGGCTCGGCATCATCAGGACCGCCGAGGGTTATGTCCTGGGTGATGGCGCCGGAGGAGAGGGCCCGCATGAGCAGCGGCTGGGGCGGAGCATCGCTTTGCCGGGTGCCCGGATAGAGCTGCAGATCCGCACCGACGGAACACCCCGGTCCACCTTCGCCTGGCGTTCCGGGCCGGGCGAACCCTGGGAGGTCCAGGGCTGGAACTTCGAGGTGGTCAAGGGCCAGTGGATCGGCGCCGAACTGGGCCTTTTCGCCACCTCGCCACTGGGTTCGGAGGAAAGCGGCAATGTTATCGTGGGACCCGTGCGCGTGGACGTTTCGCCCGCACGGCGCACCACTGCTCCGCAACTCGCCGCCGCAACCACATGACCCCGAGGACTGCCCCCGTGACCGCCATCCCGCGTCCCAAGATTGCTGACGTCGCGGCCGCGGCCGGCGTATCCGTGCCCACCGTCTCCAAGGTGCTCAACGGCCGGACCCACGTCGCCGACGCCACCCGGGCCAAGGTGCAGCAGGCCCTGGCGGAGCTGGACTACTCCAAACGCGCGGCGGCTGCCAAGCAGCCGGGCGTCCTGCAGTTGGTGGTCAACAACTTCGATTCGCCCTGGATCCTGGAGACCATGGCGGGGGTGGAGGCGGCAGCTGACCGCCTGGGATATGCGGTCGCCTACGCCCGCGCAGAGCATGCAACCGCGGAGCGCTGGCGCAAGCTGCGCGAACCTTCAATGAACCGGCTCGACGGCGTGCTGCTGCTGGCTCCGCGGAAGGGCTCGCGCCTGGTCACCACGCTGCGGACCCTCAAGATTCCCGCCGTCGCCATCGACCCCGAAGGGACCGAAGGCCTGGCAATCCCCAGCGTCAGCCCGGCGTCGTTCTCCGGCGCCCTCGCCGCAGTCAGCCACCTGCTGGGGCAGGGCCACCGGCGGATCGGCATCATCACCGGCCGCGGGCACAGCCCCGGCCACGGCCGTGCCCGCTACGCCGCCTACGCTGCCGCGCTGCACGAGGCCGGACTGCCGGTCCTCCCTGAACTGGTGCAGGACGGCGATTTCAGCATCGAGTCCGGAATGCGGCTCGGCGGGAAACTGCTTGACCTGCCGCAGCCGCCCACCGCCATCTTCACGGGCACCGACCTGCAGGCGATGGGAGTCATGAACGCGGCCGGCCAACGCTCGCTCCATGTCCCCGAAGACCTCAGCATCGTGGGTTTCGACGATATTGCCCAGGCCGCGTTGACCTCGCCGCCGCTGACCACGGTCCGCCAGCCGCTGGCCCAGTTGACCGCCATGGCGGTGGGCATGTTGACGGAGCAGCAGGACCAGCCTGCCTCCGGAGCTCCGACGGCTCTGGAAGTGGCCACGGAACTGGTGGTGCGCGGAACCACAGCCCCGCCCGCGCGCTAAACCGGCTGCGGCTTCGCCTCGAGCACCAGGTTCTTGAGGTCGTCCAGGGTCTGCTGCATGTGCGCGTCCATCGCTTCGCGGGAGCGTGCAGCGTCCCGGGATTCCAGAGCTTCGGCAATGTTCTGGTGATGCCCGATGGCGTGTTCCTGGATCTGGGGCACCGCCGAGGTTTCCGTGCGCCGCTTTTCCAGCACGCGGTGGAGCGGCTCGAAGAGCACGGCCACAAAAACATTTTCCGAGGCATGCAGGATCAGGTCATGAAAAGCCAGGTCCGCTTCCACAAAAGCGGCGACATCATTCACCTCATGGGCGGCACGCATGGCGGCCACATGACCGAAGAGTGTTTGGATACCGGCGTCGCTGATCCGTCCGGCCGCCAGCTCGCACGCTCCGGTCTCCAGCATGCGCCGGAGCTCGATGAGCTGGACGGAGGCTTCGGCTTCGTTCTTGCCCTCGGACGCTGCGCGCAGCACAGCCTCCAGTGACGCCCAGCGGTTGAGCGGGTTGACGAACGTGCCCCGTCCCCGCTCCACGCTGAGGATCTGCTGCGCCTGCAGGGTTTTCATGGCTTCACGGACGGTCATCCGGCTGACTTCGTGCCTGGCGCTGAGCTCGTGCTCACCGGGAACGATGGCGCCGGGCAGGAACTCGCCCGCAATGATGCGGTCCAGGAGTTCGTCGGCCACCTGGCCTACCAGCGACTTCCTTGCCATGCTGCTGCCCCCATCACTGCTTTGTGGATATGTCAGACAAGTCTACTTGCGCGTCTTTATGTCCTGTGCCACACTAGCATTCAAATGCAAGATGTCAGACATCTTACAGTTTCCCAACATCAGGGTCCGATGCCCGGATCCATACACAACGGAGTGCACCGTGAAGCTTGAAGCAGACGTTCTGGCCGCCTACCCGGCCGAGGTCCGGATTCCCGCCGAACTGGTGGCCAGCACCCTGGCCGCCTCCAACGCCGAGACCCCGCGCGTGCTGGTAGTTCTCGACGACGACCCCACCGGAACGCAGTCCGTGGCAGATCTGCCCGTGCTCACCCGCTGGGAAGTAGAGGACTTCATTTGGGCCTTCGGCCAGTCCAAGCCGGCCGTGTATGTCCTGACCAACACCCGCAGCCTGGACCCGGCCGAAGCCGCCGCGCGAAACGAGGAAGTGGTCCGCAACGCCCTCGCCGCCGCCGGTTCTCCCGCTGACAACGCCGGTTCCGGCCTGCGGCTTGGCTTCGTGAGCCGCAGCGATTCCACCCTGCGCGGCCACTACCCGCTGGAGCCGGACGTCATCGCCGCCACCGTGGCCGGCGTCAATGGAGAAAAGACCGACGGCGTCGTGCTGGTTCCAGCCTTCCCCGACGCCGGGCGCGTTACCATCGGCGGCGTCCACTACATGCGCGGCACCGGCGAGGCAGCCGGCACCCTCACCCCGGTGTCCGACACCGAGTTCGCCAAGGACGCCACCTTCGGCTTCACCACCTCAGTGATGGCCGACTACGTCGAAGAGAAATCCCAGGGACGCTTCTCCGCGGACTCGGTCATCGTCCTGGACCTGAACACCATCCGAGCCGGCGCCTCAGCCGGAAACCCCGCTGACGGTGCACAGACCAGCGCCAACGCCATCGCCGACGCCATCGAAGCCGCCACGGACTCCACCCCCATCGTGGCCGACATCGTCACCGAAAACGACCTCCGCGCCCTGTCCCTGGGCCTGGAAGAAGCCGAACGCCGCGGCAAAAAGCTCCTCTACCGCGTGGGACCACCGTTCGGACGCGCCCGGATCGGCCAGGAAATCCGCACCGAACTCAGCGGCGCTGAAGCGTACGCCGGCAACACCCCGTCCGAAGCCGGCGGCCTCATCGTCGTCGGATCCCACGTTGGCGTCACCACCCGCCAGCTCAAGGCCCTGACCGAACAACATTCCGCCGCCCGGATCGTCGAGATCGACGTCGAAAAACTGCTCAGCGCCGACGCTGATACCCATCTGGACCAGACCGTGGACACCGTCGTCGAGGCCCTTCACGGCGGCGACGTCATCGTCCACACCAGCCGCCTGCTCATCAAGACCGACGACCCCGCCGAAAGCCTGCGGATCGCCCGCACCGTGTCCGCAGCCGTCGTGGCCGTGGTGAACCGGACGCTCAAGACCTTCCCGCCGCGGTTCGTCATCGCCAAGGGCGGCATCACATCCTCGGACGTGGCCGCGCACGGCCTGGAGATCCGCCACGCTATCGTCCGCGGGCCCATGCTGCCGGGCATCGTCTCCCTCTGGGAACCGGTGGACGGCCCCGCCAAGGGCATCCCGTACATCGTCTTCGCCGGCAATGTGGGCGATGACCAGTCCCTCGCCGACGTCACCCGCAAGCTCAGCAACACGTTCTGATTCCCACCCGGTGCGCCTCGAAACCTCCGGTGGTTGAGCCCGTCGAAACCCGATTTCGAAGAGCTCAATCACCGGTACAGCCTCAATCACCCGCCACACATCCCGCCAAAATTCAATGGAGAACACCATGACCAGCAATTACACCGTCACCGTCCTGGGGCTTGGCGCCATGGGCCTGCCCATGGCCACCCGCCTCGCGTCCCAGCTGACCGTCCACGGCTTCGACATCGCAGAGCCCCGCCTCAAGCTCGCCGAAGAAGCCGGCATCGCCACCTTCACCACCGCCCGGGAAGCCGCCAAGGGCGCCGACGCCGTGCTGCTGGCTGTCCGCAACGGTGAACAGCTCAACGACGTTCTTTTCGGCGAGAACGGCGTGGCCTCGGTGCTGGAGCCGGGCGCCGTCGTCATCCTCGGCAGCACCGTGGGCACCGAGGCCATCCCGGCCACCGTGGCCAAGCTCGCCGAATACAGCGTGGAGCTCGTTGATGCCCCGCTGTCCGGCGGCCCCAAGCGCGCCGGGGAAGGCGACCTGCTGATCGTCGTCGGTGCTTCCCCCGAGGCCCGCGAAAAGGCCGCTCCCGCACTGGAACTCCTGGCTTCCACCCTCACCGTTGTGGGCGATAAGCCCGGCGACGGCCAGGCCCTCAAGACCGTCAACCAGCTCCTCTGCGGCGTCCACATCGCTGCCGCTGCCGAGGCCCTGGCCCTCGCCGACGCACTCGGGCTGGACCAGGCCAAAACCCTGGCCGCCCTCGAAGCCGGTGCAGCCGGATCGTTTATGCTCTCCAACCGTGGCCCGCGCATCCTCGAGGCCTACAACGAGGAAGGCGCCGAGGTGCTGTCCCGCCTGGACATCTTCGTCAA
>Ga0307413_10000215_pt1 | contig 16842 bp, 11 predicted proteins | sample DK1Ometagenome_3_FD_203714 | JGI IMG/M metagenome (GOLD analysis project Ga0307413, IMG submission 203714) | Maize rhizosphere microbial communities from greenhouse at UC Davis, California, United States - DK15-O-2 | ecosystem: Host-associated > Plants > Roots > Rhizosphere > Soil | place: USA... | reverse complement strand
CAGAAATTGGAGTAGCTTCAACAAAAGCATTTACAACTCAAATTACGGTTTTAACTATGATCGCTTTGCGATTAGGTAAAGCTAAAGGTACTCTGTCAAATACAGACTATCATACTTACTTGCAAGAATTAGAAATAATTCCTGAAAAAGTAGCAGAGGCATTACAGACAAACGACAGAGCAAAAGAAATTGCAGCAGCTTTTAAAGATGCTCCAAACTGTTTGTATCTAGGTCGTGGATATAACTTTCCGGTTGCATTAGAAGGCGCTTTAAAATTAAAAGAGATCTCTTACATTCATGCTGAAGGTTACCCGGCAGCAGAAATGAAGCATGGTCCAATTGCTTTAATTGATGAGCATATGCCGGTTATTGTAATTGCACCGAAACAAGGTCATTATGACAAAATTGTAAGTAATATTCAGGAAATAAAATCAAGAAGTGGTAAAATTATCGCCGTAGTTACAAAAGGTGATACACAAGTTCGTGAGTTAGCCGATTATGTAATCGAGATTCCTGAAACTTCAGATGCGTTATCACCGCTTATTACTACGATTCCGTTACAGTTACTTTCTTATTACATCGCTGTAATGAGGGGCTGTAATGTAGATCAGCCTCGTAATTTGGCAAAATCAGTTACTGTAGAATAAAGTTTATAAAATATTTTGTAATGTTATAAAAGCGAGACTTAGGTCTCGCTTTTTTTTTATACTCGCTTTTTTATTTTAACATGAATTTTTGTAAGATTTAAATTATAATTTTATATTTGTAAGAAATGTACTAAACACACGCCTTATGAATAAATTCTACTTTATTTTTTCTTTACTTTATTTTTCTGCAATGAACGCGCAACCCAAACTAACTTTTAATTATGATGTTGCAGGAAATCAAATTAACAGAATCCTTTGTATTAACTGTGTCTCAAAATCAGTTAAAGAAGTAAAAGAAATCGAAGCCATTACGCAAGATGATTTAGTACAGTTTTCAGAAAAAGATGTTATATCCTATTATCCGAATCCTGTAGGAGAGGAGTTGTATTTACAATGGCAGTTGGTGAATGATAATTATGTTACTTCTATCAATTTATATTCGATGACGGGTCAGGTTTTAAGAACTTACCAACAAAATCTTCAGGATAATAATCTTACAATACCTTTTCAAAATTATCCTTCAGGAATTTATATTGTTTTGATGTCTTATAAAGACGGCGGAGAAAAATCTATAAAAATCATTAAACAATAAACGCCATGAGAAAATTTTACTTTACCCTAGTTTTTTTATTGTTTGGTTTTTTGGTTGCTGCTCAGACTTCTACAGAAGTTGGTATTACTGAAGGACAGTTGTCAGTTTCATTATCAGGAGCTGCTACTTATACAATTCCTATTGCTGTTCCTCCGGGAATCAATGGTGTTATGCCTCAAATTAGTTTGGCATATAGCAGTCAGGGCGGTAATGGAGTTGCGGGATATGGTTGGAATATTTCAGGAATTTCTACAATAAGCAGAATTCCATCTACCAAATTTCACGATGGTGTAATAGATCCCGTTGATTTTAATGCCCTAGATCGTTTTGCATTTGATGGCCAGCGATTAATGGTTAAAAATGGAACTTCAGGAATTTATGGAGCAAATGAAACTGTTTATGAGACGGAGAGTTTTTCTAATACAAAAATAACATCTTATGGTGTTCATCCAAATGGTGTAAATTATGGCCCTGCTTATTTTAAAGTTGAATATCCAGATGGTTCTAAGGCATATTATGGTAATTCTACAGATTCTAGATCTATCAATGATTGGGCAATTACGTATTGGGAAAATCCTCAAGGCGTTAGAATCAGTTATGCCTATTCTTTAAGTAGTAATATATTAGATATCGATTCCATAAAGTACGGAAGTATTACAACAGGAGTACCAATAAACGAAATTAAATTTAAATATATTGTCAGAAAACGTGCTGAGCAATCTTATATAGGAGGATTTAGTTTTGTCAGAAATAAAATACTTAATGAAATTAACGTAATTGGTAACGGATTAGGTTTTAGGAATTATATTTTAGATCATGAGGAAACCTCTTTACAATATCAACGATTAAAGAATATTACGGAGAAAAGCGGCGATAATACTAAAAGTTATAATCCTACTACATTTAGTTATGATACTACTGTTAGCGACTTCCCCTTAAAAGCAAATATTCCTGCTACACTTGGAATGTCTGGGATTAGTTATTTAAATAGTGACTATATATCTGGTGACTTTGATGATGATGGAAAAACAGATATTATATTATATTCAAGGATTGCAGGTCTTAAAAATAAATTTACGTTATTTTCTAATTTAACATCAGGAGGACTTAATCCTGGAAAATTGGAGAATGTCGATGCTTTTGAAACTATTTTTCCTGCTAGCTTTTTGAGTTCAAACAATAAATTGATGCCACAAGGTTGGGCTATTTTAAGAAATGTAGATAAAAAATGTACCATCTCTATTTATGGTAATGGATCAACTTCTGGTACTTTTAAACATTATGAAAAACAATTCAATTTTAATAAAACAGTAACCAAAGCTTCCAATTGGTCTTATTGTGATCCTAAAGATTATACTGGGATCATAGTAGAAAATGTTCCAATAGAATATATAAATGGAGATTTTAATGGTGACGGCTTAACTGATGTTATTGCTATAGAAAAAAGTTTTTATTACGATATGAGGGTTTGCAATTTCGGAAACCATACTACAGAGTATCAAAGAGCCCTTTATCAAGGGGGAGGAGCTTATTTTTTTAATCTGGATAGACGGCTTACTTCAAGTGAACCTCAAAGTATTGGAAATATAGCAATTAATAATACTGAAACTACAAAATTTTTTGTTGCTGATTTTGATGGCGATGGTAAATCTGATATTTATGTTATACAAAAGAATTTCATAAAAATCTATACTCTAAATAAAGACAATAAGCTGGTTTTGGTATACCAGAATACAACTGCTGATCCGGGTATCGTTCTTGATAGACAAGTTTTATTTGGTGATTATAATGGAGATGGAAAAACTGATTTTGTAATACCGAATGAGTTAGATAAAGATAGCTGGAACTTCTATCTTGCTACAGGTATGTCATTTAATAGTATAAATGCAGCTATTGGAATGACATATCAAAACATATATGTGGATCATTTTGAGGTGAAGGGTGAGGATGGTGTTGTCAGGTACCCATATAGTGTACTTGAATCTGCTTATATAGCTAATGATTTTAATGGGGATGGTAAGACAGATATTTTATGTCAGAAAACCATAACTGCTGCTCAGGATGGAAGTTATGGTAAAACGGGATCTCCAATAATAACGAGATTAGCATTGTCTGAAAATCAAATTGTTAAAGACTCAGAAGTTAGGTTTTCATTGATTATTGCTCCTCAGGAGACTACAGGAATAGGAAGGAATTTCATGCCTGTATTTACAAATCATAATCAGGTAAATCAAAATTTAGAGTACAGCATAATTTTTGATAATATGATCAAATCTTTTAATAGCCCTAAAGACAACCGAACAGATGTTTTATTAAAAGGAATCACAAATGGTAATGGAGTTAAAGAAACGATAACTTACAAAACATTACAACAAAATCCTTACGAGCCTATTTATACACCTACCGCTCTAACAGAAACTTTTCCTAATGTAGATATTATTGTAGCCCCTGCTTTTAAAATTGTTTCGATGCTTGAGAAACAAAACAGTAATGTATACAAAAAACAGCAATTCTTTTATTCAGGAGCGGTTTCTAATGCCGAAGGTTTGGGTTTTCTAGGCTTTAGATCTACAGTAAGAACCAATTGGTATAATGATGATAGTTCTATAATTTCCACTATTGCAAAAAATGATTTCGCTTTAAGAGGGGCTAACACAGAAAATTATACTGTATTAGGACTTGCAATTCCTTTAATGCCAAGCAATGCGACGAGAACGGAAAGTGCAATTGTCAAAGATGGATCTTATACAGTAACAGGAAGTGATAATCTTGTGGCAACCCAAAGTATTACTTTAAAACCTGATACGTGGATTAAGCCTGGTAGTATCTTTTCAGCAAAAATAAATGAAGAGGCTAATGTTAATTCTCCCAATACGCCTTCCGATTTTATAACAAAATCATTACTAAATTATGAAAGTGAACTTTTGTCGAATAAAGTTTACAAAATTAAAAATACAACAACAAAAAAGCTTAATGGTTTGGACAATACAAGTTCTGAAACCAGAGTTGTTTATGATGACAATAACAATCCTTTAAAGTCGACTACATTATTAAAAGAGTCCGGAGTAACAGTTCAAACAACGGTTTCAGATATTACTTATTATCCGCCTACTGTTTCACCTTATGTGATTGGAAGACCTTCAGGTAAAAATCAAAGCATTACAGTTTCTGGTGATGTAATGACTTCTGAAGAGGTGTATTTTTATCAAAATAATTTACTAAATCAAATTAAGAAAAAAGGAACTAATACTGATTATATAACGGAAGATAATATATATGACGCATTTGGTAATATCACAAAAAAAACAATTACAGCAACAGGTCTTCCTGCTAGAATTACAACCTATAGATACGATCCTTCCGGACGATTTTTAAAAACAAGTACCGATATAGAAGGATTAACTACAACTTTCGATTATAATTTAAGTAATGGGTTATTAAAATCAGAAACAAATCCTTACGGGTTGACTACTTCTTATTTGTATGATTCGTGGTTCAAAAAAACAACAACCACAGATTATTTAGGCAAAAAAAATAGCTACGTTTATACGAGAAGCGGACAAAAAACAATTGTTACATCTATTGCAGATGATGGCAGTGTAAGTGAAGAAACATTTGACGATTTAGGAAGAAAAATAAAAGCAGGAAATAAAAACATAATGGGAACATTCTCTTATGTTGATTACTTATATGATATTCATGATAGAAATTATAAAGTAAGCGAGCCTTATTTTGGGTCAGTAGGATCACAATGGAGTGAAACTAAATATGATATTTATGGAAGAGTGACTCAGAATATTGCTTTTACAGGAAAAGTCACAGATATTACCTATTCAGGATTAGCAACGACTGTAAACGATGGCACAAAATCTAAAACCTCTGTCAAAAATGCAATAGGAAATGTTGTATCTATGACAGACAATCCGGGTGGAACAATTAAATATACCTATTACGCAAACGGAAACTTAAAAGAATCTGATTATGCAGGAGTAAAAACCACCATTTCGCAAGATGGCTGGGGACGAAAAACAAAATTGGTGGATTCATCCGCAGGAACATATACTTATGTGTATAATGGTTTTGGAGAAACAACCAGCACAACTACGCCCAACGGAACTACAAATTATGTTTTGGATGCAGTTGGTAAGGTAACCCAAAAAACAATTTCTGGTACAAATACAAATTCTAAAACGACATATTCTTACGATCCTTCAAGTAAATTACTTACTGGCAGTAAATTTGAAGATTTAGCAAATGGAGCAAATACAATAATAAACTCCTTTACTTATGATGCATCAAAAAGAATTAGCAAAACAGTAGAGACAACACCATATGCAGTATTTACGAAAGATTTTACTTATGATGGTTTTGGTCTTGCAGATACTGAAACATTAACAGCAGCTACAGGTGGAAAATCCAGTAGTAAAGTCATAAAAAACACGTATAAAAACGGCTCACATTGGCAAATAACAGACAATGCCACAAGTGCTGTTTTATGGCAAACTAATACCGTAAATGCAAAAGGGCAGCTCACAAATGCACAGAATGGGCCAACAACAGTAACAAACGAGTACGATACTTATGGTCTCGTCTCTCAGTTTAAGTATGATAAGACCTCAGGTTCAACTAATATTTTAACTTTAAATACTGTTTTTGATGCCAAAAAAGGCAATTTAACAAGCAGGACGAACAGTTTATTTAACAGAAATGAAAATTTTAAATATGATGCACAAGATCGTTTAACAGAATTTACAAATGCACAAGGCATACAAGAAAAACAATTGTATGACGATCAGGGAAGAATTATTGAAAATAGTTTAGGTACTTACGCGTATGGAAAAGATAAGCCATATCAAAATGCATCAATAACCGTTAAGCCTGAAGCCCTAACCTATTATACTGCAAGACCAACGCAGGGTATAACATACAATGTATTTAAAAGCCCTGTACAAATTGAAGAAGCCGGTGTAGATAAAATAAGTTTTGTTTACAACGATGGCAATGATCGTACCGCCATGTTTTATGGTGGTTTGCAGGATGATAAATTACTAAGACCTTTACGAAAATACTATTCTGCCGATGGCAGTATGGAAATTAAGGAAAATAAAACAACCGGTGCTTTTGAGTTTATTACCTATATTGGCGGTGATGGATACTCTGCACCAATTGCACTAAAAAGCAACGGAGCAACACAAGAATATTTATATTTACAAAGAGATTACCAGGGTTCTATTGTTGCAATAACAAACCAGACAGGAACAATAGTCGAAAAAAGATTGTTTGATGCCTGGGGAGCAATAGTAAGTGTACAGGATGGAGCAGGAAATGTACTGGCAGGATTAACTGTTTTAGACAGAGGTTATACGGGACACGAACATTTGCAAAGTGTTGGGCTTATTAATATGAATGGTCGTATTTATGATCCTAAACTGCATCGTTTTTTACAACCGGATAATAATATTCAGGATCCATCTAATACTCAGAATTTTAATCGTTACGGATATTGCTACAATAATCCATTAAAGTACACAGATCCTAGTGGTGAGTTTGTTTGGGCTCCAATACTTGTTGGTGCTCTTATAGGTGCAATAATTGGAGGAACGAGTTATGTGGTTCAAGCAGCTATGACTGGAAATTGGAATTGGGGGCAGTTTGGAGTTTCGATACTTGGAGGTGCTGTTATTGGTGGAATAAGCGGAGGAATGAATCCTGCAGGGTTAATGGGTAGTTCAGTAGGAGGAGCAATAGGAACAGGTTTTGTAGCTGCTTTTCTACCGGCGTATGGTGTAAAAGTTGGAGATTGGAGTTTTAATATTTCGCCGGCTATTGCGTTTGGAAATGTTTCAGGAATTGGAGCAAGTATTTCTGCAACCTACAATAGTGGAGATTTTAGTTTTTCTGCAGGAGTTGGTATTATGAGTAATAGTAATTATAACGGTTTTGGAAAGAATGGTTTAGAAATAAGAAAATCCATTCTTGTAGCTTATGACGATGGTAAAACCGGCGCTTCTTTAGGTAGTAATATTTGGAGTGGAGATTTTAAACAACAAACAGGCTCGTTAGGATTGCATTTTGGTGATTTTAGAGCTTTGTATGAAAATGATGGCAAACCTTTCTCTGGATTATCTGGAGATGGAAACGATCAGTATAGAACAGCTGCTTTATCTTTAAGTATCGGTAAATATTCTACTGGATTTAATTTATTTACTGGAGTTAGAACAAAGGATGATTATGAAGTTGAAAAAAGTCAGTTAGGAGGTGAGCGAGGATATGGATCTAATGGGAAATATGGAGAACATTATAAAAATGGATTTGTTAATGAAAGAGGTCCAAAATATAGGATGGGCGCAGCTTATTTTGGATATAAAGATTATAAGGTAGGAACTAATAGCGAATGGATAAGACATGCAATTCAAAATGTTGCTATTCATGGAACTTTTATTGCGGATCAACGGATGTTTGAGATGCAAAGTGGAGATTGGAATGGTTATTCTCAATACAAAACATCTAATATTTTTACATCATGGTAAAGAGTGTTTCCCAAATATTAATATTAATAATATTAAATTCTTGCGTAAGTTATTATGAGAATGACTTTGGCTTTTTTCAACCCAAGCATCCTAATTATTCATTGAAAAATAAAAAAGGTTTTATATTCCCGCAAAACTTAGATACATTAAATGTGTATAGATTTTATGGTTATTATGAAAACGATAAAATAGTTAGAGACATAAACTATGAAAAATGGGGGATTTATAAAAAATTTTATGGTAATGGTCAAGCGTTTAGTTTCGGTACTAATAAATTAGAAGAAAAAGACTTGAAAAAAAATCATAGGGAGCTAGATTATTATTATAGTTTGAAAAAAAATGTCATTAATTATGAAACTTTTGTTGCAGCCGAGGGAGGACAATACGTAATTCTTAAATATAGAATAAGTAATAATGGAGACACTTTGACAAGTATTAATCATGGAAAAAAAAATCATGTTTATATTAAGACAATAATACTGCTATGATCAAACTAGGATGATTCCATTTTTAGGATTCAAAGTATGAAAAAATGATGAAAGATTCGGAAAGATGAGAATTTTTAGAAACGGGTATGTTGATTTTAAAAAGGAGAAAAACATTTGTTAAACTTTCAATTGTTGGTGATAGCTCTAATTATAAAAATGATTTATCGAGCGATGTTTTGAAAACCATCAAAGAAAATAATGTAAAAATTTATCATGGTAATTGAATCAAAAAACAGAGTACCTGCTCTACGAAGTCTTCATCATTGTCGCTGTGTGAATGTCTCTGACTTCGCACCCGCAAAGTGATTAAGTTGTGTGTTAGAAAAAGATTATTATAAAGATAATTTTGTAAAAGTCGGGAGACTTATAGAGGTTTAAGTTTTTTATGAGAACTAATAAATAGAAATGCAAAGTCAGGAGCTTCGCATAGCGGGGTATTTCCTCACGCAAATGTTTTTATACCACAGCGAACAGTAGTTCCTTCAAAATATAATTACAATTTTTCTCAAAATAAATTTAAAGGATAATAATATGAATAAAAAAAATTATATTCTAGTTGTAATTATAATTATTGGCTTGATAATGTTTTTATGGGAAAAGAAATGAACAAAAATAAAATTAAAGAAAGTTTAGGCGATTACGACTATACTATTGGAAGTGTTGATGTTTATTTTTATAGAGGTCCAATAGGAAATAATGTTCGTTTTAGTTCTATTACATATTCGTATGTAGTGTATAATATTAAATATATATAATTATGATGCATTATTCTATAAATTACCCTCTTCACGTTACCACACGAATCCTTCCGTGTGGTGGTATGCTGATTAAGATTCAGGTTATCAATTTTTAATATTCAAAAAATCAGCAGAGATTATAAATTCCATAATGCTGAAGACTTATATTTTATAAGCTTTGCCGTTGGTTTGGTAAATGTATTCACTAGGAATGAATATAAAGATTTGTTTTTGGAAAGTTTAGAGTGTAGCCAGAAAAGAAGTATTAGAAATCCATGCCTGCTGTATTATCGGTAGCGGAGCTTAATGTTGGCAAAAATGAATTTGCTTTAGAAGATGAAGAATTAATACTATATATTTGAGGAGAATAAAAAGTATAGTGAATTGGAAAAGCGTTAGAAAAAAATTAGAATTGAATAAATGAAATCAAAAAAAACTATAATAGTATTTTCAGACTATTAAATGTAATAAATATAAATGCCTCGCTCTACGAAGTCTTCACGATAGTCACCGGTGCGAATGTATCTGACTTCGCAGCCGCAAAGTGATTAAGTTGTATTTTAGAAAAAGATAATTATTCTATAGACAATTTTGTAAAAGTTAGAGACTTATAGAGGTTAAGTTTTTATGAGAACTAATAAATAAAAATGCAAAGTCAGGAGATTAATGCTGGAAGAGATGAATTTAAGCTTGCTTAAGAAGATAGAAAAATTGACATTTTATATGATTGAGCAGGATAAACCAATTTAAAAATTAGAAACTAACAAAAGAATAAGAAGAGTATGAAGAAATTAAAAAAAGCGAAAATATTTGCATTGTTTATTATAACACTATTTTCAATAAATCTCTATTCACAAGATATTGCTTTAGTAAATAAAATAGTTGGTAATGGAGATGCAGCTAATTATTATATTGGTCACTTTCCTGTTTTGGGTTCAGATGGACTTGATATTCATTGGTATGGAGGTATACGGTTTGGAGATGGAATAAATAATGATATCATGCATATAAGAAATGGCAGAGTAGGAATTGGGACTTATCAACCAACCTCGCCTTTATCTATAGGAGATAATCATGGAGTGAAGCTATCAATAGGGAATTTGGCGTGGGCAAATCCTTCAATAATTGAAACTGGATATACTGAACAAACCGGTGATTTTACAGATCTTAAAGTTGCAAGTTATGGGTCAAGTAGTGGAATTGTTCGTATTTTACAGAACGGCAACGTTGGTATCGGCACAACAAACCCAACTTCAAAACTAACAGTTGCCGGAAATATTCATGCCCAGGAAGTAAAAGTAACCATGAATGCAGGTCAGGTTCCCGATTATGTTTTTGCAAATGATTATAAATTAAAATCATTGCAGGAAGTCGAAGAATATATTAAGCAAAATAGTCATTTACCAGAAATACCATCAGCCGGGGAAATAGAAAATAGCGGATTAATGCTGGCAGAAATGAATTTAATCCTGCTTAAGAAGATAGAAGAATTGACGCTCTATATGATTGAGTTTAAAAAGGAGAATGAACAAATCAAAAAAGAGAATGATTTATTTAAAAAGAATCAAATTGATTTAGAAAAAAGAATTAAGAATCTTGAAAATAAATGAAAATGAAAAAACAATATGTACTTGTAATATTATTAATTAGTAATCTTGTTTTTTGTCAAACTGATCTTTCTCCAACGGGAAATATTGGTATAGGAACTAACAACCCGGTAAGTAAATTATCTGTTGTAGGTTCTATAACGTTAAATAGTGGTTTGAATAATACTTTACCCCGACCTGCACTTTTATCAGGAACTTCTGAATATGGAGAGATAAGAGGATATAGTATGCATGGAAACATGATGGATGATGGTTTTTTAAGATTGTCTGCTGGAGGAGGAACTACTCCTTGGGCTAAAACTTATATAGATATTTCTGGATATTCTATAGTTCCTGATATGGATAGAAATATTGTTTTTGGAACTTCTAATGTCGAACGTATGCGCATTAATCAGGCTGGTAACATAGGCATCGGCACACCAAATCCAGATTCTAAACTTACAGTAGCCGGAAATATTCATGCAAGAGAAGTAAAAGTAACAGTTAAAGCAGGAGAAGTTCCTGATTATGTTTTCGCTAATGATTATAAATTAAAATCATTACAGGAAGTTGAAGATTACATCAAACAAAATAGTCATTTACCGGAAATTCAATCTGCAACGGAAATAGAGAAAAATGGATTAATGCTGGCAGAAATGAATTTGACGTTGCTTAAGAAGATTGAAGAATTAACGCTTTATATAATTGAACAAAATAAACGAATTGAAAAATTAGAAAAGTAAAAAGATAAACTACTATGAAATTTTTTAACTATATAAAATGAAAGTAAATAAATTTTTAATTGCAATGTTGGCAGAGATGAATTTAAGCCTGCTTAAGAAGATTGAAGAATTGACGCTTTATACAATTGAGCTAAATAAAAGAATCTCGATTTAGAAAAAAGACTAGATAAGTTAGAAAGTAAATAATGATAGAATCTCTGTTAGTAAAATCATTAAATAAAATAACACAAAACATGAAAAAAAATATTTTAATAGTTACACTATTTATTTTCCAAAGCATTTTTAGTCAGAATACATTTCCTACAAGTGGAAATGTTGGTATCGGAACAACAAATCCTGTCGGTAAATTAGATGTTATTGGTAGTGCAAAATTTAGAGAAAGTAATGGTTCCTATTATTCTGAATTAAGTTCTGATACGAACAATGCTTATTTAAGAAGTTATGGAGTTGCAAATTCTCTTCTAATATATGATATATTAGGTAAACCGTTAGTAATGCAGCCATATTCAGGTAATGTTGGTATTGGAACTTTTAATCCCGATGAAAAATTGGTTGTTAATGGAAATGCAAAGGTAAAAGAGAATTTATTTATTACTGGTGCATCGGGAGGATATACTACTGGTGATAATCCGATTTTATATTTTGGAACCTTAGGTGAATTTGCTAAAATCAATGTTCCCTTTGCAGATAAAATGATATTCTCATCATATCACGGATATACTTTTAATACAAGTTATAATGGATCTTCGGCACTTCCTGCTCTAACTATTGGTATAATGGGCAATGTCGGCATCGGCACAACAAATCCAGATTCTAAACTTACCGTTGCCGGAAAGATTCACGCTCAGGAAGTAAAAGTAACCGTAAGAGCAGGAGAAGTTCCCGATTATGTTTTTGCTAACGATTATAAATTAAAATCACTAAAGGAAGTTGAAGATTATATTAAACTAAATAGTCATTTGCCTGAAATTCCATCTGCCACGGAAATAGAGAAAAATGGATTAATGTTGGCAGAAATGAATTTAAGCCTTCTTAAGAAGATAGAGGAAATGACACTTTATATGATTGAACAAAATAAGAAAATTGAAAATCAAATCCTGCAAATTGAACAGATAAAAAAAGAAAACGAATCTTTTAAAATAGTTTTCGAAAGACTATCTAAAATTGAACAAAAATTAAAATAACAGATGGATAAAAAAAACGAGACTAGTAAAATAATTATAACATTGGCAATTGTATTGTTTAATGTAATAAATTTGGTAGCGCAAACTTTAAATCCAACTTACAGTATAAGGACACCTGGTGAAGCAGATACTTTTAAAGGAGGTTATACTTTTTCATATGCAACCGCAGGCACGCCGTGGAATGGGGCATTAATAAGCTTTGGTGGTTTTGATAATAGATACGATTGTCAGATTAGTGCTGACTATGGTCCAAATGGGGGTAATCGAATTTCTTTTAGAACCAAAAATGCCGATTTAAATAATGGAGTTGGGATTTGGAATTCATGGAACGAATTAGCTACTCGGGGAGCAAATGATTTTGCAGGAATTCAAACAATCTATGGTAGTTTATCGGTTAGAAATTTACCAAACAGTAATAACAGTTCTGCTATAATGATTGCGCATTCTATTGCAAATGACAATCTTGTAACTTTTGGTACTTCTATAAGGTCAATCACGGAAAGCGAAGGTTCTAATATTTACGGAATGCAGTTCTTTACACAAGAGTCGCATGGAACAGGTCAAACTGAAAAATTGCGGATTCAAGGAAACGGGAACGTCGGTATTGGCACAACAAAACCAGATTCAAAACTTACGGTTGCCGGAAACATTCACGCTCAGGAAGTAAAAGTAACTGTAAGAGCAGGAGAAGTTCCCGATTATGTTTTTGCTAACGATTATAAATTAAAATCATTACATGAAGTCGAAGATTACATCAAACAAAATAGTCACTTGCCGGAAATTCCATCGGCTACACAAATAGAGAAAAATGGATTAATGCTGGCAGAAATGAATTTGAGTTTGCTTAAGAAGATTGAAGAAATGACTTTATATATGATCGAACAGAATAAACAATTAATTGATTTGAAAAACAAACAAGAGCATTCTGAGAAAATAATTTTGGAACTTATTAGCCAAAAGTAATATGAAAAATTTATTTAAGATAATTTGTGTTTGTCTGCTTCTTACTATAGAAGGAAATGCACAATCGTTATCTGATGTACAACAACAAAATGCCAGAGCTACGGGTTATGCAATTGTTGCAGCTAGAAATCCTGGTAAAAGTTTTTCTATTAACGTCATTAAGTGGGATGGTGTTCATGATTTAGAGTATAATGCCACTAATAAAATTAACTATGCCTGGCATCCTCAGGCAGTAGTAAAAGGAAATTATTTTGATCAGCCTTTTGATGGTAACAGCTTTTCTGCTTATAGCTCAGTTATATTAAGTCAATCAGAGTTTGATACGTATAGGTCAAGTGGTACAGATTGGTGGATTATTTGCTCAACATTACCTTCATTTAGTCATTCAGGATTTTTGATTTCAGAAAATGGGAATATAGGTATAGGAACAGACAATCCGGATTCAAAACTTACAGTTGCCGGAAACATTCATGCACAGGAAGTAAAAGTAACAATTAACGCAGGATCTGTTCCTGATTATGTTTTTGCTAATGATTATAAATTAAAATCATTACATGAACTCGAAGATTACATCAAACAAAATAGTCACTTGCCAGAAATTCCATCTGCAACGGAAATAGAAAAGAACGGATTAATGCTGGCAGAAATGAATTTAAGTCTGCTTAAGAAAATGGAAGAAATGACACTCTACATGATCGAACAAAATAAGCAAATCATCGATTTAAAAAACCGATTAGAAAAAGTTGAATCAACTTCAGTAAAACAATAAAAAACGACATAATGTTAAAAAAGCGAGATTTGTGTCTCGCTTTTTTTATTTGTCAAATATTTTTCTACAACGATGTATTTTTATTAAATCCTCATTTTTTTTCTTAATTTTTATATGTATGCATAGTAATTAAGATTTGAAAAGCGCTCTTCTTGATGTTAGTTTAACAAAATAGAATACGGAAAAGTTAAAATACTAGCAAAAAAGATATGTAATATTAATTTTTTTTAACGTTTTTTTATTAATATCAAAATTATTTGTATTTTGGTAACATAAACTAACAAAAAACCTAAACCAATGAGAATGTATTTGCTAATTATGTTGTTTTTCTGCGGAATTTCCTTTGCGCAGAATACAGTTACCGGTTCCGTAACCGACAGTAACAAACAATCTATTCCTGGTGCCAATATTAATGTTGTAGGAAGTTCAACTGGAGCTTCAACCGATTTTGATGGTTCCTTTAAATTGAATACTTCTGCCAAACCACCTTTTGTAATTAAAGTTTCGGCAGTAGGATTTGAAACAAAAACAATTAATGTTACTTCGGCAAACCAAAACATCAGTGTGGTTTTAAAAGATGAAGAAACAAAATTGGATGAAATTGTTGTTTCGGCTTCCAGAACTCCAGAGCGAGTTATTGAATCGCCTGTTACGATTGAAAGAATGGGAATTCAGGAAATTAAAAACACCACGGCAGCTACTTTTTATGACGGTTTAGAGAATTTAAAAGAGGTGAATTTTAACACAAGTAGTATTTCTTTTAAATCAATAAATACGCGAGGTTTTGCTACAGTGGCAAATACCCGTTTTATGCAATTAGTCGACGGAATGGATAATTCGTCACCAGCCTTAAACTTTGTGTTAGGAAACTTAATTGGTGTTTCTGATATTGATGTGGCAAGTGTAGAGCTTTTACCGGGAGCATCTTCTGCGCTATACGGAGCAAATGCTTTTAACGGTATTATGTTTATGACTAGTAAAAGTCCTTTTGCTAATGAAGGAATAAGCGTTTATTATAAATACGGACAAACAAGTCAGGACGCTGCAGGAACTAATGATTATAATGATTTTGGAATCAGAGCAGCAAAAGCATTTACCAAACATTTTGCTTTAAAAGCAAATTTCACGTACATGGAAGCTTCTGAATGGATCGCAGCAGATACAAGAAGTATGACTGGCGGTTCTGTTGGACATGCAATGAACCAAAATTATGATGGATTAAATATATATGGAGATGAAGTTACAACGTTTATCCCAAATGTTGGACAAGTGAGCAGAACCGGATATCGTGAGCAGGATTTGACTGATAATAAAGTTAAAAGTATGAAGGCCGATTTTAGCGCTCATATCAAGCCTTTTGCAGATGATACTGAAATTATATTGCAATATAAAATTGGTACAGGAAGTACAATTTATCAGGGAGCAAACAGGTATGCTTTGAAAGATTTTTTAATGCAGCAGGGTAAATTTGAAATAAAAGGAAAGAACTTTTTTGGAAGAGTTTATTTTACAAGTGAAGATGCAGGAGATTCTTATGACATGAGATTTGCCGGATGGAATGTAAACAGATTAGCAAAATCTGATAAAAACTGGTTTACCGATTATGGAACAGCATTTCAATTGTCATCAGCAGTATTGGGTCTTAATGCAAATGATGCAGCAAACTATGCAAGAACTTTTGCTGATTACAATGTTGCTCCAGGTTTAGGATTAACTCCAAATATTGATCCTCTTAATCCAGGTGCCCCAAGATCACCAAGATTTGAGCCGGGTTCTGCACAATTCAATAATGCGCTTACTACTGTAACTTCTAATCCTGATTTAACGCAGGGAGCAAAATTTATTGATCATTCAAAATTATACCATTCAGATGTCAATTATAATTTTAGAGATATTATCAAATTTGCCGAAATTCAGGTTGGTGGTTCTTGGAGAAAATATATAATGGATTCAGAAGGAACAATTTTTACAGATTACGATGGTCCGATCGATTATAAAGAATACGGCGCATATGCGCAATTGCAAAAAAAATGGATGGACGACAGATTGAAATTTACAGGATCTGTACGTTATGATAAAAGCCAGAATTTTGATGGTAATGTTTCACCAAGAATTTCATTTGTATATTCTGCAGGTGAATCAAAAAGACATAATTTCAGAGTATCTTACCAAACAGGTTTCCGTAACCCAACTACTCAGGATCAATATATTGGTTTAGATTTAGGGCCTTTCGCTTTAATTGGTTCCGCAGCTGATAATTTAGATCGTTTTCAGGAAACGCAGCCGGTGAGCGTTGCTGGTCAGGCTATACCAAATGCAAATATAGGTTCAACAGTTAATTTATCAGGACGCAGTGCTTATGAAAACTCTTATACATTAGCTTCTGTTCAGGCATTCGCGGCATCTGGAAAGACAGAAGATCTTAAAGTGGCTAATCCTTCATTGGTAAAACCAGAAGAAGTACAGGCTTTTGAAGTAGGGTATCGTACAGTGGTTCAAAATGATTTGTCGATTGATATTAATGGATATTACAATATTTACAATGATTTTATGAATACTTCAAGAGTTATTACGCCTTATTACGGAACGGTTGGTACTGATGG